>Ga0208899_1001886_pt1 | contig 14456 bp, 17 predicted proteins | sample VirMetDEL_Nov_24_FD_184518 | JGI IMG/M metagenome (GOLD analysis project Ga0208899, IMG submission 184518) | Aqueous microbial communities from the Delaware River and Bay under freshwater to marine salinity gradient to study organic matter... | ecosystem: Environmental > Aquatic > Marine >... | reverse complement strand
CTAACAGTGGAATATTAGTAAATGATGTAGTGAGGCTAATGAGTATAAAATCAAATTTATCATCAAGCACAACTGCTTTACAAATAAGTATTCAAGCATTAGAATTATCAACCACCTTAAAATCTAGTATAACTTCTACAGATACTTCTTTGGCTGTAGATGATAATCTTGGTTTCTATAGAGATGGTGGTTATGTAGTTATTGAAAAAATAAATTCTACAACAGGGTTTTTTGAAAATGAAGTAATTCAATATACAGCATATGATAGCTCTACAAAAGTATTATCAGGTTTAGTTAGAGGAACTAATGCTCCATTTAGAGGAGTTAGACCTAAAAATACTACAGCTAGTTCCCATAATGCCGGAGCCAAGATATTTGGAGCAAGATTAGTTGATTCTTTAAATGAAACAACTCAAAGTCAAGCAGGGCAACCCTCAACAATAACTATTGCTAATAGCTATAATTTAAAAGAGAATGATGAAGGCACTTTCTTTATAGATGCATACGGACCAGGAGGAGGCTTGAATTGTCTTGCAGGTCCTGTTAATAATAACTTCACAAGTACAAATTTATAATTATGACATACACAGAATTATTACAAAAAATTAAAGACTATACCGAAGTAGATGCAAATGTTTTTACATCAACTATTTTAGATGGATTTATTGAAAATGCTGAATATAGAATATTTAGAGATGTAGATTCAGATAATAATAGAAGATATGCTACAGCAAATTTAATTACTTCAGATAGATTTATTGATAGACCAGCAGGTTTATTAGTTGTGAGATCTGCACAAATTGTAGATTCTGATGGAAGCTCTCAACCTGATAACAGAGAATTTCTACAATATAGAGATACTAGTTTTATGTCAGAATTTAATCCTACAGGAGAAACAGGAGTTCCTAAATACTACAGTTTATGGGACGAACAAAAGATTGTAGTTGCACCTACACCTGACGCTACTTACACAATTCAATTAAATTATATCTTGAAAGATCCCGGATTATCTAGTACAAATACTACAACATATATAAGTCAAAATTTTCCCAATGGACTTTTGTATGCATGCCTAGTCGAGGCCTACGGATTTTTAAAAGGACCTCAAGATCTATTGCAATTATACGAACAAAAGTATAAACAAGTGATAGAAGGCTTCTCTATTGAACAAATGGGAAGAAGAAGACGAGATGAATATCAAAGCGGTGTTCCTCGAATAGGAAAATAAGGAGATATACTATGGCTATAACACAAGCGATTGCAAATGCTTTTAAGAAACAATTACTAGAAGGTGATCAAAATTTTTCTTCATCTGGTGGTGATGTTTTTAAACTAGCTCTTTATACTTCTTCAGCAACTCTAAACTCAGCGACTACTTCATTCACAACTACAAACGAAGTTGCGAACACTGGTACTTACGCATCAGGGGGCGATCCATTAGCAGGTCAAAATACTTCAATTGCATCAGGTGTTGCAATTGTTGACTTTGCAGATTTATCATTCACAGGTGTAACGTTGACAGCTAGAGGTGCAATGATCTACAATACATCTTCTGCAGTTACTAATGCAGCAGTTGCGATTTTAGATTTTGGAGCAGATAAAACAGCTACATCAGGAACTTTTACAATTCAGTTTCCAGCATTTACTACAGCAGCAGCTATACTAAGAATCTCTGGTTAATAAGGAGTTTTAAATGGCACTAGTTGTAAATGACAGGGTAAAAGAAACCTCTACAAGTACAGGTACGGGCACAATAAATTTAGCAGGGGCCGTTTTAGGTTTTGAAACTTTTGTTGCTGGTATTGGTAACAGTAATACAACTTATTATTCTATTGTAAATGAGAATGGTGAGTTTGAAGTTGGACTTGGCACAGTTACAGATGCTGCAACCGATACTTTATCAAGAGATACAATTCTATCATCATCTAATAGTGACTCTGCAGTAAATTTTTCTGCAGGTACTAAAGATGTATTTTGTACCCTTCCTGCATCTAAAGCAGTTATACTAGATTCAAGTGGAAACATTGTTGCAAACAATGGAAGTGCATTAACAAATTTAAATGCAGATAATTTAGCTTCAGGTACAGTTCCTGATGCAAGGTTTCCTGCTACATTACCAGCAGCAAACGGTTCAGCTTTAACAGCACTTAATGCAACTAACATTGCTTCAGGAACTTTATCATCAGATAGATTACCGACAGTACCAACAACAAAAGGTGGTACAGGTTTAACTGCAATTGGGACAGCTAACCAGGTTTTAGCTGTGAACAGCGGTGCAACAGCTTTAGAATTTCAAACTCCAACTACTGGAGATATTACAGGTGTTACAGCAGGAGATGGTTTAACAGGTGGTGGATCATCTGGAGATGTCACATTAAATGTTGGAGCTGGAAACTTAATAGATGTTCAAGCAGATCAAATAGATGTTGATCTTTCAGAATTAACTACATCTACATCAGACGCTGATGGAGATTTTTTTGTTGTAGTTGATGCTTCTAATAATCAAAAGAAACTAACTAAAGCAAATATTAATAATTCAGGTTTTAATAATGACGCTGGATATACTACTAACACTGGAGACATCACAGGAGTTACAGCAGGTAGTGGTTTAACAGGTGGTGGAACTACAGGAGATGTAACATTAAACGTTGGAGCAGGAACTGGTATTGATGTTTCAGCAGATGCAATTGCTGTGGATGTATCTGACTTTATGACTAATGGTGCAAATAACAGAATTGTTACTGCAACTGGTGCAGACGCACAAAATGCAGAAGCTAATTTAACTTTTGATGGATCTACTTTAACTGTAACGGGTGCAGTAGTTCCAGGAGCAAATGACACTTATGATTTAGGTGCATCAGGAAACGTTTGGAGAAATTTATACACTGGAGATTTACATTTATCTAATGAAGCAAAAGATCAAGGTAATAAAGTTGATGGCACTAAAGGTAACTGGACTATTCAAGAAGGCTCTGAGGATCTTTACATATTCAATAATAAATCTGGTAAAAAATATAAGTTTAAGCTAGAGGAAATTTAAAAAGTCATGGCTTTTGGAATAACAGCTTTTGCAGAAAGTCCTTTTGCTGCAACTGGATCACAAAGTATTAATGTTCAATTAACTGGTTTTGGATTAAATGCAAATGAAGGAACTGCTCAAGCATTTACAGATGTTGTATTAGAAGATGTAACTGGAATAGCAATGTCTGCTAATCTAGGTACAGTAGATATATTTGCAGGTGTTGTTGTATTTCCAACAGGGATAGCAATGTCTTCTAATTTAGGTTCTGTTTCAATTACAGGTATTGCAAATGTTGATGTAACAGGACAAGCTTTAACTATTACTCAAGGCACAGCTCAAGGGTTTACAGATGTTGTAACGGAAGATGTGGTTGGAATAGCAATGTCTGCTAATTTAGGTTCTGTTACTGTTACAGGTACCGCAGATATATCCGTCACTGGTCAAGCAATGACCATGCAAGAAAACTCTGTTACAATTGGTGCAGATGCAAATGTTAGTTTGACTGGAGAAGCTATGACAGCTGCTCTTGGAACAGCTGTTTTGGATGCAAATAGTTTAATAGATTTAACTGGTTTTGATCTAACGATGCAAGAAGGTCAAGCTACAGCTACAGATTCAGTAGCAAGGCCAACAGGAATTGAAATGACAATGACATTAAATACTGTTGAAAATATAGTATGGACAGAAGTTAACACAGGGGGTGCTCCTATTGATCCTCCAGGTTGGCAGGAAGTAGCTTGATTTTTAACAATAAATTGAATAAAATAAAATTTTAAGGAATTTAAAATATGGCAAACTCAACATCAGCTAGTTTAAAATTAACTGTACAACAAACCGGAGAAAACTCAGGAACTTGGGGACAGTTTACCAACACTAATTTACTAATTCTTGAGCAAGCAATTGGTGGTTATGATGCTATTGGAATTACTTCAGGTGCAACCTTGACTTTTTCAAATGGTGTTTTATCGAATGGTAAAAATCAAGTTTTAAGATTAACAGGAACAATAGCAGGAAATGTTGATGTTGTAATCCCTGATTCAATTGAAAAAACATACATGGTAGAAAATGCAACATCGGGTGCTTTTACAGTTACTTTCAAAACTACTTCTGGAACAGGAGCTACTTGGACTGCAACGGATAAAGGATATAAAATTTTATATTCTGATGGAACTAATATCGTAGATATTACAGCAGATTTAGGAGACATAACTGCAGGGGATATTACTTCAGGGGATATTACTTCAGGGGCTATTACTGCTACAGGGGCTATTACTGCTACAGGGGCTATTACTTCAGGGGCTATTACTGCTACAGGAAATATTGTACCAGGAGCAAATGATACATATGATCTAGGAGCTTCTGGTAATGTATGGAGAAATTTATATACTGGAGATCTACACTTATCTAATGAAGCAAAAACTGAAGGAAATATAGTAGATGGAACTAAAGGAAGTTGGACTTTACAAGAAGGTGAAAATGATATATTTATAATCAATAATATATCTAGAGAAAAATTTAAAATTAATTTATCTAAGATAAAAGGAGATTCATAATGGGTGTTGTTTCAGACGGAACTACGGTTATTGATAATGGTGCTGTAGAAGGCGTTATATCATGGCAATCATCAATTAAAACTTCTTCATTTACAGCAGTTGGAGGTGAAGGTTATTGGATTAATACAACAAGTGGAGCTGTTACAGTTACATTACCTGCCTCTGCTTCCGTAGGTGATACCATTGTAATTGTAGATTATTTAAGAACTTGGGGATCTAATGCAGTTACTATAAATCAAAACGGTTTAAAATTTCAAGGATTTACTTCACCTAATCCAGAATATGATACAACAGGACAATCAGTTAGAATAGTTTATTCAGGTGCAACACAAGGTTGGATTCCTACAGTTGATGATGCAGTTGCTGATGAAGTTCCACAAGCACCAGATATAGATTTTTTAGTAATAGCTGGTGGTGGTAGTGGTGGTGAAGATGGTGGAGGTGGCGGTGGCGCAGGAGGTTATCGTACATCTACTCAATCAGTAGGTAGTGGAACAGTAGTTACAGTAACAGTAGGCGGTGGTGGTGCAACTAATCCAAGTGGTATAGGAAACGATGGTACAGCATCTTCAATTTCAGGTCCAGGTTTAACAACTATAACTTCAGCAGGTGGTGGTGGCGGTGGTGGTGCTTTTAATGGAAGAGCTGGTGGTTCTGGTGGCGGTGGTGCTAGTGGATCTTTTTCAGGTGGTGCTGGAAACACACCTTCTACAACTCCAAGTCAAGGAAATAATGGTGGAGCTGCTGGCGGTAACGGCGGTGGCGGCGGTGGAGCTGGTGCTGTAGGAGCTGATGGTCCCGGTGGAGCTGGAGGTGCTGGTGCAGCATCTTCAATAACAGGTTCTTCAGTTACAAGAGCAGGTGGTGGTGGAGGAAATTCAGGAGGTGCTGGAGGTGCTGGAGGTGGTGGAGCTGCTGGTGTTTCTCCAGGTTCTACAGGTGGAACAGCAGGTACAGCAAATACTGGCGGTGGTGGCGGTGGTGGAAATAGTAATTTAAACAGACCTGGAGCAGCAGGTGGTTCAGGTGTTGTTATTTTAAGTGTACCAACAGCAGATTATACAGGTACAACAACAGGCTCTCCAACAGTTACAACAAGTGGAAGTAATACAATAATGCAATTTAACGGATCAGGGAGTTATACAGGATAATGGCTAACTTTGCAAAAATAGGATTAAATGGAAAAGTGATTGAAGTTCAATCTGTAGTAAATGAAGTTTTACATGATGCCAATGGTGTAGAACAAGAAGTAAATGGAATAGATTTTTTAACAAAATTAACAGGTTGGGCTGTTTGGAAACAAACTTCTTACAACACAAGAGGAGGAGTTCATTTAACAGATGGAACACCTTTAAGAAAAAATTACGCAGGAATAGGTTATACTTATGATGAGGATAAAGATGCTTTTATTCCACCAAAACCTTTTAATAGTTGGACACTAAACGAAACAACTTGTTTATGGGAAGCACCAGTTGCTTATCCAGATGATGATAACGACTATACTTGGAATGAATCAACACAAACTTGGGATTTGAAATAAATATAAATTAAATTAGTGGTGTGAATTTAAAAAATTATATACTTAAATTAGATAATTGGATTCCTCAAAATATTATAGATAAATCTATAAAAGAATTATCTGATGACAATACTTGGAAAAAACATACCTTTACTAATCCATTAACATTTGAATCAAAACCAAAAAATGGAAATAAAGAACTTGATGTATGTTATGGAAATAAACTTAGCTATTTAAAAGAATTTCATGAATTAACTTGGAAAGCATTAGAAAGATATATTGTTATTGAAAAAATTGGTGGAAAAGAGTTTGATGGTTGGTCAGGTTTTAGTCAAATAAGATTTAATAGATATAATAAAAATCAAATTATGTCTAAACATGCAGACCACATTAAAAGTTTATTTAAAGGAGAAATAAAAGGTATCCCTATTTTAAGTATTGTGTGTGTTTTAAATGATGATTATGAAGGTGGTGAGTTTATAATGTTTGATGATTACGAAATTAAATTTAAAGCTGGAGATTTAATAATATTTCCATCTGTATTTTTATATCCACATTTAGTTAAACCTGTAAAGAAAGGAACAAGATTTTCTTTTGTATCTTGGTGTTATTAATGAAAGAACCTATAATAGAAAGTTTATTTCCAATTCCTATTTATTCTACAAAAATAGATAGAGAATTTACAAAACAAGAATTACATTTTTTAAAGGAACAAAAAAATCATTATACTAAAAACACAGGAAATATTAGTACAAAAGATAATTACATATTAAATAGAAAAGAATTTAAAAATATTAAAAAGTTTTTAGATCAATGTTGTAAAGATTATTTAGAAAGAATTATATCTCCTAAAAACAATATAGAACTTTACATAACTCAATCGTGGTTGAACTATACAGAAGAAAATGAATATCATCATACTCATGAACACCCAAATTCAGTTGTATCAGGTGTATTATATTTTGATTGTGATAAAGAAAATGATAAAATTAAATTTTCAAATCCAATACGCTATCAACAAATAAAACCAGAAATAGATAAATATAATATTTGGAATTCTCATACATGGTGGCTTCCTGTAGAAACTGGTCAATTATTAATGTTTCCATCATCAACTACTCATCAAGTAGATACTAAACAAGGCACTAATACTAGAATAAGTTTAGCTTTTAATACTTTTTATAAAGGTACAATAGGCTCAAATAATGATTTAACTGAGTTGATACTATAGATTTATAGTGTATACTATAATGGAGGCAGCGGACACCACCACATACCACCCGCTGTCTCTTTTATAATATTTGGATATTTATGTTACAAAAACTTAATTTTAAAGCCGGTTTTGACAAAATGGTCACAGAATCAGGAGCCGAAAGTCGATGGATTGATGGCGATTTTGTGAGATTTAGATATGGTTTACCTGAGAAAATAGGTGGTTGGAGTCAACTTACTAATTCAAACAATACTTTACCAGGTTCAGCAAGGGCACAACATGCGTTTGCTAGTATCGCTGGAGAAAAATATGTAGCAATAGGAACTTCACAAGGTTTGTTTTTATATTATGCAGGTGAGTTTTTTGACATTAGTCCTTTAGATGATGATGTTATCACTGGAGCTACCTTCGATGCAACATCCGGATCTCCAACAGTTACCGTAAATAAAACATCACATGGTTTATTAGATGGAAGATATGTAACATTTTCATCTGTTACGGTTCCAACAGGTTCAGGTTATGCAACATCTGATTTTGAAGATAATACTTTTGAAGTAAGAAATAAAACTGCAAATACATTTGAAATAACTATGCCTTCTAATTCAGCTGGAACTACATCTGGCACCGGTTCAGCACAAATAGATCCATATGAAATAGTTGGTCCAACGTTTCAAACCGCAGGTTTAGGTTGGGGTACAGACACATGGAGTTCAGGTACATGGGGAACTGCAAGTGCAACTAGTAACGTGGTTCTGGATCCAGGTTTATGGTCTTTAGATAATTTTGGTCAAATACTTGTTGCAACTATTCATAATGGTAAAACATTTACATGGGATGCAGGCGCAGCAACTCCTAGATCAAACCGAGCAGTTGTTATGTCTGGTGCTCCCACTAAAACAAGATTAACTCAAGTATCTGATAGAGATAGACATGTATTTCATTTTGGAACAGAGACAACAATTGGAGATAGTACAACACAAGATCCAATGTTTATTAGATTTAGTGATCAAGAAAATTTTAACGTATATCAACCAACAGCAACCAATACTGCAGGGACATTTAGATTAGATAAAGGTAATGAAATTATTGGAGCAGTGTCTGGTAAAGATTATACTTTGGTTTTAACAGATACATCAGCATATGTAATTCAATTTGTTGGACCACCATTTACTTTTTCAGTTAGACAAGTTGGCACTAACTGTGGATTGATTGGACAGAACGCATTAAGCTATTCTAATGGTATTGTGTTTTGGATGTCTGGTGAAGGTGGATTTTTTGCTTATGATGGTACTGTAAAATCTATTCCTTGTGAAGTTGAAGACTTTATATTTAGCACAACAGGAGATAATTTAGGAATTAATCAAAGTGCAAATCAATTAGTTTATGCAGAGCATAATACTTTGTATAATGAAATTAATTGGTTTTATCCTGAGTTTGGATCTCAACAAATTACCAGATGTGTAGTATATAATTACGCAGAAAAATGTTGGACTACTTCATCATTAGCTAGAACCAGTTATCTAGATCAAGGACTTTTTGATTTGCCTTATGCAACGGAATACAATTCAACCGCTTTACCTAATTTTCCAATTCAAGGTATAACAAATAAATATGGTGCATCCATTTACTATGCTCATGAAACCGGAACCGATCAAATAAATTCATCTGGTACAACCTCTATTGATGCTTTTATTCAATCAGGTGATTATGATATAGCAAGTAGATCAAGTGCTTTAGGAACTCAAACAGGTGTTGCAGACTTTAGAGGAGATGGTGAATATATTATGTCAGTTAAAAGATTTATACCTGATTTTCAGGTATTAGAAGGAAACTCAAAAATTACTTTACTTCTAAATGATTACCCTAATGGCACAGCTGTAAGTTCTCCACTTGGACCCTTTACAATAACTACTTCTACTGATAAAGTAGATACTCGTGCAAGAGCAAGATTAGTAGCACTTAAAATAGAAAATGATGCAGTCGGAGAAACCTGGCGTTATGGTACTCTTAGACTGGATGCAAAACCAGATGGACGAAGATAATGGCAGAAAATTCGATTAGTTATGGAATGGGTTTATCAGATCAACAATTAAATACTATGTTGAATAGTGATGTACCTGAAATAGTCGCTCAAGCTCAGGATTATATAAATCAAGCTCAAACTCAACAAGAAGAAAAACCAAGTATATTACAAAAAATAGCTGATTTTTTTAATATAGGTAAAGCGGGAGCATCAGAACCAGATAAAATAACTTTGCCAAATTATGGTACTGGTTTTAATACAGTTTTAGATTCATCAGGTGGTCTTCGATATGTACCTATAGAACAACCAAAAGGTATTATGGTACCTGCTTCTGAGACAAATCAACTAGATCTTGTAAATCAAATTAATCAAAGTCAAAGAAATATTGGTGTACCTATGACTTTAGAAGAAACTATGGGTGGAAGTATTGTACCTCCTGATCCAAGAAGATTTCAAAGCATATTTCCTACAACAGGCATCATGCAACAGGCACCTTTACAAAATTTAGGTATTGATACTTCTTATGGTGTTGCTAATGAAGAAGATGTTGAACAAGTAGATTCATTAACAGGTGAAAAAGAAGAATCAGGTATTATGAAATTAATTAAATCTTTAATTCCTGGAAGTAATTTAGGAAATTTTTTACCTAAACAAGATCCTAGAGCAACAGGTATACGAAATTTCTATAGCCCAGAAGGACTAACAAGCACTGGTTCAATAGCCTCAGGTATTATGAAAGGCTATAACCCTGTATCCGGTGGTTTTTTAAATATGATTACAGGCGGTAAATTTGGTCAACCAACTAATTATGGTTTATCAAGAGCTATGCAAAAAAGAATAGAAAATATAGTAGGAAGAAAAACACCGCAGACAGATATTAGTAGATCAAGAGTAGCCGAGTTAAGAAACTTACAACGAGCAGAAATGGAAGATAGATCTAATAGAGGAGAGAGTTTAGGATCAATTGGTAGATCTACATTTAGTGGACCAGGTATGGCATTTGAAAGAAAATCAGGTGGAGTTTCTGGCAAAGGTACAGCTAACGAAAGAAACTATGGTGGTAGATAATGGCTAAAGTAACTGCCTATATACCTGAACCGAAACAAGAGTATGAAGTAGACAATCAAAGACAAATTTTAGAGTCTATTGCTACAGTAAAAGATCAACTTAATTTTTCATTTCAAAATGACTTGAAAGAAGAGCAAGATACATATAATTATTTTTTATCATGACCATACAATATAAAAGCGAAGTATTTGATTTAACGACTACTAACTTAACTACAGTATTAACAGTAGCGACTTCCGCAGTAGCAATTGTAAAAACAGTTCAAACAGTGCATGATACTGCTAGTTCAGTGGACATAGATTTACTTTTAAAAAAATCAGGGGGTAGTAATGTTATTATTGGTCATGAAGACTTAAATAAAGAGACTGTTAACATGTTAAAAAATACCTTGAATTTAGAAGCAGGGGACGTTATAAAGATGCAAGCGGGGACAGCAAATGAAATAACAGGTGCTGTAAGTTACGCTTTAATAGACAGGTCACAACAGAATGGATGATAATATTTTAAAAATAGATTGTACTACAACAGTAGTGTTGAGAAATACTAGAACTAATAAAATATATAAAGACGAAGCAGAGAAAGAAGCTGATATAGCGGATCCTAATACTGAAACAGTTGCAGAGCACATTGCTCAAGATTTAACAGTACAGGTATCCCCGAAAGGATTAAACCTCTTACAGAAAGCAATGAATGATAATAAGAAATCAAACACCTAAAGGTGGAACAGAATTACAGTTTGAGTATTTAGAAAAATACGTAGATAAAAAATTATTAGATCAAGTTCAGATTACAACATCTGTACCTGAAAAAATTCCATTACATCCAACTAAAGTAAATATACTTTGGCAAAAGAATTCATATGATCAACCGAATCTTGCACCATGGTTTCAAGATAAATCTAATCATAAAAAGTATGATTGGTATGTTTTTAATTCTCATTGGACTTTTGAAAAATTTAGAATGATGTTTGGATTACCATTAGAAAAATGTGTAGTTATTAAAAATGGTATAGATTACATTAAAAAAGCTGAACCTTACAAAGAAGGTGACCCTATAAAAATCATTCATCAAAATACACCGTGGAGAGGATTATCTGTTTTACTTGGTGCTATGCAATTAGTTAAGAACCCATTAATTACTTTAGATGTTTATTCATCAACAGAAATATATGGCAAAGATTTCATGGAAAAAAATGATGATAACTATAAAGAACTTTATGAACAAGCAAAACAATTACCTAATGTAAACTACATAGGTTACAAACCTAATAGTTATATTAAAGATAACATACATAAATATAATATGTATGTGTATCCAAGTATATTTGAAGAAACATCTTGTATATCTTTATTAGAATGTATGGCAGGTGGTTTATATTGTATCACAACTAATTTAGGTGCACTATTTGAAACAGGTGCAGAGTTTCCAATGTATGTTCCTTATGATGATAATTATATGAGACTAGCTTCTAAATTTGCTTATGGAATAGAAGCTGCAGCTAAAACTTTACATCATCCACAAATACATAATCACATAGAGTCACAATCTCATTATGTTAACATTTATTACAATTGGAATAAAATAGGCAATGGATGGACCAATTTTTTAAAAGGAGCTATCAATGCAAAATCCCAATAAACCTATATGGTTTAACAAACCTGATGATTCAGAAGTAACCACAATTAATTTAACAGAAGCTAGTAAACATTCTAATTATAGAATAATGGTGTGTACTCCTTGTCATAGTGATACTTCTATGCATTACACACAAGCTGTTTTAAAATTTCAACAAGAGTGTATGCAAAAAAGAATACAAGTTAGTTTTACATTATTAAAATCTTCTTTAGTTACACAAGGTAGAAATTTATGTGTAGCTGAGATGTTAAATCACCCTGATAATTATACTCATTTATTATTCATAGATTCAGATATCGACTTTCAATTTTCTACTATTGAAAAAATGTTAGATGCAGATCGTGATGTTATAGCATGTCCTTATCCTATGAAAATGTTAGATTGGGATAAGATATGGAGAAGAGTCAATAATAAAGAAGATGCAATTACCTCTGCTCAAGATTTATCAAGAGCTGGCTTTACTTACCCAATAAAAGTAAAAGATAAAAATAACATTATAGCTGATAAAGGTATTATAGAAGTAACTCACGCTCCTACAGGATGTATGTTAATTAAAAGAAAAGTATTAACCAGCATGATTGAAAAATACCCTGAGTTAGAAATATTTCAACCCACTTACATTAATGGTGTAGAAGAAAAAAAAGATAATATGTATAACTTATTTGACACAATCCATGACCCTAAGACTAAACGTTATTTTGGTGAAGATTTTGGTTTTTGTGAAAGATGGGGTGAGATGGGTGGTAAGGTTCATATCTACGTAATGGATGTAATAACACATGTTGGAGAGTTTCAATACTGTGGTAGTTTTTATGATGATTTATACCAAGGTCATAGGCCTGCAAAGCATGCCAAACCGCTTGACGAAGATACAAAAATCAAATAAAGTATTACATTACAGGATTTCTAAGCCTGCTCAATAGTGTAAATATATTTAAATTATGGCAATATCAAGAATGCAACAACCCAGACAACAATACGGACTAGGAAGCATAGTTAAATCAGTTAAAAAAGCTGTTAAAGGTGTAACTAGAGGTGTTAAAGATTTTGCTAAATCTGATCTTGGTAAAGCAGCTGGATTAGCGGCTTTAGCATTTGGTATACCTGGCGCACCAGGTGCTCTTGGAGGTGGTTTATTTGGAAGAGCTAGTTTAGGAGGAGCAGCAACAGGATTATTTGGACAACAAGGAATTGCTGCAACTTTAGGTAATTTATCTATGCCTGCATTTCTTAGTAAGTCTACAGGGGAAGGTGCAGCATTAAAAAATTTTGGAAAAGTATTTGCTGGAGGAACGGCATTGACAGCTTTATTAGGCGCAGCTGAAGAAGGTGATGAAGAAGCACTTGCAGCTACACAAGATGTAGGATCATTAAAAAAATATTTAGCATCTTACTATTCTAATTTAGGATACACAGCAGATCAAATAGCAGAAAATGTAGCTAGAGATACTTCTGAATATACATCTGCAGCCGGTGGGTATGCAGACGGTGGTAGAATAGGTTATGCTTTCGGAGACAAAGTAGAAATGGCTGCAGGCATCGAGGGTCTACCGGTTAATATAAATCCTAAAGGTGTCAAAGAATTAGACCTTAGAGAAACAGGTGGATTTATACCACCAGTTGGTATAAAAGAAAAAGCAGATGACATTCCTGCAATGTTGTCAAACAATGAATTTGTATTTACTGCCGATGCTGTAAAAGCAGCAGGTGGTGGCAGTGTAGATAAAGGTGCTCAGATTATGTATGACACCATGAAAAAATTAGAATCGAGAGTAGTATAATGGCTGAAGTAGTACAACAACAAATTTTACCCGCTCCGTTTATTGAAGCAGCGGCTAAACCATATTTACAAGAATTAACAACAGCAGTTGGTGGATTAAAAGCAGCTGATCTTTCTAAAAGTTTAGGTTCACAATTTATAGCTGGACAAGATCCTTTACAAGCACAAGCACAAACTTTAGCTACTCAAGGTATTGGAGCTTATCAACCTTTCTTAACTTCTGCTGCAGCTTCTGCAGGGCCAACAGCTTACCAACAATTTATGTCTCCATATCAACAAGACATAATTGATACAACGTTGAGAGAATTTGATGTACAATCAGCAAAAGGAATTCCTGGTATTGCAGCTCAAGCTGTAGGTGCTGGTGCTTTTGGTGGTGGTAGAGAAGGTGTACAAAGAGCAGAGTATCAGGCATCAAGCGACAGGAACCGAGCAGCATTACAAGCACAATTATTAGGTCAAGGCTTTGGTCAAGCACAAGCTTTAGCACAACAAAATATAGCTAATCAATTACAATTAGGTAGTGCACAACAAGGATTCTTAGGTCAAGATGTTGGAGCACTTTCAACTTTAGGTGCACAGAATCAAGCATTAGCACAAGCACAATTATCAGCTAATCAACAATTAGCACAAGCACAATTAC
>Ga0208899_1001885_pt1 | contig 14463 bp, 17 predicted proteins | sample VirMetDEL_Nov_24_FD_184518 | JGI IMG/M metagenome (GOLD analysis project Ga0208899, IMG submission 184518) | Aqueous microbial communities from the Delaware River and Bay under freshwater to marine salinity gradient to study organic matter... | ecosystem: Environmental > Aquatic > Marine >... | reverse complement strand
TTTTGACCAACAATCAGGACAATACAAGCGAACTTGTTCGATATCGTTGCGAACAACAACCGACCAAGACATCACTTGACTCTTGTCTTTTTTATCGAAAGAGGCTTGGCATGCCAGACATTCGTCCGGCAACTTGCCAAATAGAGCCATCTTCTCTTCAACCTCGGAACTTTCGTTCTTCTTGTTTCGTTTAGCAGCGGCTCTTCGTTGTGCTCTATTCATTATGCCCCCGTTGATCCAAAGCCACCTTCGCCTCGATCTGAGTCTGAGAGTTCTTCAACTTCTTCAAGTTCAATCTGAGGATATGGCATAATAATTAGTTGGGCCACACGATCTCCGACCCTATAGCAATCGAGATTAGATAAACAGCCAAACTTTACCATAATCTCGCCACGATAGCCAGAGTCAATAACCCCAACGGCATTACGAAGAGCACAATTTGTTTTTGAGATTGACGAGCGAGGGAACAGAAGACCAACATGACCCTCTGGTATCTCAACAGCCAATCCTGTATAATGAACATCATTCTGATTTTTATCTTTCTCCATCCTCACAGAGTAGAGATCCATTCCTGCATCTCCGTGCTTCGCATAAGATGGAATTACAGCATCTTCGTGTAGTTTTTTAATTTTTACTTTCATTTGTCCTCCAACAGTTAATAAATTTCACTTTGTAAAAAATGTTCAATAAGTTTAAAGTATTCTGGATTGAGTTCAAAGCCAATAAAATCGTGGCCAAGTTCTTTTGCAACTTTTACTTCTGAACCTGACCCAACAAATGGTACAACAACTTTTGCTTCATTGTCTAGGCAAGCATTGAATAACCTTGTTGTCAATTCCAGTGGCTTTTGCGTAGGATGCTTCAAGATGTTCTCTTGTTTCTTGCCGTCTACGACATATTCACAATCCTTATGATTTTTGAGTTCACTTGGGTCATATGCATTTTGACACTTGCGACAATAAAACACCCTCTCTTTTCTCCCAGCACCTCCAGCGAGTGCTGAGTGTTTCAGTACATCTCTTGGAAGGGCACCTCTTTTGTCAACCTTGTAAGTTGTTTCTTTTTTGTTTCCAAAACGACCTTCGGTCTTAGGTCTCTTTTTATCACCCTTGCCATAGCCTTTAATATAATTTTCAGTGTAAGGTTCTCTCACCAAGTCTCGGTTAAAAATTCTATTATCTTTGCTTTTCCAAGCACATAGGATTGACTCGTGAGATCGTTGCCAAAAGTTTAGAGAAGGAACTGTCTTGTTTGTATAGTGCCAAATTAGCCACCGATGATCTAACTCAAGATTAACAGATATGTGAGCCAATATCTCACTGAAGCCGTAGATATATATTGTGCCAGTTGGCTTTAATATTCTTGTTGCTTCATCAATCCAAAGTTTGCACCAAGATACATATTCGTTGATTTCACTTTTATATCTTGAGTTGCCAAAATCCTTTCCAATATTGTAAGGAGGGTCAACCAAAACACAATCAACTGATTCATCAGCAATCTGTTTCATACCTTCGATAGCATCCATATTATAAACTTTGTTATAATCTAACATTCGGACCTCCAACTTTACAAGCAACAACACATGCACCAGACTTGATCATCTCGTCCCACTTGAGGTAATACCAAAATTGGTCTGACATTGCCTTTTGGATTTTCATTTCCATCAAATCATTTGACCCTTGCCAGCCATTAACTTTACCTTTATTTTTACCTTTAGTTGCTATACTTTCGCTCCAAGACAAAGACTTGGCATTAACATAGTCCTTATCAATAAAGACACAAACTTGTTGCTTATTGTCCATATCTCTAACAAGAACAGCATAGTGCGTGAATGGTTTGGCATCTGTACTATCGTGGTAGTTAAGTTTTTCTTGCAACGTCTTGTATTTCGTTGTACGATACGACGAGATTGACAAAACACCACCCTTAAGAACTGCGCTTTTACATGAATACGAAAAAGGCTGGTCATCTAGAGAAAAGTCAACACCGGGCTTGTGATTGCCATCCGGTATCCAGTCATTTGATATGCCGGCATCGCCAAAAGCATAAGAAAGGCGCTCTTCCCATAGTTCTCCCTTGAGAGGAAACTTTGAAAAGTTATTCCATTCGTTGATGCGGTTCTTGATAAAGGTTGATGTTTTATTGATAATCTTTGTATGCATTGTGTTCTCCTTGATTATGTTAATAATATAACATGCCCTCAACAGATTGTCAAGGGCTTTTTGTTACTTTTTTATCCCAACATTACCCATGTTCTGTTTAGACCGCCACGAGTTGAAAAGCCCCAAGTATCGTTGTGTTGTGGTTTGATCATATAAGTCTTGTTGATATACAGAACATCCCGCTCTGGGTTTACAGACCAACAACGAATTGTTGTTTCAACAGAGTTATTATCAATGACCTTAGCGACATAGAATAGCTTGCCGGCTTTGGTTTTCTTTTTGGTGACCTCACGGACAATTGCCCAGCACATTCCCAACTCTGGATCATACTCCGAGATTGGTGGAATACAATACTGGTCCAACTTTCGCTGAATGCTTTCGTCCAAGACCAAGTTGATTGGGAAGATGCCTGTGAGGTTTGCGAGAAAGTCAATTCGCTCGTCATCTGTGAAGTTACCTTCGGGACGATACTTCTCAATATTCTCTCCAAGGTTCTTGAGTTTCCTCGGACGGTCAACACAAGTCGCAGTCCAGAAGTGTCTGTCGCCAGTGAAGCGATCGTCTTGCAATTCTTTCATGGCACCAGCCCTAGTAAGAGCATCCAAACACTTTTTGTTAAGTTTTGAATATACAATCTCATCATGGAACAAAAATTCCTCAATGGTCTTGAAAGGTCGGTGAGCCAGAATCTGATCGATGGCTTTGTCGCCGAGGCCCTTGATTGTGGTCAAAGGAGCAACCAGAGTTGTCTCATCAAGGATTTCCCAAGTGCGACCTGACTTGTTAACGGACAGCGGCTGTATTGAATAACCATGCTGCTTTGCCAAATTGATGGCTTTCTCCTTACGAGATTCAGGCTCTTTATCCAAAAAGGATGCTACCCACTCTGTTGCATAGTAATTGCATAACCAAGCACATTGATAGGAAATTATAGAGTAACTGACGGCATGTGATTTGTTAAAACCATAGCCTGAGAAATACTCAAAGGTTTTCCATAATTCTTCTGCTTGCCATAGCGGCATACCTTTATCTTGACATCCGAGAACAAACTTCTCGTGAATTGCATCTTTGACCTCGTGGCCTTTGCCTGTACCTTTCTTGGTTAGAACTTTACGAAGAAGGTTGCCCTCATCCAAGGTAAGGTTACGACCTAACTTGTGAGCCAACATAGCAATCTGCTCTTGGAAGATCAGGAAGCCGTGTGTCTCTTCGGTTACTTCTTGAACCAAATCGTTGATGTACTTTACATTCTCTGGAGCATTGTGTGCTTCCACGAACTCTCTATCCACACCAGCCGAAAGAGGACCGGGACGATAGATAGAAGTAATAGCAGAGATGTCAATGATTGAGCGAGGCTTGACTTGCTTTGCAAATGTCTGTGCTCCGTTCTCTGTGAACTGGAAGATACCGACCCACTTGCCTTCATGAAAGATATTCTCATAGACTTTTTGGTCGTTGAGATCAATCTTGTCCGGATGAAGGTTGGCATCATAAAATTTCTTTATGTCCTCGAAGGTTGGGCTGGCAATGCCGTGATGCCGACGAAGAATCTTCTCAATGCAATCCTCAATCATTCGCAGAGTTGAGAGACCAAGAATATCAAACTTGATGAAGCCCATTGGCTCCAACTGCCGAACATTCTGGCCTTCGGACCAAGGAGTCTGACGGACACCTTTGGATGCGATGAGAGGCATGTACTCGTTGAGAGACTCACCAATCACAACACCACCGGCGTGCCGAGAGCACGACTTGACTTGACCTGCGAGGTCACGGCAATGCTTCTCAATCTGAGGATAAGACCTGAAGAACTTTTGAAGAGACTCGGAGAACTCCATAACCTCTGACAGAGTTGGAGTGTAGACACCGGCTTTGATGCCGTGACGAGCCTTAGCCAATGGCGTGGCCTCCGCAAGCATCTTAGAAGTTACAGGATTAACCTCGGAGAACGGAATCTCGTAAAGACGAGAGACATCTTTGATAAGTGACTTCAATTGCAGAGTGTTCCAATTTGAGATTGGAACCACAACATCGTCGCCCCAAGCATCAATCAACTTATCTTTGAGAACCATGGGGTCAGATACATCATAGTCAATGTCCGGATAATCCTTCGCATCTGAACGAAGGAAGCGAGAGAACAGAAGACCATATTTGATTGGGTCAACCTGTGTGATGCCGAGAGCATAAGCAACAAGAGAGCCTGCTGCCGAACCACGACCGGGACCTGCGAGTTGAACCTCTGCTGTCTTATCCACAATTGCTTTCATCGTCAAGAAATACTTGGCGAAACCACGAGAGTTGATAACATCAAGTTCCTCGTTCAATCGCTTGTTGTATTTTTCAAACACAACTTTGCTTTCAATTTGTCTATCCTCGAAGAGTTTTACAAGACCTTCGAAAGAAAGTTGACCCAAGTAAGTTGTAGCATCTGTCCCAGCAGGAACGACAAAATTAGGCAACCGAACAGTGTTGTCAGGGGTGAACGATTCAATCCTGTCGAAAGCGATAGTATGTGTTTCTGTAATTGAGTTAAGGATAGTTTCATCATCGTATTCTACTCCGCATAATTCTGAGTAATGCTTGTAGGATCTCCACATTTGATTGCCATTCTTTGGATACAACTCGTATCCGATCTCTTCTGTTGAGAGAGGCAACTCCATGCTGGCCCATTCTGGCTTTCTACCAAGCCAGCCTAGTCGTTTATATAGTTCTCTGGACTGCCAAGCATCCGGATTAGGATAGTGACTATCACAGGTTGAGATCAGCTTTAGGCCAGTTTCCTTAGAAATCTGGATGATATGCTGATTTAGGTCATGCTGCTCTGGGATGTTGTTCCATTGCAATTCACCATACCAGCGATCGCCAAGAATGTCTTGGAATTGCTTTGTGACCTCTCGCATTGCTTGGAGGACTGCTTCTGGTCCTTCCTCTCGGTTCTCCCAATAGCAGCCAGCATAGACACCGCCGAGGCAAGCCGAGGCAGCAATAACACCTTCGCTATGCTTTGAGAGCAAGTCAAAGTCAATGCGAGGATAACGATAGAAGTTGTCTCCGTTATAACTCTGTGAGATCATCTTGAAGATATTGTTGAGACCCGTCTGGTTCTGAGCAAGAAGAACCAAATGACGACGACGGTTGATGTCATGCTTTGTGATGCTCTTTGAGGCACCTTCGTTCTCAATGGTTGTCCCAGATCGCTCGTTGTCAATTTGCTTTGCGAGTTTCTTGTCTTTTCTGTATTCCTCGAGTTGAATCTTCCAATCCTCGACCGATGGAATAAAGTAAGCCTCAACACCAAAGATTGGCTTGAAGTCCTTACCTTCGGCTTTCATCTTCTTGGCGTGCATAATTTGATAAGCCAAGCCGTTCATATTTCCGTGGTCGGTTAGAGCAAGAGCCTTCGCTCCATTGCTATAAGCAAAGTTCATGTGGTCTTCGGGAAATCCAAAGCCATCAAATGGTGAGCCCACACCGCAGTGAGCGTGCAATCCTACAAATGGTATTCGTTCCATTATTTATCCTCCGTGTGTTTGTGTGTTTTAAGTTTGAGCCAGATTCCAAGCACTGGCAAAGCATATAGGAAGTTAGCCAATATAGTCAACTCCCCATGACAATTCATCAAATGATGCATTGTTACCTCCTTGATGTTTATATTGTATCACGTTGAATACAATTTGTCAAGTATTTTATTAAAATTCTTTTATGTGCTCCTCGCACATTTGTGTGTAGATCCCGATTGATCCGAGAGCCTTCTTGCCGCAGATAATACAACAGTCATTCGCATTGGCTTCTGTCTCAGCAATCAATGAGTTAATATAAAAGTCAGAGCCGGCAAGATAGATGCGCAAAGTTCCGAACTTGTTCTTTATTTGCATAATCTTATAATCTTCTGGATTGTACTCTTTTTCTTTCATATAACGGTCAAATTTGACTAAAAAGTCTGCAATGTACTCAAACCAGCCGGGCCCAATCTCAAAACCCCAAAACGAAGAACAAAAGAGATACTCATAGTTGTTATAAAGTTGTTCGTACTCTTCTTCTCTGCTATATTTCCTTGGATACCTTGCGGCCACTTTTCACCTCGTATAATTTAAAATCTGGGACGTCTCTCAGTCTATATGGGCCAATAATAACATCTGAGAGAAATTTATATCCCAACACGGCCCATGGATAAGATGTCTCGTCATACTTAAAAATACTAATAACAATACCAATCTGGCAGTGTGAAATAGGAACGTACCTCTGCGAATGCTCGCAAAAGTATGAACCTTCTTCAAGTTTGACTAAAGAACCAATTTCAATCTTGGCGTGATTGATAATCATTTACAATTTTCTCAAGATTTTCTTTGCTAATTCTAACAAGCGCTCTCGACGTCGTGCCGTCTTCATTTGTCCACAATTCAAATGTGCAGTCGCCAACATCTTCAAGTTCAAGATAAAAAGATCCATCGCTCAATTCCTCAAATAAATGCATGTTCTCGCTAATTGAAATTGTCTTTCTTGTGTTCATATTTTCCTCCTGAATAGTCTGTAAATAAAATCTTTAATAACGTTGTCTTTTTGTTGTTTTTCCTCGGCCTGATAAAGTTTCCAGCCGTATGTTGATTTATGTTTTCTTATTTCTTGATCAAGAGTTTTGATCTCTCGTCTCAAATGGCCGTTCATCTTTTTGTAATTCATTGGCTTAATGTTTAATTCGCTTGCAACTTTAATCAAGATTGACCATTTTGCATGATTATAAGCCCAAGATGCGGCTTTAAAGTGAGTATTCATTTTATTGAAGTAATCCATATCATCTTGCGATAATCTATCGGGATGACATTTCTTAACAATATCTTTATAAAGTTTGGCAAAAACAACTTTGGCTTCTTTATCTTCTTCGGACATCTGTTCAACAATAACAAGACCTGTTTCATCGGTCTCGGGCATTTGAGGCTTGAGGACCTTTTCTTTAAAATTTTGGAATTGCTTCGTGTCGGATTTCTCTAGTTCTTGCTTGGAGATATCTTTCTCTTTCAAAAAGTCAGCGTAGTATTGTTCAAATTCTATGTGAATCTCTCTCATTGATTCTTCAATGATTTCAAGTTCTTCGTTCTTGAACTTCAATTCGCTCAACAATCGTTTGTATTCTAGTTCGTGAATTCCCATATACTATATATATCATACTCAGTCCTGATTGTCAAGTCCTATTTTGTTAAACTCACGATAACCCATCACAATCGGGTTTGGTCTTTTAATTTTTTTGCTTTCCTCGGACGATAGGAAGAGACAGTATTCTTCCCAAGAGCCAACATTGTAGAACCAAGCGGGCTCAACAGAATTTTCATCTGAGAGATCAAGGTCAATGAAGACATCACTCAAATCAAAATGTCGGGCAGAATATCGCTTGTGAAGAGGCAGTTTCTCCGTATGTCTCCCCATTTCGTTCTTTGGACTTGAGCGGTCATACATTCCAGTGCCTTTTTGCCTAATTATTCGCCTATATTTGACGAATTCTTCCTTTCCAAATGTAAAGGAAGCATAGAGGTCGTCTTCAACAGACAATCCATTTTTTGTTACATAGAAGTTAGTTTTTGACCTAATCTGGCGACGATGCTTTCTGAGGTCTGGAGAGTAAAATACGGAGAAAGGAAACGACACATAATACTTGTCGGGCTTTACCCATTTGGAAAGAAAGTCTGAAACCTTGAGACAGGTGACAGCACCATGAAGAACAGACCAAGCAAGGCAATCTCTCTTATCTCTGTCTTTTGGGTGGACCGGTGTGTAAAAGATTGGGATATGCTTTTGGTAGTTCCTCGGCATCTTCGCAAAGTCGTTGTTCACATAGATTGGATCTTGAACTCGCTCTCCGAGTCGGTAGCGGAGCAACGGAGCCATGTCGTCATTGACCACAATCCAAATCGTATCGCAGCCAGCCCAAGCACATTCGTACACAGCATTCTCAATGAGAGTGTAGTTTGGAGAAATAGGAGCAAGGCTCTCGTCCCACTCCATTCCAAAGTCAATCTTGTGTCCTGCAACCGGAATTATTCCTGCGAGGTGGAAGTTTTTGTCGTCAAGAAAAGGTTTGTCGTTAAGTTCGTCAGGTGATTTCCCTTTTGCTTCATTCTGCATAATTCCTCTAATGTGTGGATTGATTTTATTTCGCTTTTGATCTCACGCCAAGCGTGTTCTATCTTGACAGGATAAAACCTTTGCTTTCCATGTCTGGTGTAGCCATTTGGTCCGCCTTTGATGTTATGTGCCTTGAATAACTTGTAGCAAGCATACTCAACAGCGACTTCGCTGTAATCCCAAGAGTTCAGTTTTGTTTCTTTGATTTTTGAGATTGCAACAAAGTCTCTCAGACCGTTTTTGACTTTTTGTCGTCTTGACTCGTAGAACACCAATTTTTGTGGAGCGTCGTCATCTCCTCTCATAACATCAGGAAAATCCTTTGAGCCAACCTTGACATCAAACCAATCGTAAAGATAAACATTTCCAGTTTCTCCGACATCGGGTTGTATAACCTCTTGATATTTCACGATAAATCGGGAACTTTGTTTTGAAACAATTGTGATTGTTTTTGTTTCGGTGTCATGTCGGAAGTTTGAGATAAGGTTTGGTGCGATCATGTAACCGCCCATTCCCAAAGCGAAAGCCAAACGGTCCCATACTTGTCCGTATGTTGGCTTGTGTCCGAAATGGAGAAAGTCAAAGTCGTGAGTATCGCTTACAAACTCAACATCGCTTGGCTTGCTTGGCTCATGGATTATAACGGGCAATTCATTCTTGTAAGCATAAAGAAGAGTCTTGATTGTTCGCCCGAGGACAATCTTTGGTAAATTGAGTTCTATGATTCCTCCAACATTTTGTTTATCTCTCCGACCATCCACTCAATATTGGCTGGATCATCGATATCAATGTCGCCATCTTCCCCTGTCCCTTGGACTGGAGCGTCTGCAAAGTTGAGTTGGTCCATAAAGTCGCCAAGATCGTCCATACTAAGATCATCTAGAGAATCAATTCGTTCTGGTGTCTCTTCTTGTTCTTCTGGTTCAAGATCAGTTGGCTGTACTCCCATCTTCTGAGCGTAAATGTAGTTTCTGTATAGCATTGATTGAAATGCTTGCTTGTCGTTTGCATCAAGACCATCGAAGGCACTTTGAATCGGATTTGGCAGTTCTCCGCCCACTTCTTCAAGATAGCGGTCCATTGCTCTCAAAACATCATCTTCATCTTCGGTTGTTCTGTCTTTTACGCCAGTGTCTCTGAAGATGTTTGCTTGAGCACCGCCGAATGTAAGGTTTCTGAAGCCTGTATTCTGAGCGTAGCCTGAGAATTGTGCTGTTCCGTATTTCTTTGGAATAGGAAGGGCTCCTTCCATACCTTCAAGGCGATTCTCAAAGCCTTGACGATACATGGCCATGTCTTTTCTTAACATTCGTGCTCTCTTACGCTTCATGTTTCTTTCAAGTTTTAATTTATCTATTTGTCCTCGCAAGATTCGCTTTTCCATTTCGTCTTCGGTTGATTTCAATTGACCTACGAGTTCTTGGATTTGATTCTGGAGTTCATTTGCACCTTCTTCGGAGATTTCAATGTTGCCACGAAGATTCTCTGGATTGAAATAATGGAGCGAACCAAGTTGGTACTTGTCTTTCATAAGTTCGCTTACAGGAATGTATTCTGTTGTCTCGCGATTAAGCTTTCTTTTGAATTCTTTCTCGCCTCGTGGAATCGTAACTTCATAATCGCTTGTCTTCGGAGAGAAAATAGAGTCGGCAACGGGACCGAGTTTTTCTATTGCGGCTTCGTGAGTATCTTTGAGTTCTAGGTCGGCCATAGAACCCCAGATTTCACCAAGCGCTTGGTTGTATTTTGAAATGCTTCGCTTTGCGAGTCCGCCCTTGCGAGTTGGCTTGAATTGCTTGCGAAGAGGCTGAAGAAGACCTGAGAGGCCAAGTTTCTTCATTTGTTTATCTTTTACGGAGCCGACAGGAAACGGATGCTTTGGATCCTTTGCACCCTTGAGAGGCTTGACAATAAGGGACTGAACGAAATCTCGTTGTTCGTCGCTGTAGATTGGATCTTCTTCGTAGCCTGTTTGTTCTATAAGGTCTTGGACGTATTGCAAGCGACCTTCGTACGATTCATCCGGAGACTCATTTGAAATGTTAATAAACAAATCAATGTATTTGTCTACTTTCTTTGAAATGTCATCAATCTTCTGGCTTACCATCTCTCTGTCGGCGTCCATAGCATCAAAGAGCATCTCGGCGTCTTGGCGGAAAAGATTAATTTCTTCTTGTGTTGGGGTCTTGATAGTCTTTCCTTCGCGTGCTTCAACTTGTGTGTCAGGCTGAGCGGCGATTCTAATTCTATCATCAAGCGGAACCTGTGAGATTGAGTTCTTGCCTTGGTACACAAAAAGGATCTCAGAGATCTTCTCGGCAAAAGAAGTTCTGAGATCCTCGTAACGATAAATGTAGTCATAAGCAAGATCAGAGTCTTGAGACTCTTTTAGGAACTTACGCCAGTTTTCGATCAATAGTTTCATTTTATTCAGGCTCATCCATATAGTTGCGTTCAAATTCAATATCAGATTCAATTTTTAAATGCCTTACTAATGCCTTTTCGCTTCTAAACATTCCTAAATCAATAGCTTTTTGAACACTTTGTTTGTGATTATTAGACATTTCTTTGTATTTAGGCATAACATCTCCGGCATTCTTTTTTTTGAGACTAAAGTCTGATGCGTTCTTTTCGGGTACTGCGGGCATGCTACAATCGTCATCCGGATCAAGGGGAGTTTGTCTACCAGTATAATCAAAAGTGTCATTTCCTTGGGCCGTTTTTCTTTTCTCGTATGAATTACTTTTATTCATTTTGTCCCATTTGCTAGCTGCCTTCTTCTGGGTTCCAACTATCTTATCAGATGTAAGACCTGCGTTGTTTAGTTTGGCATACAAAAAAGCAAAATCATACAGAAGAGAGCCGAAGCCCATTCTTCTGTATGGTTCGTTAACATAGATTGAATCAATTTGCATAGTTTTTGGAATACAAGGCTCAAGTGTCTTGGCGACATTTACCGCACCAACAATACTCAAAACATTGCTTTTAACGGCTGGATTGAAATATAAACGATATAAAACAAAGCCGCCACCGCTGCTGCTCTTGAAATTAGCAAGAGCAACATCTTTTAGAGTATCGTTTTGTTCATTTAGGAACTTACGCCAATTTTCAATCAATAGTTTCACTTAACTTTTCCTAAAGGTACGATTTTGTATTGCTTTGAATTGTTAATCTCAACTGTTGCATAGCCAGTCTCTGGTAAAACAATGCCGGGATTTTCATAGTCAAAGCCATCAAGAAAAGCAACCTTTTGTTCTATGAAGTCACCTGTAACATAAAAGTGGCAAACTTGACCCAACACCTCTGTAAACAAAGCCGGAACAGCAATTGGAGGCAATGTCTTGAGATGAATGTTGTATGCTCTAATTTCTTGAAAGATAGAGCCGGGTTCTGTTGGAGAAGAAAAGCCTGCTGGATGTTTTGGCTGAATGTGGGACATATAGTCATGAACCACGCGGGCTCTTACATTTTCGTCTGGAGATAAAACAGGATGCTCGGAATCAACTCTGGCAACCTCAAAGCCACCGGTTTCTTCATAATCTTTTCTCAAACGATCAACGGAGGTTGTATCTTCAACACCGCCGCCAATATCATAAGGATGATAATCAACAGGGCGAGGCTTTACTGCCTTTCGTGTGATTCGCTTATGCATCTTGTCATAAAAAGGAGCAAGAGCCTCAAATGATTCTTTGGCTCTCTCTTCAAACACTGGTGCTTCGGCGTACGCTTTAGCAACCAATTTAGCATAAAGTTCCCAGCCGTCTTCTTGTGGATATCTTACAAGGTTATAAAGTTTTTCTTGAATTAGGAACTTTCTCCAATTTTCCATTAACAATTTCATTTTTTTATAATCTCCATCATTCTTTGTGGTATGTCTTTCATAAGTCTGCCTTTGACTAGAATATCATAACTTGGCTCATCGAGCACTTCCCAATCTGCATACATAATAGACTTACCATAATTAGGTCCGGATACAATAACAGCGATCTTTTTGCTTGAGTCTGCACTGAAAACGGTGCTTCCGCCTATTTCAACATAATAAGCCAAATCGCCCACATTAAATCTAGGGTCTAGTTTACAATACGACATTTTCTCTATAGCCTCCCACAGCCTCCGGCCAAAGCGATTCGGCAATTTCCAAACAGGCTTTAGCAACCTGCTGTATCTCCCATTGGGCTCCATCGTGAGTCCGCAGGCTAACAAACTTAAGCAAATTATTAAGGTTAGTCGTTCCGTAGTACTCCGTGTAGAGATTTTGTGGTAGAACCATTCTCGCTTGCTCACGACACACCCCTTCTTTCATCATTACATTAAATAGTTCTAATGACCTCATGACATGACTTTTAACGGCCCTGTCTGCTCTTTTACCTTCACCGTAATCTGCAAGGTCAGGAACGATGACAGGATTTATTTCATCCAGATTCGATGCTTGCCTGTTCGTTTTGTGCTGCGTTCGAAATGTCTTCGGCGTGAAAAACTGAAGGTCCTTGCTTGTGTATCTGCGTGATATTTCGTTATAGGACCATGTTCTATGACGCATATGCTGAGATCGCACAAACATTGGAACGACAAAACGAAAAGTAACGACGTTGTGCTCGAAGGTCGATGTGTGACGGTGTTTAGCCAAGTATTTGATAAGTTTTTTGTCTCGGTTATCAAGAGAATCTTTGGTTACCCCAAAAGAAACTCGGGCAGAGTTTACGATCGTTAGGTCAGTTCCCATGTGATCGATATAATCAACTCGCCCGATTTCATCGTTGTATAAGTAGATTGATTTATTCACGAATCCTCCGAAGAATTTCTTCAAGTTGCTTAACTTCGTGATCTCGCTTCATTGCTCCAAGCATTCCACCGGCTGGTCTTGATTTTGTTTCTTCAATCTTTTGCAAAAGCAATTGCTCGTAAACCTCAATGCCAAACTTCTTACCTGACGTTGGATCAAAACTAAAATCTGTGTCTTGTCCTGCGAGGGCTGCATCTGTTTGGATTGTCGCTGTTTCTTTGGAGCCGGGAGACATACGATAGCCCATAGGATTATCATAGTCAATGTCGTAAATTTTGAAGATCATAAAGTCTCGCTCTTGGTCGATTGGATACTTCTCGCCATAGACAAAAGCTTCTTGTTCAAAAGCACGGCTCAAGACTTCCATTTGATCTTCGCTTGGATTAAGAATCATAACTGATTGCTCTGGGTTATTAGAAAACTCTCCGCCAATTCTTATCATCTCAAGACCCATATCTTTGATTTTGGCTTCGAGCCGACCTTTAAGATAAGTGTTTCTTTTTTGAGACACCGCTTTGGCCATTGGATTTTGACCTGACATAAGACCAACAGAATCAATGCCTTCTGTCTTACCTTTAAGAGCATCAATAATGCGATCGTATTTTGAGGTTTTCTCTCTTTCGGTCAAAAGCATTGAAGGCTCACGATTTTCCGTAAGCACCTCATTGATCATACCTCTAAGGACTTCTTTTGTTAATTTCATTGTAATCTCCCAAAAACATAATTTTCTAACACTAAATAGTAAGTTTCGCCCTCAATATTGATTTCTTGAAGCATTCTTCTTTCAGTTACAATACGATCGACAACCTCGCCATAGAACTTAGAGTCCTTGGCGATAGACACCACCTCGCACACTACATGGAGTGATTGAGGTGGCTTGAAGTCGTCGGGCATTAATAACTGAACTGTATCGTGGTTTTGAGAAATTGGTTCCTCAATGGGATAAACCAATAGATGACGGTTTTCTGGTATTAATGACATTATTCCTCCTATACTTCGCAAGTGTCATTTGAACAAAACTTGGTTCCCGTTCCGCCTTCATTGGTATCAATTCGTTGGATTGGGGTAACATTTTTTATCATGTCCTCGTATTGTTCTTTGGTGATTGGCTCGTATGGAGCCTGTTCGTATCCGGTTTCCTCATAGCGAAGAAAAGACACGGCCTTGAGACGGGTCTCGTACATTTCCAAGGCATCTTTGATTTGATGTGCTTCCTCGGGCTTGAAAGTAACGGTGATTGATACTGAATTATCGGCCCAATAGTGCTGATATTGAGCAGCAATCTCCAACTGCTCCCACATGCTTACGTCACGCTTTCCCTTGACAAAGTGTGGCTCCTTTACCGGAAATTCAACACAAAGAGTGTTTGGAGAGTACTTGTCGTCCTCAATACGGTAACCTGCC
>Ga0208899_1001883_pt1 | contig 14465 bp, 18 predicted proteins | sample VirMetDEL_Nov_24_FD_184518 | JGI IMG/M metagenome (GOLD analysis project Ga0208899, IMG submission 184518) | Aqueous microbial communities from the Delaware River and Bay under freshwater to marine salinity gradient to study organic matter... | ecosystem: Environmental > Aquatic > Marine >... | reverse complement strand
GGATGGTTATTAAAAGATAAGTAGGATAAGATATGGCATATATAGGAAGAACCCCAGCATACGGCGCATTTGAAAAACAAAGTATTACTGCCGATGGTAGTACAACTACTTTTGCTTTAGATTTTACAGTAGGTTCATCATCATCAATAATGGTATCTATTGCTGGTGTAATGCAAGAACCTGAAACAGCTTACTCAATATCTGGTGGTGGTACTAATATTGTATTTTCAACTGCACCTACTTCAGGTGATACAGTCTTTATCGTATTTTTAGGTTTAAGTAGAGATGTTGGTGATTTATCAACAGGTTCTATTACAAACAAAACAGAATTAGCTGAACAAAGAGCTGATGATGATTTATTTTTAGTTTACGATAGTTCAGCTGGCGAACTTAAAAAAATTCAAGCTTCAAATGTAGCAAGTGATTTAGATATTGATAATACAACTGCTTTAGCAGAAGAACCTGCAAGTGGTGATAAATTTATAGTATATGATGCTACTGCCGGAGCCAATAGAGCAGTAGAATATCAATACATCAATCCTTCACTTACCTATACAAATGGTACATTTACAGGTGATGGCTCAACAACAACTATTACAATTGATAGTGGAAGAAGTGTTGATGATGTAATGGTATCAGTAAACGGATTTATTTTTGTACCAACAGACGATTATACAATCTCTGGCACAACACTAACATTTACAGTAGCTCCTGTTTCAGGTGCTGAAATAAGTGTTAGATATTTACCATTAGCCGGTGCTAGTTCATACACAAATGACACAGCAACAGGTGATGGTTCAACAACAGCATTTACAATTGATAGTGGAAGATCAGTAGAAGATGTAATGGTATCAGTTAACGGTGTATTATTTGTTCCAAGTGATGACTACACAATTTCAGGAACAACTTTAACATTTACAACTGCTCCAGTTTCTTCTGCCGAGATTTCTATTCGTTATTTAAGATTAACTTAATAAGGGGTAACAATGGGTGCAATCACTCGAGGAATAGCAAACAACGTATTAGGATCAGGCGTCATAGACGCTACTGACGGTATTAGTGGTGCTATACCAGCTTCTAATATTGATAATACAAGTTTTAGTGCTGTTTCTTCATTAGCTTCTTTATCAGGAACAATTACTAAAGTGGCAAGTGATCCTGGCTCGCCAACTGAAGGACAAGTATGGTATAATACAACTTCAGGTGATTTAAAATTTTACAACGGTAGTGCTAATAAAGTAGTACAAGAAAGTTAAAAATGGGTGCAAGAACAAGAGGTATAGCAAATCAAATTTTATCAGATGGTTTAGACGCTACTGATGGATTATCAGGTGCTGTTTCATCTTCTAATATTACTAACGCTTCAGTAACCAGTGTATCATCAACACCAACACTTGGTGGAGGTTTTGATAAAGTGGCAAGTGATCCGCCATCTCCAACTGAAGGAGATATTTGGTACAACACCACTTCAAATACAGTTAAAGGTTATGTTTATGCCGCAGATACCTGGTCAACAGGCGGAAATTTGAATACAGGTAGAGATACAGCTGGGGGAGCAGGAACACAAACCGCAGCATTATATTTTGGTGGAAATAACACTCCAGCCCCACCTGCAGGACTTGGTTTAACTGAAGAATATAATGGAACAAGTTGGACAGAGTCGGGTGATATGAACCAAACAAGAATATATATGGGTGCTACAGGAACACAAACAGCAGCATTAGCAGCAGGTGGAAGAAATACAGTTTCTCCAGGACCAGAAAGTTCAAATGTAGAAGAATATAATGGATCAAGTTGGACAAGTGTCACTGCTTTACCAATTGCAACTATCAATCCAAGTTTTTTGGGAACACAAACAGCAGCATTAGGTGCTGGTGGATATCAAGGTTATTATCCTGGAAATCCCACAGCCACTACATATCTATATGATGGAAGCAGCTGGACAACTGGAAATAACTTAAATAATGCTGGTCAATGGGGTGGATCAGTAGGAACACAAACAGCTAGTCTTGTCGCAGGATTATATCCCACTAGTGGTCAAACCGAAGAATATGATGGAACAAGTTGGGCTAATCAAAATCCTATGGGATCAGGAAGATATTTTATAGGAACTTTTGGAATACAAACTTCAGCTGTATTTGCAGGTGGTGGAGCAGGAAGTAAATCAAATACAGAAAGATATGATGGTACAAGTTGGACTGCCACTACACCTATAAACACCGCAAGGAGAAATTCACACGGAGGTAATCAGTCACCAGCAGAGGCAGGTGTTATTATGGGAGGAATTCCATTTTATTCTGATACTGAAGAATTTACTGGTGCTGTTGTAGCAACAAAAACATTAACATCTAGTTAGGAATAAAAATGGGAATAAAAACAAGAAATTTTGCTAACAACATTTTAAGTGGTGGTACGATTGACGGTACTGATTTCTTATCAGGTACTCTTCCGTCTTCTAACATTACAAATGATAGTGCGGCTAGTGTTACTTCTATTCCTAGTATTTCAAATGTTGTTTCAAGTGTGGCTGGCGATCCGCCAAGTCCAACACTAGGAGATATTTGGTATAATTCTTCAACAAATACTTTAAAGTTTCAAGGATTTCAAGCAGCGGCTTGGGCAACTGGTGGAAGTGTACCAACTGCTACTAATTTTATAGGTAGTTTTGGATCACAGACAGCAGCTTTAGCTTTTAATGGAGAAATACCAGGACCAGGTGGAAATACAACACAACAATCATTAAGTTATGATGGAACTTCTTGGACAGCAACTAATCCAACAGGTTCCTTAACTACCAGTGGACAAGGTGCTCGTGGTGCAGGAACTACAGGTGCAGGAATAGCATCATCTTATCAAGGTGGAGGTGGAACACCTGCTGCTTATACTGATGTAAAAGAATGGGATGGAACAAGTTGGACTGCAGGGACATCACATAGTAATAGACAGAGTAATGCAATGATGGCTTCTGCAGGAACACAAACTGCAACTGCAATTTTTGGTGGTACATCAGAATCTGATCCAAGTCCAAGAGTAAATACAGAAGAATGGAATGGTTCTAGTTGGACAAATGGTGGAAATTTAAATACTGGTAGAGGTGCTTCAGGAGGATCTGGAACACTTACCTCAGCTATATGTGTTGGTGCAGACTCAAGTCCTTTCGCTCTTGTAGAAGAATACAATGGAACATCTTGGACTGCTGCAACTGCATATCCGTCAGCACCTGATGCTAGTTCGAGATGCACAGGTCCTACACAAGATGCAACTTTAGCGTGGCATCGTGGAACAGCAGCTACGTACAATGGAACAGCTTGGACAGCAGTAGGTACTTTATCTACTCCTAGAATAAGCGCAGGAGCAGCAGGAACTACTACTGCAGGATTATGTATTGCAGGAGGACCACCAAATACTGCAGTGGTGGAAGAATTTACAGGTGCTAGTGGAATAGCAAAAACATTTACAACTGATTAATGAGTATAAATATTAGAAAGAATTTAAAAGGAGAATAAACAATGGCACATTTATATTGTGTGGCAGAAAACACAGGTAAGGGTTTTATTACTGCTGATGATAGTCGTAACTTCTATCGTTCAGGACACGCTGGTAATGTATGGGTGATAGGAAATAATGTTTATGGACAGGCTTGGATAACAAGAAAAGGGGCAACAATTAAGACATTATCAGAAGCACAAACAATTGTTGATGGAATTATACAAACATCAATTGACGCTTGGGAAGCGAATAACGTAGAAGGCGAAACGGCAGAACAAAAAGTTTTAAGACTTGGTGAAAAACCTGTAATATACAGTTTACCACAAGAATAAAAAAAGAGAGATAAACAATGGCACTAACAAAAGTAACAACATCAGGATTAGCTGACGATTCAGTAACTTCGGCAAAAGTATCTGACGGTGTAATCAGCGCTGCTGATGTCGCTGACGGTACACTTACCAATGCTAAATTAGTAGATGGTACTATTGAAAATGGTAAAATCGCTGATAGTACAATTGCTAATGCTAAACTCGTTAATTCAAGTGTAACCGTAAATGGTTCATCTGTAGCCCTTGGTGGTTCAGTAGAAATTTCAGCAGGAACAGCTTGGCAATCAGGTATTGTTGCTGATGGTTCAACAGTTACAACAGCCGTTGCTGGTAACGGATATTTCATAGACACAACAAGTGCCGCTCATACAATCAATTTACCTGCTTCTCCTAGTTTAGGCGATGAAGTTTCTATTATAGATGCTTCAGGTACAGCCGACACAAACAATATTACAGTAGGCCGAAATAGTGAAAACATACAAGGTTCAGCGGCCGACCTAACCATATCAACCGAAAGAGCAGCGTTTACTTTAGTCTATTTTAACTCTACTCAAGGTTGGTTATTAAAAGACAAGTAAACAATGGCAACATATAACGAAATTAAAGGCGATACTATTGAAGTAAGAGCCACCGACCCAGCAAATCCTGTTTTAGGAGAAGTTTGGTATAACTCTACGACAGGTGTTATTAAAGGTTATTCTGTTAAAGCGGCAGCTTGGTCAAGTGGTGGTAATTTAAATAGTGCTAGAGAAACACAAGGATTTGGAACTTTAACAGCAGGTTTAGTTGCAGGAGGAAATACTACATCTGTTGAAGAATATGATGGATCAACTTGGACTACTTCAACAGCTTTACCAGCGGATAGAAATCAAACTGGACCTGCAACTCAATCACCTCAAACAGCTGGTTTAATATTTGCAGGAAATTCACCTCCAGGAAGTGCAACAAATACTTCATTAGAATGGGATGGATCAGCTTGGACTTCTGGTGGAAATTATCCAGCTTCACTTGCTAGATTAGCAGGAGCAGGAACACAAACATCAGCATTAGGAGCTGGTGGTAAATTTCCTCATTCTAACGTTGCTGCTACATATGATGGTAGTAGTTGGACGGCAATTTCAAATATTGGAACTGCAAGATATGGATTAGCAGGTGGAGGAGCTTCAGATTCATCAGCGGTTATATTTGGTGGAAGTGATCAATCTTTTCCTACCTTTAATGTAGTTGGAAACACAGAAGAATGGAATGGTTCATCTTGGACATCAAGTAATTCATTAAACACAGCAAGAGCTTATCTTGCAGGTTGTGGAACTCAAACTTCTGCTCTTGTTGGAGCAGGTCTTATTGGATCAGGAACTCCACCAGCGATTTCAATGGGTTCAGCAATTTCTGAGGAATACGATGGAACTTCTTGGGCAGCGGCAGCAAATCCAGCAACAGCAAGACACTCAACAGGAATGGGGGGTTCTGCTTCTACAAGTGCGTTTATGGCTGGAGGAAATCCAACAACAGGTGTAGTTGCTACAACAGAAGAATATAATGCATCACCAGTAGGAACAGTAACACTTACAACAAGTTAAAAAACTATGAGCGAATATAAAAATATAAAAGGAAAAACAGTACAGTCTTTAGGAACAGACCCTAGCGATACAGGTGCTGAAGGCCAACTTTGGTATAATAGTGCGGCTGGGGCGTTTAAGAGTGTGGTAATTGGTGAAGCGTGGTCGAGTGCTTCTAATACGAATATAACAACTAGTGCTGGTCGAGCTGGAGCAGGAACACAAACAGCAGCACTTGCTTTTGGTGGAAATGATCCAGGTCCTGTAACCACAACAGAAGAATATAATGGATCAGGTTGGGTATTAGGTGGAAATTTAAATACTGCAAGATTAGCTGCAGCAGGTGCTGGAACTCAAACAGCTGGATTAGCATTTGCAGGTGGTGGCGCACCAGGTCTCACAACTAATACAGAAGAATATGATGGAACTTCATGGTCTGAACAAAACAATATGGGAACTGCTCGTTATGAATTAGCTGGCGCAGGTCTACAAACAGCTGCTTTAGCATTTGGAGGTGTTACTCCAAGTCCTATTACATACCATGACAATACAGAAGAATATGATGGATCATCTTGGACAACGGGTGGAGCTTTAGCAACTGGTAGATATGGTATAGCTGGAGCTGGAACTCAAACAGCGGGATTAGGATTTGGTGGTTATTCACCAGGAATTATGCAATCTGCAACAGAAGAATACGACGGCTCTGCATGGACAGCAGGAGGATCACTGGCAACAGGAAAATATCAATTAGCTGGAGCTGGACTTCAAACAGCAGGATTAGCTTTTGGTGGTTCACCTCCTCCTTCTACTTTAGCTACAACAGAAAAATATGATGGGTCATCTTGGACTATTACTAGTAATATGGGAACTGCTAGACGTAAGTTGGCAGGCGCTGGAATACAGACTGCAGCGTTAGCTGTTGCTGGAATTCCTATTGGTGGAGGTCTTACAGAAGAATTTACAAAATCAATAAACGTCATTACAGGTGCAGCATGGGCGAGTGGTGGGAATGTTAATACTGCAAGGAGACAAGGAGCAGGTGCGGGAACTCAAACAGCTACCGTTATATATGGTGGATTTAGCACTGCTTTTTCAGGAGCAACGGAAGAATATAATGGATCTGCTTGGACAACTTCTCCTGCATCTTTATCTACAGCCAGAATATCATTAGGTGGTTTTGGTATTCAAACAGCAGCAGTTGCTGCAGGAGGAAGAACTCCTCCTTCAACTGATGTAGGAAATACAGAAGAATATAATGGTTCTGCTTGGACAGCTGGAGGAACATTACTTCAAGCAAGAGATGGTGGAACAGGGGCTGGAATTTTAACAGCAGGTTTAAATATATCAGGTGAAAGCCCAACTCCAAATGCTTATTCAAACACAGAAGAATATGACGGAACGTCTTGGACAGCTGGAGGAGCATTAAATACCGCAAGATACGATGGAGCAGCCGCAGGTACTCAAACAGCTACAATTTACGGAGCAGGGATTGATGGAACTGCAAAAAGTAATACTGAATCATACAACGGAACTGCTTGGACAGAAGAAAGTAGTCCTGTAGTTACAGCTAGATATGCTGTAAGAGGTGCAGGATCTCAAACTTCAGCACTAGCAATGTTGGGAAGAAATGGACCTGGAGCTTATGTAGCACTTACAGAAAATTGGGATGGATCAGTTTGGTCATCAGCACCAACAGCAGCAACAGCAAGACAAGCTCAATCTGGAGCTGGAACATATTCTGCTGCTATTGTGGCTTCAGGATATACTGGAACAGCAAATACTACTTCAACAGAAGAATTTACTGGCGTAACAAGCGCTTTAAATGTTAAAACTTTGACAACAAGTTAGATTATAAATAGTAAAAAGAAAACTTATTAATAAGGAGAAACAACAATGGCACTATTCATATATGGTACTGCTACTAACACAGGAAAAGGATTCTTTACTGCTGAAGACAGAAGAGCATTCTTTTTAAGAGGCTATCCAGCAAACGTTTGGGTAATCGGAAACAACGAAAAAGGCGCACTTTGGTTAGCTGAGAAAAACGGCGTAGAAAAAACTAAAAGTGAGGCTCAAACACTAGTAACTGCTGAAGTTGACGCAGCGAAAGCCGCTTGGGACGCTAACAACGTTGAAGGTGAAACAGCAGAACAAAAAGTACAAAGACTTGGTCCAAAACCAACTGACATTACACTTCCATAGTTAGTTGATTTTGTAATTTAAAAGGAATTAAATGGCTGACTATACAGAAATCAAAGGTAATAGAATACAATATCTGGATTCTGACCCGACTTTAACTTCGGCTAACGAAGGACAGGTCTGGTATAATACAGCTACGGGTACTTTAAAGGGCTTAACACAGATTAAAGCTACGTCTTCTGGTGGTAACACACCTACTAATTTATATTATCCTGGCGGTGTTGGTCCTACAACTGCTACTTTAGCAATTAGTGGAGTTGGTCCTAGTCCAATTCCTGCACATACTCTTTGTTCAGATTATAGTGGTTTTACTTGGACAGCTGCTGCTACTATACCAGTAGGATCGAGAGCGGGATATGATTTTGGAACAGCAACAGCAGCCGTTTACGCTGGAGGAGATTATGAATCTGGTGGTGGTAGCCCAACTATTACTTTAAGAACAGCAGAATATGACGGATCTGCTTGGACAACAACTAATAATATTAATGGTCAAGGAAGTTTTGGAGCGTCTGCAGGATCTCAAACTGCTGGACTAGCATTTGGTGGTTATAACGAACCACAATCTGCTTCTAGTACAGTTACAACTTCATATGATGGTACTAGTTGGACATCTTTATCTTCTCCTGCTTCAGACACAAATACAGCAAGAAATTTTACAAGAGGTGGTGGTGGAACACAAACAGCTGCTATATTTTCTGGTGGTAGTCCTCCAAATGAAGGTGAAACAGAATCGTGGGATGGTTCATCTTGGACAACTTTAAATAGTATGAATACAGGAAGAAACGGAGCGGGTTTTGTGGGAACTCAATCAATTGGAATTTATATGGGTGGAACAAATCCTGGTGGTAGAACCTCTGCCATAGAAGAATGGGATGGAACTAATTGGTCTATATCATCTGCTACATTATCAACCGCAAGAAATGGAACAGTATATTCAAAGGGTGGTTCTGCTACAAGTTCACTAGTGGCAGGTGGATATACAGGTACTGCTTACACTACAGCAACCGAAGAATACAATTCAGAAATCAATTCAATTACACAGGCAGTATGGTCAAGTGGTGGTAATTATCCGACTAATATAAATAACTTAGGTTCAGCAACAAATTCAACCCAAAATGCAAGTTTAGCTTTTGGAGGAAATGATCCTCTAGGAAGAATCGATACCTCAAATGAATATAATGGTTCTTCTTGGACTGCTGGTGGAACAATGCCTGCTGTTTATGGAGATGGAATGGAAGGTGGAACACAAACAGCTGCTTTTGGTGCTGGAGGATATCAACCAGCAAGAACAAATGCCACAGTAGAATATAATGGAACATCTTGGTCATCTGGTGGAAATTTATCAGCAGTGTGTAGTCAAGGTTGTGGAACAGGAACTCTAACAGCTGGTTTAGTTTTTGGTGGTGAACCTAATCCAAGTAATATATTTAAAACTGCTGAATATGATGGTACATCTTGGACTGATGTTAATAATTTAAATCAAGCTACTACAGGAAATGCTACTGCTTTTGGAACCCAAACAGCTGCAATTAGAAATAGAGGTATTAATCCTGCAGTTTCACCATCGTTTTCGGGTACAACTGAATCCTATGATGGTACAAGTTGGACTACTTTATCTGATTCAAATTTTAAAGGAAGAGGTTCTGGAGGATTTGGAACACAATCGGATGGTGTAAGTTACGGAGGGGAACCTGCGCCAGCATCTCCCATATTAACTAATACTGAACAATGGAATGGTACAGCGTGGGATAATACAGCAAATTTACCGGATACTGCTAGTTACGTAGCTGGAAATGCTGGTTTAGCAAGTGCTGGACTTTCTATAGGTGGGGTTCACCCTATTACAAATGTAACACGTGAATTTTCAGGACAAACATCAACTGTTACAGCTTCCACTTTAACCACATCATAATGGTCGTATAAATAGAATTATATAATAGCATATAAAATGCTTTATAATGTAACAGGAGAAATTGTAAATGAGTGAAGAAAACAAAACACAAAACTACGCCGAAGCCAAAAAAGAAAAACGAGATATCGTTGCCGCTTCAGAAGCAAACGTCAATCATCTAGCCGAAGTATTAGATACTAACGACTTTAAAGCTCTTAAAGAGTTAAAAGACGAGTTAAAAGATACTTGGCACAAAAAACAAGTCTTTAGAACAGAAACAGAAATGAGAATGTCTGTTTTACAAGACGCAAAATATCCAACTAAAGCCGCAAAATACTGGCAGTGTGTAAGAGAACAAAACGTATTCTTTGAAAACTTAATGTCACTTTCATTTGATTATAGAAAAAATGAAGTTGAAATTAAAAAACTTAAAAAGAAAATTGAAGAAGAAGCTGACGAGTTAGAAAGAGAAATGCACGAGATTGAGTTAGAAGAAAAACTATACGGAAGAGCAAATATGGAATTAGTTGCAAAAGACCGTATGAGAGAAATCAATCAATGGTCTCAACTAAAATCAGAATATGATGATGGTTCTTTTGACACTAAAAATGTTAATACACACCAAGCAGAATCTTACAAGTTAATGTTAACAAATAAAGTTAAAACATTAACACCAGGTTCTTCTCAACCAGAAGTCTTTAACGTTGTAGGTCAATTACATACACTTGAAAGACTTGAAAAAGATGGTGTACTATTACCATATAGTGCTGAAGCAAAAGCAAAACTTGGATACAAACCAAATACTCAAAATCAACAAGATTTAGGTTTATCTACTTCAAGCGATATATCTACAAAACCTGCTGATAAAGAGTTAAACAAGGCCAAGTTAGCATATAAAGAAGCTTCAGGTGATAACGAAGAAAGTAAAGTTAAGTAGTTGTTATTTAAGAAATAGAGGATTAGAAAAAGACCCTCGTTTACAAAAACAAAGCACTCTTTACAAAAATGTTTTAAAAAGCATACGAGAACAAGGTCTCATAAATCCTTTAACGGTTGTTGTTGATGGCGATAGATATAAAGTTTGTATTGGCAGCAACCGATACCTAGCCTGTAAAGAGTTAGGTATTGAAGAAGTAAATATTGTAATATCTGAAAGTGAAGAACCTAAGGTATTACAAGAAACATATATATACTATAAAAAAGTATTTGAAAGTGATAGTCCTTTTATAAATGATAGATAAAAAAATATTTTGGTTAGTGGCGATGCCTCGTTCAGGCAACACACTCTTTGGTTCTTTAATGAATCAAAATCCAGACATAGGCGTGACCGCCAATTCAATCACATTAGAAATAATGAAAGACTTGTTTTTATTAAAACAAACTGATGTCTTTCAAAACTATCCTGATGAACAATCATTAGACAACGTTTTAAATAGTGTCTTTGATAACTATTACAAAGACTGGAATTACAAATACATTATTGATAGAGGACCTGTATCTACACCAGGTAATCTGATGTTAATGCAAAAACATTTTAATCAACCAATTAAGTGTGTTGTACTATTAAGAGATGTTTTAGACGTTCTAGCGTCTTATATGAAGTGGTATACTAACAATCCTAACTCATTTGTCAATAGATATGGTCTAAAAACAGATGATGAAAAATTGGGTATGTTAATGAATAAAGATGGCGCCATCGCAAAAGATTTAGAAGCAATCAAAACTTTATTACAACCTGAAAACTCACATATGGCTTGTTTTGTAAAATATGATGACTTGATTAACGATCCTAAGACCCAACTAAATAGAATATATAACTTTTTAGAGATACCTTATTTTGAACATAACTTTAATAATCTATCTCAACTAAATGTAAATAATAGAAGTTATGATGATAAGATTGTGGGTGATAATATGCACACAATTAGAACAAATGGAATATATAAGGAAGATAATCCATATCGTTCTATGATACCTCAGCGTATCGTTGATAAATATGGACATATAAAATTTTGATATGAATGATATAAAATTTAACTTTGTCTTTTTAGGACAATCGGTTTTGAGATATGAAGTACCATTAGAGATATTTCATACGATTAATGCTATTTACGAATCAAACTTTACTCAACTGGCACCAGCCAATAAACAACTAGTCGGTAAGATAAGAAATGAACACTCTATCTATTATGATGGAGAAGACACTTCTAAAATGCACCGTCATAGTCTATTACCAGTAAATGTACAACAATGGTTTATGAGTATGTTTCAACATTATTTAAATTGGAATAAAATAAGAAATCCACATTGTCATTTAAATAGTATATGGATCAATGAAATGAAAGAACACGAATACAATCCTGTACACGTTCATCAAGGAACAATGTTTACAGGCCTATCTTCAGTAATGATTTTAAAACTTCCTAAAAATACAGGTATTGAATATTCAGCTGAACAACAACCTCAAAATGGTAAATTACAAATATTAGGTTCGTCTTCTGGTCAATTTGCTAAAGTTGATTATCAACCTGAATTAAAAGAAAGAGATTTTTATATTTTTCCTTATGATATGCGACATTGTGTATATCCATTTAACGGAACAAACGAAGTTAGAAGAACACTAGCAGCAAACTGTGATGTTCAGTATAACCCAATTGAAAACAGAGGAGCTATTTAATGAGCGGTATGGACGAAAATATGCACTTAACAGAACCTAAATGGAAGAGTTGGATTGTAGAAACAACAACTCCACTATTTTCACCTGACCAGTGCAGACAAATAATAGAATGTGGAAGAAGACAACAACCACAAAAAGCACAAGTCGGTATGAATAAACCAGGTGGTGGTTTAGATACTAAAAAAAGAGTAACCACTATATCTTGGATACCATTTGCTGAAATGCCACATATGTATAGAGATTTGTATAGTTTTATACAAAAGGCAAATGAAAATCATTTTGGATTTGGTGATATTCAAATAACTGAAAACGCACAATTTACAGAATATCCAGAAGGTGGTTTTTATGATTGGCATATGGATTGTGATGTGAATATGTCACACGAGCCACCAGTAAGAAAAATATCAATGACTTTACTTTTAAATGACCCAGCAGAATTTGAAGGTGGTGATTTAGAATTAATGGCACCTGGTAAATTTAAACCAATGAAACAAGGACACGCAACTGTATTTGCTTCATTTTTAAATCATAGAGTTAATCCAGTCAAACGAGGTGTAAGACAATCACTTGTTGTTTGGTTTGGAGGTAAACCGTTTAGATAAGATGTTAATAAAAGAACAGTTTTTTCCAACGACTGTATATGGCAAAGATTTACAGTTAGATAATAATACGTTAGCACAACATATTATTCAATGGTCTCAACAAGACCAAGGTGTGAAAAAAACAAATATGAATGGTTGGCACTCAACAACTGATATGCATTTAAAAAAAGAATATCAAGTATTAGTTGATGAGTTATATAAAATGCAACACGAAATATACCAAGAAGAATGGTTAGCTAGAAAGCCTATGTTAGGAAATATGTGGGCAAACATAAATTATTCCGGAGGTTACAATAGACCTCACGTTCACCCTAACTGTTTATTTTCAGGTGTATATTATGTAAAGACACAACCACAATGTGGTGAGTTGGTAGTCAATGACCCTCGACCAGGTATTCAAACAATGATGCCGACAAGAAAATCAGGCCAACCGCCAAAACATTTATGGCGTGAAGCACATATAGAACCAATACAAGGAAGATTGATTATGTTTCCTGCGTGGTTATGGCATTGTGTAGAACCAAATCAAAGTAATGATATGAGAATATCGGTTAGTTTTAATTTTGTACAGGAAGGATTTCAATAATGAATGAAGAATTTAAACAAAAGAAATATCAAGTAATCAAAAACGCCATCTCTTATGAGTTAGCAAATTTCTGTCTAAACTATCTTTTATTAAAAAGAGATGCCGCAGGATTTATGTATAAAAACAATGTGATTGCTGATACAGGTATGTGGGGAACTTGGACAGACCAACAAGTGCCAGGTGTCTATTCTCATTATGCTGATCCTGTGATGGAAACGTTATTGATGAAAGTTTTACCTGTAATGAGAGAACAAACAGGTTTAGAGTTAATACCAACTTATTCATATACAAGAGTGTATGAAAAAGGGTCTATACTATGGCGACACAAAGATAGACCAAGTTGTGAAATATCTACAACTTTAAATCTAGGTGGGGATCCTTGGCCAATATACATTGATCCAACGGGAGAAAACAATGTATTAAAATCACAATATACTGCCAAGGGAGAGGAGTGTATTGTGAAACAAGGAGCGCACCCAGGCAATAGAGTAGATTTAGAACCAGGTGATATGCTAGTATATTCTGGTTGTGAATTAGAACATTGGCGAAATGAGTTTATGGGTAATATGTGTGCTCAAGTATTTTTACACTATAACCACGTAAACGGTCCATTTGCCGAGAAAAATAAGTTTGATAAACGACCATTATTAGGTCTTCCTGCGTTTGTCAAGTAATATAAATAAACATAAAGGTGATAAAATTATGAGTGAAGTAAAACAAGACAAAATAACAATTGATGGTAACGACTATATTATAAGTGAATTACCATTAGATGTAAGAAATACAATTGTTGCTAGACAAGAAATTTTAACTTCTAAAGTAAGACACGAAATAGAATTAGAAAAGATTGAAGTATTAACTAATTACTATAACGATAAAATTAAAAAAGGATTAGAAGAAGTCAATGGCAGCGAGAGCGAATCTAAGGATTGATCAGGGCGCATCATTTTCAACGGACGTGACTGTTACGAATAGTGACAACACAGCGTTTAATTTAACGGGCTATACTGCGTCAGCGAAACTATCACAAGGTTACGCTTCAACAAGAACAAGAACATCATTTACGACTGCAATTGCGTCAGATGCGACAACTGGTATTATTACATTATCTCTAACACCAGATCAAACTAGCG
>Ga0208899_1001881_pt1 | contig 14476 bp, 18 predicted proteins | sample VirMetDEL_Nov_24_FD_184518 | JGI IMG/M metagenome (GOLD analysis project Ga0208899, IMG submission 184518) | Aqueous microbial communities from the Delaware River and Bay under freshwater to marine salinity gradient to study organic matter... | ecosystem: Environmental > Aquatic > Marine >... | reverse complement strand
AAGTAATCCCCACTCGACCCCGGCAAATCCCCCCAAGCCGCAAAGGGCGAGAACACTCTGGCTGTGCCGTTGAGTGTCCAGATTTCAGAGGTGCTTGAGCTTGGGAAAGTCTTACCCGCCTCATAGTCATTGGCATTGAAATCGACTACGGGGGTGGCCCCTGTTAAATCTGTAGAGGCGAGAACAACTCCACGGAACAGTTTTCCTTCCCACAGGTTTCCTGTGCCGCCCGTTTCTTGTGCGCCAAACTTAACCGTTTCATCACCATCATAGAGCGAGGAAATGCCGGGAGCCTCCTGATTGCCAAGTTGATACCAAGTAATGTCAGCTAGTGGGGTGCCTACAGGATCGTAGGCCACATAGAAGTTTGTAGTATTGGCATCAAGATCAGTAGCAACTGCAACCCATCCCGCTGTACCGTCTGCAAACGGAACGGCTACGCCAGAATTATCAGCCCCGTTGTTGTTTGCCCCGTCGCTACTGAGGGCAACAGACAGGTATCCCGAGGCATCAATATCTAAAGCATACTGCCTCTTTCCTGTACCCCACTTGGATTGCAGGGTCTGTGTTGCACCACTAACCCAATCACTAAGAGCCGCATTAACAATGATGGCGATCTGCCCACTGGTAATACTGTTTGATGCGTTATGGGGAACGGACACATAACTTCCGGATACTGCTGGCAACTCCACCCACTGACTCTTGCTGGAGTTGATCGCTGGGCCTTGGGCTTCTGTTACGACTCCTGTTTCTTCATGGTCAATGAAGGCATCTGCATTGAACGTCCAGACTTCGCCTGTGGTGCTGGAGGTGAGTGTGGAGCCAGAGGTGTGATCTTCGGCGTTGAAGTCGTATGTTGGTGTAGCGCCATCAATAGTTGCGTATGCCACACTTCTAAAGATTTGCCCAGCAAAAGTCCCACCACCGCCATTCTGAGTTGAACCCACATTGATATTCTGGCTGGTCTGGTATAGCGAAACGCTGCCGCTTGTAGTAACCGCTGAACCTAATTGAACCCATGTTACAGCGTCTGGGTCATTGGTTGAGTCGCTGGACGTATAGAACGTAAAGGTGTAATTGCCAGCGCCATCGTCTGCGTCTAAGGTAAACCTAACCCAATGAACGGTTCCATCTGTGAACCCCGGTGCGACCGTAGATTCTTTGATGGTAGTGTTTGTTCCGTCCTCGCTGAATACAACTCGCAGCGCGTTTGATGTCCCGCCGTTGTCAAACAACCAAGAATAATCGCCGGGGCTTCCCCATTCAGACATAAACACCGTTTGACCTGCGGGAGTCCAATCATCCGGCCTTACTCTGCTTCTTACGTCAATGTTGGTAAAGTTGGCAGTATTAGCCGTACTCGCATAATCCCCCGTCCCATCCAGATCAAGGAACTTGCGAATGGCCTTGGTATTACCGTTGTGGTATGGGAAAGCCTTGACCCCATCTCGATTGAGGCCGTGGTCGGCTTCGCGGATCGAAACAGAAGAAATCCTACCAACAGCATCATTCGACCCACCAGACTCCCTTATTGAAAGGAACTGCGTGGATGCACTATGCGTAAAAGTGTATTTATAGTTGGCATATGAGGTTGCTGAAACTGCGCTAACTAAATTGTCCGTTCCAGCAGCAGTGGTGGCAAGATATATATCGAATGGGTCGCCGGATACGGCCTTTGCCCTTACGTCTAGCACGTAGTCTTTGCCATCCACAAGCGAGTATTGGGAGTCCAAATCAACAGTGATTCTTCCAGACGCCTGCCCGTTAGCATCTAATTGAATCGAGTATATGGATGACCCGTCTGTTTCTGCCTCAGACGTCAGCAAACTACTGCCTGCCGCAACCCATCCAGTTGTGGCATCTGCTTCGTTCGTGATGCTTGCGGCGTTTGCATCTGTAAACAACTCTGGCCCAGTCCCTACACCTGTAGACACATACTCGCTTGGCGCATGGGTGATGTTGCCTGTGACTTCTTCGAGTTGAGCGCGTGAAATCGTGAAAGTTGCAGCTACATCGCAGACTATAGCTACCTGTACGGTCGTGCCAGCAGCATCAGTTGAGGCCGTGACAGAGAATCTCTTGGTGTTGCTACCAACAGAATCTCCTATGGTTTTCGTTGTGGAAGTAATTGCATTGCCTTGAATTCGTACATCAAGGTCGCCGTCTGTAGACATAGTGCCGCTGGTGAGCGTTATATCTACAGCGAAGGTAAATGTCCTTCCACCGGCCCCAGAACCATCGTCAGTAATTGTGACGTTCTGATAGAAGGTCTCGCCGCCCCCAGCGGCGAATGAAACGCTAGTAGCGGAGTTGACTGTCACCCCGCCAGAGCCAACCCACGCCCCATTCGTCATATCCTCAGACGCAGTGATCAGATTCCTCACCCGCCTGCTGCCAATCATTCTAGGCTCGTTGGACAGCACAGAGACTTGCTTGCCCTGTGAATCTTCAGAGGTGGCTGTGGTGGCGCGGGTGTAGGACGCCGTTGCGCGAGTGCTCGCGATATTGGTGTCCAGGGAGTTCTGAAGCGGCAAGCCAAAGGTTGGGACAGGGTTGCCAGATCCACGGATGGATTGACGAATACCCTGGCGAATAGAGTTGACGATTGCTTGTCTCAAGATAACTCCCCGAAAGAATTAGAAGGGTTCAGAGGGGCCGAAGCCCCTCATTCCCGTATTGCTTACTCAGGTACAGCCAGTACGAAACCAGCTTCGGGGCGGTATACCTCAACACCGTACAGGCAGTCAGCCGTGTACAGGTTAGACAGGTATTCCTGCTTGTACTGAGTTTGTGAGCGTACAGCCATCTGCTCAGCCAGGACGATAGCGTCTCGGTGGAACAGGAGTGCAGCTCGGGTTGCGATAGAAGTATCGGCGGTGTTGGCACCAACGGCTTCGATCGTTGCACAGTTAGACGATACATAAACGTCCACGCCGTACAGGTTACCGATCAGACCGGAGTTTACACCACGGCCAGCTACGAAATCAGAAGACACGTAGCGGTCGATACCCATAACAGCGTTACGAACTGACGGAGGGATGATCATGTGGCGATCTTCCATCGGTACGTCGTTGTCATCCAGCTTCTGGATCATGTCGCGGAAGAAAGCATCCGTGAACACGTCAGCAGCAACCTGGGTGTCGTCCGTGTACTGAGTCGTTGTGCCGTTGTCGTTGAAGAAACAGCCTGTGTGCTGGTAGTCGGTTTCAGCTACGGTGTCAGAGAACACAATAGCGCCGCCGTTACCAAAACCCGTGCCGCAAGAGTGCAGGTCAGTGTCAACACGCTTAGCCAGCGCATAACCGGCGTCTGACGTGTAGAACTGGCGCAGACTTGAGAGGGCCTGTACGTCAACGATATCCTCGATCAACCGTGAGTATTCGAAGTGACGATCGATTGAGATAGTCAGCTCGCTCTCAGTGTTGGCGATGATAGTTACTGCTGTATCAGCAGCCTTGGCGTTGGCGTCACCACGGGTCGGCTTAGGAACGTGAATGGTATCACCCTTCTTGCCGTTCATGGGGATCTTTTTAACGAGGGGCGCTACTTTGAGCGACTTCTCGTAGGCAGCGATAATTTCGTCACTCCAGATTTCTGGAACGAAAGTTGCTGCCTCTGTCAGTGCGGTATTACCCGCCGCACCGGGATAAGTGGCTGTTGCCATGGGTTAGTCTCCTACTTGACTCGACCCTCTGCATAGGCCCGCATGATCTCATCAGACAATGCGGTGTATCTTGCTGGGTCGTCTTTCATTAGCTTAATAATGTCGGCCCTGCGATAGACTTTCTTCCTTGACCCATCCTGAACACCCTGTCCACCACCAGTGCTGGCGGCTTTCAGTTGATTCTTCCTGGCTTGCTTTTCAACATTGGCTGTCTGCTCCGCTACAGTCTTACGCTCTTTCCAGAGACTAAAGAGTTCGTCGGCAGCTTCAGCGTCATATTGCTGATCGGCTCGCACAAAAAGCTGTGTTCGGATATTCGATCCACGAATCCACTCGGCAAAAGCATTGTCTTGCAGGATCTTCTGCATGTCAGGGTGCTTTTCCTGTAGCCGGGAGAGGGCTGCCTGCTTGCGGTATTCCGCCGCGCTTAGCTCTGCGTCCCGAACCTTCGGGTGGTTCTCAATGGCCTTGTTTACCGCGGCCTGTGGATCAGTAAAGTAGTCCAGCTCATCTTCGGGCTCAACGCTTGGTTGAGGTGCCGGTTGTTGCGATGCAATATACTCGTCAACAACTTTTCGAAGTTCGCCAACCTCGTTTCCCTGTTGCCCGAGAGCCTTTTCAGCCTCCTGGTGCATCTGGACGACCTCTTCCAAGGTCTTTCCCCTGTACTTCTCGGGGACTTGAGGTTCTTCTTGAGGTTGCTCTTCCGCTACCGTGGGTAAGGGTTGAGTCTCATCGACTTCGTTTTCAATGGTGTCTGCTTGTTCCTCTTCGGGAGGCAGGTCCAGCATTGTAGCTCTTGCCATAATTAAGCTCCGTGACTAACGTCATTGTGGAGTTGATCGATTGCCAGCCTTTTCGTGCTCTCTCACCCATCTCATGTGCCTTCCGGGGAAGTCCCCGGAGTGGCCCTCAAGGATGAATGCCGGGGCTGACAGTTGCCTGGTAGCTTCTTCACCGCAGTCGCACCTACAGACATTGGTGTTTCCGTCTACCATCTTCTCAAACAAGTGCCCATTAGGGCACCTGAAATCAAATATCTTGTACATCTTCTTCTTCCGCTTGCTCTCTAGCGAGGGTTACAATGTCCTGCATCGACAGGATTGTCTTGTAAGCATCGATCTGGCCTTTAGCGTAGAACAAGTCCTTTTCGCCACCCAGCCGAGAAATATCGTTCAGGTTGTTGATTTTATTGGTGATTTCTTCCAGGAGCCGGGCGTATCCGTGATGGTGGAACAGCTCATTGAAGTCATCAAAGTATTTCTCAAGCTCTGGTGTCATTGGCGAATTTGACTAAAAAGTGGTCAATTTGACTAATGGACAGCCATAATACTACATAAGTTCAACGGAGTCAAGAAGTTTTTTCTCTCTTGGTTGTTTTGGGCGCAGGAGCCTGCTTTTGGGCCTCTTCGAGTGTCTTGAGAGCTTCTTCGACCAGCGATAGTCTGCCCCTCACCTCGGAGAAGGCCTTGTTGACTTCCTCGATGGCCTTATTAAACTGAATTTGCGTGATCATCATATTGTTATTCCTTATTCGTCGTCATATAAGTTTAGGCTGAATCTAAACGAGCTTACGGTCGAGTTATTGGTGTCTGTATCTGCCGTGAAGTACAGAATGTCTCCAGCAGATAGCTTGAAGCCAACCGGCTCGTTAATGCTAAAGCTGTTCTGTGTAGCGGTATCAATGGTGTATCTGAATACCTCAAACTTGGTGTCAACTGTTCTGTTGTGCACCCAGCCCTTGAGCGTGACCCGAGGGGATGATCCGCCTGATATCTTGTTGACGTTGCCAAACAGGAACTTCGCCACACCGATGGCGTTGCTCGGAGTATGGAACAAAGCCTGTTGTGTCACACCCTGACCTGCCGGGATATACGCATGTACCCCGCCAGATGAGCTTGATGTGACCGTAATTGCTGCTACGTTCGTATCTGCTGACCCGGATGCAGCTACCGCAACCCGGTTAATGCCCAGGCCCGAAAACGAAGTTGTGTCCGGGCTGGACGAACCAAGAACATGCGTTCCTGTGGCAAACTCTCCGTTATCATCAAGGTAATCAAGGATTGCTAGGAGCTTAGCCTCCACCCAGGCGCTCCATCAGTTGGCCTTCCGCTTTCGAACTCTTCTCTTTGAGGTCGATATCTCTTTCCTTGAGAGTGAGTTCCGCTACCCGCATTCTGCGCTCGAATTCCTTGTCGTCCTGAGATCCCTCATCCAGGTTCCTGGTGATGGCCTCGATCTTCTCGATCTCTTTCTCCATCGGGATATACTGGGCTTCTACGGCGTACTTGTTAGCCCTTGCCTGTGATTCTGCGGCCTGTGCGCCGAGAGCGGCCGTCTGGGCGTTCTGGAAGTCCAACTGGGCCTGCTGCATGGCTTGTGCTGCCTGCTGCTCCTCTGGGGAGGGCTGCATGGCCTGCTGCAGTGAAGCAATCAACTCTTCTCGGTTCGACAGGTTCATGTTATCGATAATAGATTGTACCAGCGTTCCGTAGAGAGGAGAATCCTGTTTCATGGTCTGCAGCAGTTGCACTAATTGAGATACCTCGTACTCTCGGGCGATAATACCAAGGGATGAGGTGGCGTTGAACTTGTAATCAGCGACCGGATAGGATTCCGGATCGAACTGCATGTACCGATAAGCGGCCTTCTTGACAAAAGGAATTAAGAACGACTCCTGGAAGTTAATCAGGGTTCGTTTGTGCCTCTTGATAATTGCCCCGAGGGACATTGAGATCCCTGCGGCGGTGGCTTCGCCATTCACCTGACCCGCAATGCCAGCAGAGTCTACCGCTCCAGTAGCCTGCTGGACCATCTGCTGAAGGGCTGATGCCTGAGCGAAAGTGATTTGACTCACTTCTCCAAAGTTGAATGGTTGCAAGATCTCTCTGGGGTCTCCGTTGGTCAGGAGCATCTTACCAGGGCGCACCTCCGGCTTAGCACCTCTCGGCATTCTTGTAGCATCGATCGCCAGCATAGGGTGGACAGTGAGCGCAAGCGCATCTATACGAGCCCGCAGCTCTGTATCAAGAGCTTTTTGCGAGTTATAGCCTTTTTCGCATACGCCCCTGCCCCAAAATCTTGAGGGCACGACATCCCACGGGAACGCAACCACAGGGCGATCCTGCATCATGTAGGGGTTTTCTTCCGCCTTGAGGAGGACTCCACCGTTAGCGATCACGACAACCGCCTCGACGTACTCTCCCTCAGCCTCTACGTCAGTCTCTTTTTCTAGTATGTCTTTAGGAACGAGTCCGTAATACTTGGTGAGGCGAACCTTATCATCGTGGTAGATGGTCAGGTCTTGGTCTGGCTCCAAATCCGTGTCGGGAGATGCCTCACCGACGTAGACGTCCTTGTAAACTCCCTTCTCCTGGAGTTGGCGGATGTGGTGCATGGAGACAAACTCATCTACCGCAACGCCCATAGCGTCCTCAATACAAGTCGCTACAGGGTCAATTAGGAAGTTCTGTGGGACTACGGGTTTGAGCTTGACCTTTACCTTATCCTTAATGGTCACGCCTACGGCTTGAAGCTCGCCATCCATGACGGGTTGGGTTGCGGGAGCCATCTCCTTGACTTCCTCGATCGCAATCTCACCGACACCCGTCCCGAAGACCGCAGCGTTGATAAGGCACTCTGCGACTGCTTTACGAATGCCGGTTTGAGAGAAGTCCTCTGTGAGCTTGTTTCGGAGGAACATCACATCGTCCCTCTCCGAGTCGCCCATTTCGTCTGAGATGTCGAACCACTTACCCCTGCCGAAGGTTGCTTCCTCAAGCTCTGCGACGTTGGACTCTACCGCCTGCTGAAGTGCCGGGGAGATGATCTTGCTTCTCTCTGACGCCCTCGTCTTGTCCTCTTCTGCCCAGATACCTCTCCAAAGGCGGTAGTACTCCTGGTGCTTATCCTCGTAATTCCCTTCGTAGTGGTCACGCCAGTTGTTGCACTTGGCCATTACCCACTCTTCAATGCTTTGCTCAGCCATCAGTGGGTCGAGTTCAAAGATTTCGCTCATATCAATAGCCTGCAATTATGTATTCGTCCATGTTAAAATTACGCTTCTTGTGGTTCCACCACGCCGGAACGACTTGAAGATTTGCTGCAACATGAAGCCCGCATGCGTCCTTATGGAAAAGCGGTACAATGTGGTCTATGTGCCACTTCATGCCAGTGATCTCTTCTCTATCCTGCGCTAAAAGACTGCACTCCTCCATCACAAATTCCGTAAAGGGGTCGAGCGTGTCGACTCGCAGCCTGCGCTTTGATGCGTACTTTGTGCTGGAAGCCTTTCGACCAATAGCCTCTCTCTTGAGCTTAGCGAAATACTCCTGTCGAGTCATGCGCCCATTCCTCTCTCTGACCCTAGCGTGCTCTTCGGATCTGCACTCTGGGTTAAGCTTCCGCCACCTCGCAACATTCCTGACCACGCAGGAGGAACACTTGTTCAGCCTGCCATCCTTCATCCCCTTGTGCTTATGGAATGACGAGAGCGGCTTGGTCGCCCCACACTTAAAACAGTTCTTATACATCAATAGCCACTTATAATATCTAAGATTTCATGGTCATCGATTTCGAAGTTGTAGTCATAGACGACGTTGGCGAGTTGGTCAATGTAGGCCACAGCGTCAATCAGGTCGTCGTGTGTTAGCGGGTCAGGGAATTGGAATAGTTGATCAAGGAATCTCGCATTCCAGTCACCCTTCTTGAGTGAGATGTACCCGTTTTCGAATCTTCCCTGTAGTGCCCACATAATTCGATCGGTCTTCTTCTTGTTGCCGTGGGTCAATTCTTGTATTCGAAAGAACTGGCCGTATCTCTTCTGGAGGTCCGTCAGGGGTGACATCACGGCTTGTTTAGCAATACCTCTCTCAACCCCTACGGCGAGAGGCTGGTAATCGCGAACGGCTTGGAATATCTTTGCAGCAGTCTCATCAAGCGTCCATCGTCCGTGGATGATATTCTCAATGAGCCATCCTGACTCAGAGACAGTGACAATAGCAATCGCCGTTTCGTCGAGCCTGGAGTTCTTTGACCGCTTCTTTCCCGCCTCTTCGAATCCGGCAAGGTCGACTGCAATGTACTTGTCTCCTTCGATTTCAGATCCATACTTGATCCAATCCTCCTTGAACATCTCCGAGCCCCTAGCTTCGAAAGATGCCATGAACTCCTGCCTGAAGGCGTAAGACGACATTGATCTCTTGGCTATATCAATCTCATCCGGGTCCAACAGCGGGTTGTCGTATGAGGTGAAGTGCCAAGCCTTGTAAGTAGGATCGTCCTCTAGCTCAGCGTACTTGTACAGCTCGTAGAAGTGGTTTCTGCCCATCGGCGTACCAATGAACAGGGCCTTACCCTTCCTGTCTGCCAGAGCCGGTCTAAGGATCTCCTCAAAGACAGACGGCTTCATATCCGCGTATTCGTCCATGACCAGGTATTTCAATGAAACACCGCGCATGGTTTCTGGTCTATCAGCGCCCTTTAAGCTAATCACAGCCCCGTTAATCAGGGTTATCTGCAAGTTGTTGATGTGGGATGACTTAACAACTGGTGCTGCTAGGTCCAACAAGAGCCCCCACATGATATCTCTTGCCTGTCCTTGGGTGGGAGCGACGTAGAATACCTGACCGTCCCCCGGTTCAAGAGCGTTTACTATGATCTTCCACGCGGCGTATCTGGATTTACCAGACCGTCTTCCAGCCGCTATCACCTGAAATCTAGTTGAATCCACCCAAAGTTTCTGTTGCCAGGGCAGAAGCTGGATATCAAGATCCATAAATCCACATCATTGGGAATTGGCGGGTATCCAGGTGAATAAAGTCCTCCCCTACCCCGATTCCGGTGAACCCTGCCGCTAAGGCCTCATCTACCAGTTTAAATCTCTGCCAGCCGCCCCTAATGGCGATATCTGCGGCGATACCCATCGTATGAGTGCCCGGAGAGGATTTAGCTGCCTCGATCGGGTGTTTAGGAGAGCGGTAACCAGAGGTAATCACAAATGGGAATCCGCACACCTCTCTCAACCTGTCCAGCTTCATGATGAATCCGGGGGACATCATGTTATCACCCGTGTGCTGGCAGTCGAACTCGCTTACATTGAAGTATTTATACGTCTTCAAATTCCGCCTCTATGGGTTGATGCGGGCCTTGCCCGTGATCAGTGGATGACCCAACATCTACCTGTCCTACGCCAGTAATGTTGATCTGGATCTGAGACTTTCCAGCCCCTTTGGAGACTTCATTCTCAAATGCGGCCGTAGGGAGGACTCTATCCATGACTAGCTTCCATGCAGCCGCCTGATGTTTATGATCGTCGTCCAGCGCAGCCCTGAAGATCGCATCCAAGACCTTCCTGGACTTGGGAGAAGCGAGCATCCTCGCCTTGTACTCGTTGATAATGGAGGCATCGCCCTTGGGACGGCCTATCTTACCACGATTACCCTTCTTCTTAGCCTCAATTTCAGCCTTGGTCGGCTTACTCCGGCGCTTCAGGTTGATTTCCTTGCGCTCTGCTAACTTCTTCTGATCTGCTTCACTTAAGGCCATCTAACTGCCTCTTGCCGGCCTTTACTGAGTGCCATAGATTATCCTGGTGGAGCTGGGTGGAATCGAACCACCGTCCTTCAACTTCCCGTTGGGTCTTGCGCCATTTTCAGCCCCGAGACCGCATATTACTATAAGTCAACAGGGTCTGTCAACCACTTTTTTCTCTGAACCTAACGATAATTTCTCTCGATTTAGAATATCGTTGCAAATCAGTAAGTTAGCGGTTTGACTTTTGCTTCATTTTGTGTCTGGGGTGGTACAACACTAATTAACCGAGCCCATCCCCCCTCCCCGCCCCTGTATATTCATACAGTACTGTACATCCATCCAGTGGTGTTCAATAGCGGACACTAACCTGAAGTGTTCATTATCGGACACTTGCCGGAATGGCATGTATCGCGAGCACCTATGCCTAACTGGAAGTGGTGAGATTGACCACAATGTAGTGGATTTGACCAGGTGGTGGATTTGGCTAACATGTGGTGAGGGTGGCTATGTGGGAGCCCTATAAGGTATCCGCCCATTTCAAACACCGCGCCAATATGATGGGTATCACTAACATTTATGTATCAGTATAAACAGTTATATATTGATTGACACGTATTGAATAATGGTTTATTAGACAACAAAAACCAACATTAGTTCACTGTGTCGGAGAAAATACTGTAAACTTATACAGTACTGGATATACATACAACTCTCGGCATTTAGGCGGTAGGTATATAAGCATCAGTACTTGTATTAGTTCATCTAATGCACCGATTAGAAAGTCTAATTGACATAGGGCGCAGCTGTGGCATTATAGCTACATCAACAACGTGCAGAGGAGCACAGAACAATGAGCAAAATGATTGCAGAGTTTTACAGGAATAACGTGCAGCTGCACAATGACGCGGTAGATGCGCTAGAGCAGATGGTGGACCATTCATCATTTGCACAGATTCTGGAAATGCTGGCAGAAATCGCGTCAATGAAGGCAGACCATATCGAGGCAAACTGGCAGGATGAGGCGCTTGCAGATGAATTCAACCACAGGGCGGCCTACTTGCTGCAGGCAGCGCATAAGATGCCATAAGCAATCACAACAAACCCCTTTACAAGCCCCTTGATTGGGGCTAAGGTGGTAAGAACACCCAATAAACCAAGAGGCAATCACAATGCAGCCAATAGTAGACACCAGGAGAATAGACAATGGAATACAATGCTTACGCCTTCATTTTAGAATACCACAACGCAATCGAAGAACGCGCAATTGCGGTAGCACGCGGCATGGTATGGAGTGAGATAGAAACCACGCCATCAACCATTGTGCACGCCAGATACGTTGACACGGTGAACGGCATTGACATATATTACGATTGCGGGGCGGATTACTACTTTTTCTGCCCTGCAGATGAACAGGAAGGAGAATAGAACAATGAAGCTACTCAATATTGACGCTAACGCAAAAACCGTCAAGGGTCAAAAGCAAGGGTACATGACCGCTGTTTTATACCTTGCACCATACTCCACATCGGGCGTTAACCTATGTCCTATGGCGGATCAAGCCGGATGCGCGGCGGGATGCCTTAATACAGCAGGGCGTGGCGGTATCGCTAAGGATAAAGCGGTATTTGCGACAGACGGCGGTGATCTGCCCGACAATGCTATTCAACGTGCACGTATTGCGCGTAGTGATCTGTTTAACAAGGATCGTGACGCATTCATGCGACAGCTGATAGCCGAAATTCAGGCATTCATCCGCAAAGCGGAAAGGAAAGGTTTAGTGCCTGTTGTTCGCTTGAATGGTACTTCGGACATTCTCTGGGAGACTATCGCCATTGATGGCAAAACCATTTTTGACGTATTCCCTGCAGTGCAGTTTTATGACTACACTAAGGTGTTCAAACGGGTTATGCGCCCCTTGCCTGAAAACTATCATCTGTCGGTAAGTTATAGCGAAGCGTCCCAAAAATACGCGCTATCAGCCGCGACTGTCACGCAACGGTCTGATATTAACCTTGTAGTGGTATTCAGGGATAAATTGCCGGAAACATATTTAGGGCGTCCGGTGAGAAATGGTGACGAATCCGATTTACGATTCCTGGATGATACGGGCGTTATTGTAGGCTTGAAAGCAAAGGGACGCGCAAAGCACGATACTAGCGGCTTTGTCATTGATCCGCATCATTTCACCATCGCAGCATAGGAGATAACCATGCATCAATCTACTATCGATCAAATTCAGCGCAAGCTTAAGCAATTGAATGCCGAGCGAGAAAAGCACATTCAGCGTGGCAATCACTGGGAAGCTAACAAGCTTGGCGAGAAAATGCGCGTATTGAATAACACACTCGACAGATATGGGGCGCGAAAATGAGAACAATCTATAAATTATCTGGCGGATTGTCCGGCACTGGTATTGGCTTATGGCTATATCGTGGTTTACCTGGAAGCGGTAAATCAACACAGGCAAAGCGAACTGCTGATATGTATGGTGGCTTTGATATCGCTGCAGATGATTACTTTGCCGGTGACGATGGACAATATAACTTTGATCCATCCAGGTTAAAGGATTCGCACCAATGGTGCCGGGATTACGCTCGATCACTGCTAGCAGCTGGAAAGCTTGTTTGCGTCGCTAATACCTTTTCCCAGCAATGGGAAATTCAACCGTATCTGGACATGGCAAAAGAGCTAAATATTCCCGTTATTGTGACGCACTGTTGCGGTGATTATGGCAACGTCCACAATGTGCCGGACCATGCCATCATTAGGATGCGTGAACGATGGGAGCCCGTCCAGGGAGAGCATCACATTTATCCCGATGAGATATCGGATGCATTGCGATACGAGATAGCCAGGAACGAGTTAGATTGCGCTGATAACCATCGGGCGTATAGATTAGATGACGACTGGCTTAAGGCATCATACAAGGGAATCGAGCGGCGCGGGTGCTGTGGGTCATTTGAGACAAAAGTGAAGCTTACCAATGGCGAGGAATGGATGATAGGTTGTAATTATGGGCACTAAACTCGCGCTAAGAATTTTCCTAGCACTGCTATTTCCGGCCTGCTGTTATGGTCTGGTACTGACAGGCACACCACCGGAGCTAGTTTTATTCCATTGTTTGACCGGGGCGGTATTTGCGCCTATAATCATTCTTTCCAGAGATATTGTATAAGGGACACAATATGGCAACACTATCAAGCATCAAGCGGCTACATCGACTAGTGGAACACAATCTATTCATGATCACTGGCAATCTTGACTACATTCGCACCATCAACGCCATAGCAGCGTTATGGGAGGCGATTGGGGCATATCAGGGGGAAGGTGAGGATATCTGGTACTTAGAGGGTATCGGATGCGCTGGCGTGGATGATATTCTTATTGGCGCATACTGGCATGTAACAGAATGGCATGGCGGGCAGTTCAGCCGCACGTATGAGGCATCATGCATCATTGGCCGCATATTTCAACCTGGTATGTCAGTTAAGCCAGATCCTGAATCATGTGAGCATGATGTATACCTGCAGCTGCAGGACATGGCCGAGGGGTATCATAGCAATGCTTATGCCGGATAACCATACTCGCAAACACGCGAGCGGAAGCGAGCAATGGGGCATTGCATTTGATTCCCCAATGGTGCAGCAGTGGGGCAAACTATGAACAATGACGAAAGACGCTCAGCCTACTACAAAAGGCTGGATAAGTTTATCATGACATACCCTGAAAAATGGGTTATGCTTAACGAGTGGCGCAAATACCGCGCCCTATTAACCAAGAGGGAAGAGAGATGTTTACCAAAGAAGACTTAGAAACGATTGCAGCCCAGCTGAGAGCATCAGCAAATGCCTCGCTTGCTAGATACCCGGACGGATCACCGCACACTGAAAAGCTGCTGAGAATCGCGAACAATTGCGACCGGGAAGCCAATCTGATAGAGCCGGTGGTTATGATGAGCGGTGATCAGCTGGCGGATTATACGGCTTTCTGTGACATGCGACTGCTTGAGGTCGATCGAAAAGAGGACCGGAAACGGTATCTTCTCCAGAGAGACGCTACGGCGTTGAAGCGGCACAATACCGCGCTGCAATATGATTACCCTGAAACTTATGCGAGGCTGAAATAATGGGCGGATTTAGAGAATTTGAATGGCACTTTCACAGTTCAGGTTACAATCCACCGGAGGATAGAGGGAGGTTGGATCTTGAGCGGGATATTGCGCTATCTTTGATTAAGAGGTACGGCAATGCCGGAGCGTTGGAGTCGGTTCTGAAAGAG
>Ga0208899_1001880_pt1 | contig 14485 bp, 25 predicted proteins | sample VirMetDEL_Nov_24_FD_184518 | JGI IMG/M metagenome (GOLD analysis project Ga0208899, IMG submission 184518) | Aqueous microbial communities from the Delaware River and Bay under freshwater to marine salinity gradient to study organic matter... | ecosystem: Environmental > Aquatic > Marine >... | reverse complement strand
CACTTCCTAATTTTAGAGGAGTTACGGTAAATGAATCGTATGAAGAACTTAATGGGAAATCAAATTCTCCGTTTCCAATTGGGAAAGTAGCAATTTGCCCATCAGTAGATTCTGAACCTGTAATAGGAAATGCTGATGTTTGTGTAGTTGATGTATATAATACTGCATCAGGAATATCTCCACTACCACTCCATGCAAAAATACCCATTCTACCAACATTACCATCAAACGATGTTTGTACTGATGGTCCATCACTCATTATTGGCCAATGAGGTGTTTTGTTTTGTATATCTTGTCCAATTGGTTCTTGGAATACTCCATATCCATCTACCGCTTTATATACTCCTGTCTCAACATGCGATGATGTATAGAATGTTGATGCTGAAATGTATTGATGATATAAATCTGCTTTAAAGAATATTACATTAGATGGATTCTCTTCAATAGAATCTTCCAATGTTGAGTTGATAATTTTACTAAAATCAAAAATACCACTAAGTGATTCGTTTGGATATTTAGCAAGTGTAAAGTCAGATAGCGAACCACTATCGTTTACACTACCTGTCCAATAATACAACTCAGCAATGTATTGGAATGATGATGATGCTATTACCCCACTATTAGATTCACTAACTGCACAAACTATTGGAGATTGTGCTAGTGAACAACTTGCGGGTAATTGTAAGATTTCGATAGCCATAAATTAATCTTTTTAATTTAACCTTTCTAAGAAAAAATATATTTGATGGTTAGGTTATCTTCCATCCAGCTTTGTTGAACATATCATCTAACTTTTCCAACTCTCCTTCTACTTCTTTTTCTGATTCTCCAATCATAAACTCATTTAGAGCTTGTTGGAACTTTGGTTCATTAGCTGCAATCTCTGCAAAAGGTCTTGCCATCATTCTTCGTGTCCCAAAGTGTACCCATCTACCATACTCAGCTCCCTCAGGAGAAACATTTACCACAATTTGGTATCCGTTACCTATTTTAGATGCAATAGTATCTATTGCGTTTTGTGGTGAGGTAATAAACTTAGTTAATAAGTTACCTGTACTAAATGCTCTTGATTCTTGCCCCGGTGGATTAGGTGGTAATAGAGATTTAGGTGCTCTTTGGTATTTAGGATAAGGCAAACCAGGGTAGATTGCCTCTGCAGCTGATTTACGATATTGTTTGGCTAAATCTTGAAGTGTTTTCATTAACAACTAACATCTAAATCCGAATCAGTTAATAGATTGAAAGTACATCTATTTCTATTAGCAAAAGATACCAATCTAAAAGATGCCACATGTCCAGCTAAACCATTGTTGAATCTATCCTTAAATGGTGTAACAATAATATTACCATCAATATCAAATGCTTCTACTGAAAATTGTGTAAATGTAGTTAAATCGTTAATAATCGCCATAGTATTAGCCAAAATATCAACTGAATCATCTGTCCCATAGTAGGGAATCGATTGTTCATTGGTTGTAGGTGTTGAATCGTTGTTTTTTTGTTTGATTTTATCAGCAACAATCAAATCTACCGTATGTACAATGGTTTTTTCTCTTAATTCCGATTGTGAAATCATTACATTAGCTACTGGATATGCTGGAAACTCATTCTGGTCAAAATCAGAAGCATCTCCCTGCGATACGTGATTAATCGAAGGGTGATTTTTCATAATAATCTTAAAATAATCCAACACATTGTAGTACAATGCGTAATTTACATCCTGATTTTTAACAATATCCGCCATATATTATAAATTTAGTCCACCAAAGTATTGGTTAGTTTGGTCTGGGTAGATTTGAGTAGAATCTCCAACTGATTGTAAGAACTCAGGTATCTGATTTGAGTATGCAATTAGATAATCCTGTAATCTTGTAGCGTAATAATCAGCGTTATCTTGTGATTTTTGAGCCAAATAATCAATTTCATTCTTACTGACAGATTCAGCTTGTTCTGATTTGTATTTTACAGCTCCTTCACTCTTAAATTGAGTGGCTGAGAATGGTATATACTCAACGCATGCGTACCAAATAAGGGTTGGCTTTACATAATCATTCATTAGGGTAAGATAGTACCCAGAAAACGCTGTTTGAGATTCTATATCATCTTGCAGTTTGTTATACAATACTGTACCTAATAGGTTTAGTATATATTTTTCTTGAGCCGTTCTAATGAATGGTAATAATCTATCAGCATCAACAGCACCCTGTAAAGGTGTGTTTTTAATGATATCGTTTCGTGTTACAAATAATCCAAAAGCCATTATTCAAATATTTTATCGTTAGTAGTTTCGTTTATATCATCAACCTTATCTTCGTATTCCATCTCATCAGGATTTTCCATTTGTTCGTTTACATCCTGCTCAACTTCTTCAATTGTTTGGTCAGTTTCTTCTGCAGTTTGTGATAAGATAGCCAAAGGTGTTAATTGTTCAAAATATAACTCCATATCTTCCAAACCAGCTTTTTCAAATGCATCAGATATAACATCGATTAACATTTGTTGGAATGGTTGAATAGTCATTGTTTGCATGATAGAGAATGCTGTCATCATTTCTTCACTCTGAGAAGAGAATCCGTTTTGTGCAGTTCTAATACCAAAAAGGAGTGGAGAAGTAATTCTATGTGCTACCAATATTCTATCCTGAGCGTATTCTGCTACATATTGGTACTTATCGTGCAGATTCTCAGTTTGTATTGTATCAATGGTTGGTTTATTTGCTGGGTCATCGTTAAATGATACCATAAATCTACCAGCATTACGAGTACCTGTAAATTTACCTTCAATCAATGCTTCAATTGTATCTCTTTCTTCAGGTGCAGGTACACCATTGTTCATATTAACCATTACTAATGGCAAGAATCCATTTTCAATGTTGTTAATGTGTAGGTTTGATAATTCTGCTTCTGAGAATGAGAATTGTAAAGCTGATATCCAATCAGGTAATCCGTAATAGAATCTAGAAGGTGTGTAATCCTTAATATAAAGAATTTCCATTTTTTCCATTGATGTACCAAAAGCAGGAATTACTTTTTTGTTTCTTTGTGCTCTTTGGTCTGACCAATCAGTACAATAGTAGTAGTTTTCAATATCGATAGAATCGTATATTTTTTCTGCTCTTAGATTTTGTACAGGCACATGGTACATTTTTTTAATGGTAGTGTGTGAGTTATCCCAAATTACTTGGAATGCAGCATTACCATAAAGTTTCAAATCAAATGAAACTTTTTTCATATCTTTTTGTGAGAGGATACTTTGTAATTGTTTATCCTTTACCTCATTTTTAGAATATAAACCCTTTCCGTAAATCAAATCGGCTACACCTTCAATACAAGCCGCATTTGTGGTTGAGGTTTGATAAGCATCAGTAATGATTGGGAAGTAATCATCTTGCCCAATTATACCCACAGGTACCCAGCTATATCTTGTCTTTGTATCTTCAACAATTTCAGGTATATCCTGACGAGTTAGATTTACGAAGCTTAAATTTTCAATCTTCTTCATATTAAGTTAAAATTATGTATTCGTTAGCAGTATCGTTAGAGATATATGAACCTGTTGTGTTCTGATTTGTATATACTGGCTTATTAATTGATTGAGATGCGTACACCTGAATAGTTCCATCCCATAATCTATTATCACAACTATCCTTAATGTGTGCTCTATACTCATCGCCTGTATTTGCTGTGATAGAAGCAGTAAATTGTAAGATAGATTGTTCAGCGTTGTATGTGTAATCACTAATAGCTGCTGATGATGTAGATAGAGTTAACATATCCTCTAAATACAATGTCAAATCAGATGAGCCCGTAGGTTTGGTTCTAAAAGTGAATACATTTGAACCTGAAATGTAATACGATTGCATATATCTTGTCTTTAGGTTGTCTTTAAGTCTTTAACAACTCTACATAGATAAGTATTTGACAATCTAAAAGCATAAAAAAAGGAATAATCTCTTATCCCTCTTTATATTTCCAAATAAATCCACCTGTTGATTTTAATCTACCTCTACAAACTGCAGTAATACTTGACCTGGTTAAATTTAATTTTTTTGAAGCTTGTGTAGCACTAATCCATTCTTTTATAAAATTATTATTTTTATCATATTGTATTATTGGAATATTATTAGCCTTTATCATCTTTTGTAATTCACCAGATTGCTTTTTTTTAAGGCCACTTACTTTTCCACCCAATTTTTGGCATTGTTTCCATTGGCCTGATTTTACATTTCGTTTACCTACTATTGCACCAGAAACTTTTCCTCCTTTACTTCTACCTTTTGTAGTTGCCATTTTTATAGTTTTCCAATAAGGTTTTGTATCTACTGGATACCCATATTGTTTTTGTAATTCTCTTTCTCTTATGCTAGCTGTATATATACAATCATATTCTTCAAGCACTTCCCAAAAATTAAATTTATTTTTTGAAATATATTTGTTATCTTGAATTCTAGCATCTATATTATATGTACATCCTATTTTACCAATAGAACCATCTTTGTACATAAAATCTGGGATGTGATAAATGTAATACATAAATTATCTATTATCAATATAAATTATTACTTCATTATAGTATTCAATGAAATGTTCATTAAACAGGTCCCATTTTATATCCACGCCATCAACCGAATATATCTGATGATTAGGAAATAATCTCAAATAGGTATCTCTAAAGATTCTAAACTTTTCTTTTAATTGAGGATTAGATAAATGCCATTCACCTGCAATCTTCTTCATATTATCTTTAATCCACCAAATATTTTCACTATTAAAGACATCATACTCGCCGCCTTCACAATCCGCCTTGAGAAAGTCAATTCTATCTATATTATATTCTTTAATTAGCGTAGAAAACTTAATACCATCTACCCATTGTGGTGTGAGAAATGTAGGTACTTCACCATCCGAATCAGGTTCACCATACACTTGTTCCATATTAGTTGGAGCATCCTCATGCCAAATAGCTTTGTTGATACAAGTGATATTATCTTCTTTAGTATTCTTTAGTAAAGTTGGAAACTGAGAATAAGAAGCTTCTACACAATATATCTTAGAAGGGTTCTTATCTTTAATAACGCAAGGAAAAGGACCGATAGAAGCTCCTAAATCTAAAACTACATCACCTTCTTCTACTTCAAAATGTTTTTCGTATATGTTAGTATCAGTTGTAAAAAATTCTTCTTCTATCAATCTCCTCATTCGATTCTGAGGTGCTGACATCCATCCCCAATCAAAATTACTTAGTGAATGCATCTTGGAAATTTTCTTTATCATAAACACCACTATCGATGTTTGTAATCATTGCTTTGAATATTGAAATCTTTGAATTGTGTTCTCTATAATCTATCTTAGGTAAACACTCATTAGGATGTTTTTCTATAATCCATGCTAATTTTTTTCTTTCTTCTGAATGATACGCTATCATATTATTAAGATGCGCTTTTATATTTTCTTTAATTAATTCTGCCATATTATTTTATTTGTATTACAAATATACAAAATTATTTTTATATATCCAAATTTATTCAAACATTTTTCTTACATCTGCGCAGATACCCTGATATAATCCATCTTCCCATCGTTGATATGCTTTAAACCAACTGTTAGGTGGTTCTTTAAAACAAAAAGCATGTAAGCCACAATCTAATCTTCGTTCATCATCTCCGTGATATTCACTTACATAAGCTTTATCTCCTAATATCTTTGTAAATGTTTTACCTACTCTGATTTTACAAAAGGGTTGCCAATTATCAAACTTACTTATCTCAGTTGCCCAAGTCAAATCAACCAACATTTTATTCTCAAATCCTAAATGGATTCCGTGTGAAAGAATATATTTTAATTGCTCTTCGTCTTGTAGTTCGCCTGTGAGAACTATATCGAGGTCTCTTACTACTCCGTTGTAATGACCGAAATGCCTCTCACAGAAGCTACCTACTAAGTTTACCTCATAATCTTCTAATCCCTTAATAGTTTTAAATTCAGTCCACCAATTAGCAAAAGCTTCTAAGGTAGGTCTACGGTATGGAGTTGTTGTGGTAACATCACCCCAAGTTGCCTGAAAGAATGGTGGTTTCTTTAATCTCATATTCTACAAAAAGAAAAAGGGGATTCCTCCCCTCTCTCCTCAAATTAATTAACCTTAAAAAGTGAAGGCCAACTCAACAATCAAGGGTAAACGAATAAAAATATGATAAGAATAGTTAGATGTTGACCTTCTCTAATAAATATATACGAGCGTATGTTTTTAAAAAAATATTTAAAATTTTTTATGTTTTTGGACACTGTGTTATATTTATAGATGTAAACGATAAAACGAATAAACTATAAAACTTAATAACATTAATTGGAGCTCGTACAACTCCCTCTCTTATTTTTTGTAATACACCCTTCGTAAGATGATTAGTTGTATGTAAAATGTACCTTAGGCACCGTTGAGAATACGGGAATAACTCTGAAAAGAGGAATAAGTGAAACTAAGGCAAGGTGGAGCTAAGAAAGTAGGTAATGAGGTAATTCCTTTTTCTTAGTCTGGTGTAGGACCAGTTGTTGACTGATGACAAGTTAACATTCTCACCCCAATGTGAGTAATATCACAGAAGGGTGGATTGTATCCCTCAGACAAGTTAAACTGTTATTTCTTCTTTATAAATTTGGATTATTAAGATTTATTTCGTATATTTGTAAAAATTAAATAATAAAAGTTATGAGTGCAGAAAAAAAATACAATGAATGGTTTGAATTTACAAAAGATAAGGTAGATGTACATCTAGCAAACGAATTCAATAGAATTTTTAAAGATTTATTAGAAGAACACAACATTGAACCAATGAAAACGCAATAAACCAATATGAAATCAAAATTATTTAAACATTACGAAAGAGAATTTGAACAATCAGAATTTTCAGATAGACCTAATTTAAAAGAAGGCTGGATTCAAAATAAAATGAAGAGAGACTTAGAAGATTATCTATGGGATGTCAGAAATAGAGATTTAGCTGAACAAGAAATAGAAAGACTAGAATCAAAAAAAGACATAAGCTAATATTTATAAATGATAATTATTTATCTGCCAATAAATATTTATTTTCCTTATTCAAGAAAAGGGGTCATAGTATCCCTTTTCTTTTAACCTTACTTAATATATGATTTGTTTAATAAAATTTGGAAACATAGTAGAGGGATTAATCAATGTAATTACATTAGGTTGGGGAAAAGATTTAGCTATGTGGATAGCAAATAAATTAGGATACGCAGATTGCGGGTGCGAAAGACGTCGTGTGTATTTAAATAAGTTATTTGGTTGTAAAGAAAAAGGGATATCATTATGAGTTCAGAAAAGTATTTACCTCTTACTGAAGAGGAATTTAAAAGATTAGAAGGAGAATTAAATTTAATAAAAGCTTTCCTACCAGAAGGACAGATGCATTTTATTTGGTTGATGTATAACAAAATCAGAAATAAAACAGAAACACAGCCGTGTTCTTGTAAAAGTTCTGCTAAGTTATGGGCACAAGCAGTTAATGCATTACGTGATTTTGTGAAGGAAAGAAGTGAATAAAGAAACTAAAAAAAGATTAGATGTACTATACAGAAAACATCATCAATGGTTATTTTCTGTTGCATTCAAAGCTAGCAAAGATATGATAATATCTGAGGAGTTAGTTCAGGAATTGTACCTCTATCTTTTAGAAAGAAATGATGAAGCTCTCTACTTTAAAGATAGTTACAATCTACAATATTGTAGAGCGTTTATCATCAGTAGATTCTACAATCTTAAAAAAGTAGATAATAGATGGTTACCTTTATTTTCAGATTGGGATAGTGAAGATATACCATATGATGAAGAATGGGATAATAAATTGGAAAAATCATATAAAGAAGTTTTAGATGAATTATCTCAAATGAAGAAAAAGAAAGGTTGGTCATCAGCAATGTTGTTTGAATTATATTGGTTTTCAGATAAAACATTTGATGAATTGAGTAAAGAAATAGGCATATCTAAGAGCACAGCGTTCTTAAATGTAAAGAAAATAAAAACATTATTAAAAGAAAAATTAGATAATCCATTTAATAAGGAAAAAAATGAAGAATAAAGAATTAGAGCAGATAAGAAAGAAAAATAGTAAAAAATTAGAACAACTTCTAACTAATCCAAAACGGGTAGAAAGAGCAGCTAAGAAAATGTATCCTAAGAATTGGAAAGTTATATTCTCAGGAGAAAGACATCCCTTAAATCAAAGTAGAGATAAATAATATGGAAGCAAAATTAAAAGAAAACTTTAGAAGTTTAATGAAAAAAGGCAAAGAAGGTGTATGGTCATACATTGAAGAAGCCGAAACTTTGGGTGCAAAGATTGACAACCCAAATGAATATGATGGATATGTAGCAGATATCTTAATTAAGGTAAGAGAAGAGAAAAGATTTGATTTCTCACAATATAAAGAAGTGAGAAGGTTCATTATAGAACATCAAAGATTAAACTCAGTAAAACCGCAAGAAGATAACGATTTTATAGTATTATAAATTAAAATAAAAATGGAAAATAAAGAAGAATGGAAAAGAGTAGATATTAAAACTCAGTTTGGTAACACATTAGACTTTTTAGTATCTAACACTGGTAGAGTAAAATACCCACAAAGAGAAGTATTGACAAGATGGGGAAATTATCGAAAAACAAAAGAAAGAGAAGCTAAGTATTCATTAGCTAATACTGGTTATCCTAGATGTTCAGCTGGTCTTGTACATAGAATTGTTGCACAAGTTTGGTTGGACACGCCTGAAGGATGGGAAGATACTAAGAGTTGGGTAGTGAATCACAAAGATGGTAATAAAAAGAATAATCATTATACAAATTTAGAATGGGTTTCTCATAAAGAAAATTGTAAACATTATTTTGATTCAGATAAATCAATAGAAGATGGTAAGTCTCAGCCCGTAGAAGTTTGGCATAAAAATGGAGAATGGGTAGGAGTATTCCCACAATATCGCAAAGTAGGAGAAGCTTTAGGTATTTTACCACAATCAATATACTCACAATTATCAGGAAAAACAAAATCAACAGGCGGATATATTATAAAAAGGATTACACTAAAAGAATATCATGCCAAAAAAGATAAAAAGAGATTATAGCTACGAAGATTACTTAGAAATCAAAAAAGAAACCAAACGAAAGTTAGATAAGATATTCGCTATGGAGAATTATCAAGAGGTTTTAGGTAGGAAGTACTATGGTGATAATTGGTTAGCTACTTTATGGGGAAATCATCCTGCAAGAGCTGAGAGGCATAAAGAGAATACTCAAAAAGCACTTCGAAGAATGAAAGGAGAATTTGTTCCTTATAGAAAAACACAAAAAGAATTAGCATGTATTCAATTTGATTTAGAAGGAAATAAAATAAAAGAATGGGAAAGTGTAAATCAGGTAATAGAAGAATTAGGATGGAAAGAATCAGCAGCATCTCAAATATTAAGATGTTGTAAAGGAGAACATTTAACAGCTTATAATTTTAAATGGGAATTTAAAGAAGATGAATAAGATACAAGTATATGGAATGCAGAGAAGTGGTACAAACTTCTTAGAATGGACATTAAGAAACAACTTTGTAGATTTAGAATATGATGGTTCACTACATTCAATTGGAAATGTGAAAGGAGATATGAGATTTGGTATTCAACAATCCCTAAAGCATTGTTTACCTAATTTGGAAAACGGAAAAGCTCTAATCATAATGAGAGATTACGAAGAATGGAATAACTCAGTAAGAAAGAACTTTAGTGCTTGTACCTATACCTTAAAAGATTACAATTACTATTATCAAACACCCTTTAGAGAGAATTGGCATCAAGACGATTATATCTTAGTTAATCACAAATGGGCTATACAAAATTATTATACACTTCTAATAGCAATTCAGGGTAGGTTTGGAGTTCGTATCAAAGAAGATTGGAAACAGCCAATGAAGCGCTTGCATTGGGATGGTGGTAAAACGCTAACGAATATAGATTTCAACTTGAATGTTAAATAGTTAGTTAAATACTACAATTTACTATGGGATTTAAAAAAGGAAAAGATTGGAACGGAAATAAATTTGGGAGACCTAGAGGCTCTCAGAATAGAAGTACTGAGATGATGAAAGTCAATGTTGCTCGTGCTGCTAATTTCGGATTAGATACCATCAAAGAAGATTATGAAAGATTGAGAGAAGAGGACCCTAAAGGTGCTCTTAATCTTTTAATGAAACTTTTAGAATTCAATTTACCAAAATTAAAATCGGTAGATATGGATGTAAAAGCTGAAGTAAATAACAAAGTAGAAAAGATAACAGTAGAAATAAAACAAAGAGATGACAACAAAGAAAACAACGAAGAGTAAAAAGCTAGGCTTAATCTTCGGACATAAATTAGGTGATATGTCTCATGCAGTTAATAAAATGGAAACATTAGGATATGAGCCCGTTTTAGTTACATGGGACAGATATAAAGATAATTTTAGTGAGTTAGATTATACTATATGGACACAACCCACACCATTACATCAGGGAATGGATTGTATGAACTTATTTTTAAAATCTAAGGATTTAGCCCTTACTCAACTAAAAAGAAAATCTATTGGAGCAGTAGCTAACTGCCACACTATTCCAACTCTTTGGGATTGGGATTTAACTAACAAAGAGTGGGAAACGCTTTTTGATTTCGAACTACATAAGGATTATGTAGATGATGTAATCCAAAGAAGATATAAAGAATTATATGGAACTAAAGATTCAGACGAGCAAGACGTTTTTGGACTTGCTGAATGAAGATAGAATAGCTATCTTACAGGGTGGTACTCGTAGTGGTAAATCCTATTCAGCAATCCAATACCTTATAACTAAAGCATTAGAGAACCCTGGCGTTCTTATTTCGGTTGTAAGGAAGTCATTCCCATCCCTTCGTATATCTGCGATGAGAGACTTTAAAACAATCCTTAAAGAATGGGAGATTTGGGATGAGGAGAATTGGTATGCTTCTGAAAACTCTTATACCTTTGATAATGGTTCATCTATTGAATTCTTATCAGTACAAGATTCGGAAAGAAGGAAGGGCACCAAGCGCAATTACTTGTTCATTGATGAAGCAAATGAATTGAACTATGAAGATTACTTCCAGCTCTCTATTCGTACAACGGATAAGATTATTATTGCATATAACCCATCGTTCGCTACAAACCATTGGATATTCCAACAAGTACTCACACACCCAGACGCTACTAGATACATTACAACCTATAAAGATAATCCATTCTTAGATGATACATTAGTAACTGAGATTGAAAGATTAGAGAAAACCTCACCATCTTATTGGAAAGTTTATGGATTGGGATTAGAGGGTGTAGTAGAAGGTCTAATCTTTGATAATGTAGAAGTAGTAGATTATATACCTGAAGAATCAGAATTAATGGGATATGGTATTGACTTTGGATATACGAATGACCCAACAGCTTTAGTAGCACTTTGGAAAACACCAGAAGGCATTCTATTTGATGAGATTTGTTATATGAAAGGATTACTATCCAATCAGATAGCAAACTTTATTAGAGCCGCTTATAATCAATTTGGTAAAAAAGAAGTAATCGCTGACTCATCAGACCCAAGACTTATAGAAGAGATATTCAGAAATGGAATCAACATCAAACCAGCGGTAAAAGGACCTGATTCAATCTTAGCTGGTATAGATACAATGAAACAACACAAAATATTCATCACTAAGAAATCAGATAATATAATTGATGAATTTTACTCTTATACATTTAAGAAAGATAAAAATGAAGAATTTTTAAATGAGCCCGTAGATACAAACAATCACGCAATTGATGCTTGTAGATATATCGCTACATTTAAACTAAGTAATAAAAGAAAGAGCTTTGGCTCATACACAATTTCAATTAGATAATATGGCAACAATACACGGAAAACCTGATGATACACCTAAAGAAATGAATGTTGAAGATTTAACAAAAGAACAAATCTTACAACTAGCTCAATGGGCTAACATTTTGAATGAGGAAAATAAAAACCTTAAAGGGTATATCGTTCAACTACAAGCTCAATTAAAAACAGCAAGAGGTGATAGAGCAGTAGCTCAACATCATTTAGCTCAACACCAAGCTAATGTAATAATGACAGAAACACATATAACCACACCATTTGATAATGAGTAAGAAAATAAATTTCGCGGTCCTGTAGCTCAGATGGCTTAGAGCATTTCGATGTAGGGTTTTAACCCGAACTCTGATTGCGCGTGGGTTCGAGTCCCATCAGGACCGCGAAATTTATAAAATAGTAAACTATGAGTAAGAAAGTAAATTTAGAAATAAGTGTTCCGCAGAATTGGAAAGCAGTAACTCTAAGAAAGTATTTAGAATTACTAAAAGATATGGAAGTGTACAAAGATACACCAGAAGCAGTAGATGCGGCTCTATTCCATCATCTATGTGGAGTTGATGTAAGATACCTAAGTAAGTTGGATATATCTATATATACGGATATACGAACTCAACTACATAAACTTATGTCTGTTGAAGATTTGCCATTGGTTCGCAGATTTCATTTAGATGGAATAGAATGGGGATTCGAACCTAATCTTTCTGAAATGAGTTATGGCGCTTATGTAGATATACAAAAATACGAAGAGGTAAAGATAGATAAGAATTGGGCAGAAATAATGTCTATCTTATATAGGCCTGTTACAAATAGAATAGGTGAGTTATACGAAATCAAACCTTACAGCGGTAAAATAGATAAAGAGAAGTTTTTAGATGTAAGTATGGATGTGCATTTTGGAGCCATGTTTTTTTTTCTCAATACCTTAACGGACTTGTTGAAAGATATCCAGAGCTCTTTGAGTCAGAAACTCCAGAAGCAGGTGCTCAAGTCCAATACAACTTTCACAAAAAATGGAGCGGATACTCAGCAATTTATCAATTATCTAAAGGGAATATCCTCACCTTCGATGAAGTTTTAGCTCTAGCACTGGAAAAATGTTTATTATTTTTAGCTTTTGAAAGTGATAAACAACGAATGGAAAATATGATACATAAAGAAGTGATGAAGAAATACCAAAAGTAGTTCTCATACAATTCTTAGATTGTTTGTTAAATATAAAAACATTATGAAGCTCAAAACCGTTACTCTACCAATACCAAAGGTAGAACCAACAAAATCACACTCTTCACCTAAAAAAAGTAGAAGAGGTTGTTTATGCCCGAAAGGAAACAAATATTCGGTGAAATGTTGTAATGGTAACATGCAAGCTCAAGGAATTGGACTTATATATAAAAAATAATTAGTATGGGAAGATTAAGACCAGATAAATGGAGTGGAGTATATATAGGAGATACTAGAGGTAGAGCAATTCCTAGAAGAGGAAGAAGAGGATGTTTGTGTCCTGATGAAAATAGATATAGTAGAGAATGTTGTAAAGGAGCTTTAATAGGACAGGGAATCGGACAAACCGAAGTACCTGGCGGACAAGAAAGAGGAGCATTCTCATCAGGTTTCTCAAACGGATTTGATATATAAAAGAATTAAAAATGGCTGAACAAACAAAAGACCAATTAAGGTTAACGAACCAAACAAATTTTCCAAACAACAATACTAACTTCATTACACCTGATAGGTTAAGAGGGTTTAATGATGATATGATTGATTCTATTGCTACTACGCAAGATTCAGCATCATTTGCACAAACTGATAACTCTCTTCAAGACCAAATCAATTCATTGGTTTTAAGTGGTAGTGGTATTGTTGTTGAAGATGAAGGTACATCGATAGGTGTAGCTACCGCTCTAAACTTTACAGGTAGTGGAGTAGTAGTAACAAACCCATCAGGTACAGCAAATATCTTTATAGATGCCATTGCTGGTACAAATGGTACATCAGGTACCTCTGGTATAGATGGTACTTCAGGAACCTCAGGAATCGATGGTACATCGGGTATCGATGGTACGGATGGTACTGCAGGGACAAGTGGTGTTGATGGTACTAGCGGTACATCAGCAGTAGATGGAACGAGTGGAACGAGTGGAGTGGATGGCACATCAGGTGTGAATGGTACATCAGGAACAAGCGGAATAGATGGAACTTCCGGCGTAGATGGAACTAGCGGAACATCGGGTGTAGATGGCACATCTGGGACTTCGGGTGTAGATGGTACATCCGGAGTTGACGGTACAAGTGGTACAAGCGGAGATAGTGGTACAAGTGGTGTAGACGGTACATCAGGTACTTCTGGAGCAGATGGGACATCAGGTATTGATGGGACATCAGGTACCAGTGGTGTTGATGGGACATCTGGAGTAGATGGAACTAGCGGAACAAGCGGAGTGGATGGAGATAATGGCACTTCAGGTACTTCTGGTGCAGATGGGACAAGTGGAACTTCTGGCGCTGATGGTACAAGTGGTACATCGGGCGCTGATGGTACAAGTGGTACATCGGGCGCT
>Ga0208899_1001876_pt1 | contig 14497 bp, 17 predicted proteins | sample VirMetDEL_Nov_24_FD_184518 | JGI IMG/M metagenome (GOLD analysis project Ga0208899, IMG submission 184518) | Aqueous microbial communities from the Delaware River and Bay under freshwater to marine salinity gradient to study organic matter... | ecosystem: Environmental > Aquatic > Marine >... | reverse complement strand
AGGATATGAAAGTATTTCCTGGTAAAATATTTAGAAGACAAAGTGGTCAAACAGGACAAGCTATACATGGAGTTAAGTTTCCTAATACAGCTTATGAAAATTTACAAATGTTTGACAAGTTTAGACAGATTGCAGATGAAGCAACTGGTATTCCATCATATTCACATGGAGCAACAGGTGTACAGTCTACAACAAGAACTGCATCAGGCATGTCAATGCTTATGGGTGCAGCAGCATTAAGTATTAAAACAGTTATCAAGAACATTGATGATTATTTATTAAAGCCCCTAGGACAATCTTTATTTTATTGGAACATGCAATTTAATGAAGATGCTCCGCAAATAAAAGGTGATCTAGAAATCAAAGCACAAGGAACTTCTTCTCTAATGCAGAAAGAAGTTAGATCTCAAAGATTAATGACATTTATGCAAACAGCAGCTAATCCTGCACTTGCACCATTTGTCAGATGGCATACATGTTTAACTGAAATAGCTAAATCTTTAGATATTGATCCAGATCAATTAATCAACGATCCAGAAAAAGCTGCGATCTATGCAAAAATAATGGGGATGGCAAATGGAAATCAAAACAATACAACCGCTACTGGAGGACAAGGTGAAATGGGACAGACTGGCCCAATACCTACAGGAGCTTCGCCAACAGATCCAACAGGAGTTGGAGGTGGCAACATCGGAACAGGTGATGTACCGATGCCAGGGGAAGCTGGCTTTAGTGCGGCAAATACTCAACCTAGAAGAAGCGAACAAACGGAATAAATTAAATGGCTAAATTTGATCCAAGTAGAGTAACTGGTGGTACAATAGAACTTGTAAGAAATACTGATGGATCTTACAAATCACAAGTTACTGGCTTTAATCAAATAGCAAGTTTAAACTTACCTGAGATTACAACTACAGCTGCTACGACTACTTCAGATGCAACAACAACTGCAGCAGAAAAAGCTCAGGAAAATTTAGAAACACAAACATCAACAGCATTTAAAATGCCAACTGCTATGCAGCAAGATACTCAAACAGATTTTTCTGGTGATATGACAAAAGAAGCTGCACAAACAAGTAAATTATTAACTGAAACATTTGATGAACCAGTTGAAATTAAAAGTCCAACTGCACCTTTATATGATGATTTTCCTGAAGAGCAAGCAACAACTCAAGTAAATCAACCTGAGTTAGGAGACCCATCACCAGTTGAAAATATTTTAAATGAAGCAAAAGTTAAAGAAGATGATACAACTATAACTTTGTCAAAAGCTAGAATAAGAGGACCAAGAGATTTAGGAACAACTCAAACAAGAACAGCTCGTACACCACAAGGTTTTGATCCACTAGGAGCATTTAGCCCTAGACAAGAGAGAGACCAAAGATTTCAAGATGATGCAGGTATGCCTGAACCAGCTTTAACTGATTATCCAGATTTAGGACCAGCATTAGGAATTACTACAGATACACAACCATCAGCAACAAGAGAAGCAAAAGAAAGAGATTTTGCTAGTGGAACATTAGGTATTAGTACAAGAGAAGCAAAAGAAAGAGATTTTGCTAGTGGAACTATAGAACCAGTAAAAAGATCATCATTACAAACTTTTGCAACATCAGTTAAAGAAACTTTTAAAGATATAACAATACCTTCAGTTGTTGGGACTGTATTAAGAACAGTTGCTCCACCTGAAACATCTGTTCAATCACATGCTAAAAAATATTTTAATGTGGGAAGTGATGGTATGAGAATAGCTGGTAATCCAACTACAGATTTATATGCAGGATTTAATAGAGTCTCAGCTTTTGGTAATTTAGAAAAAGCTGGAGAAAAAAGAATTGAAACAAGAGAAAAAACTATAGAAAGAAAAGGGTATGGTCCTGGAGATAAATTTTATGATGATACTCAAAATATGAAAAATCAACAAGATGATTACAAATCATCAAATGCAGCAGCTAAATCTAGAGATTCGGCAGTTAAACAAGAAGCAGCTAACAGAGATGCAGCTAGAGGTGGTAGTGATGATAGTGGTAGTAGTAAAATAGTTTGTACAGCTATGTATAAAACTACAGGTTTAGAAGAATGGAAAAAACATATTAGAGTTTGGCAAATATTTGAAAGAAAATATTTAACACCATATCACGAAAAAGGTTATCACATATTATTTAAACCTTTTGTAAAAGGAATGCACAAAAGTAATATTATAAAAGCATTAGGTGCACATGTTGCAAAACACAGAACACAAGATTTAAAACATATTATGTTTAATAGTAAACCTTCTTGGATAGGTAGAGTATACAGAAAAATATTAGAACCAATATGTTATTTAGTAGGTAGATTATGGCGATAACTGATATGAAAGGAACTGTTGCAACAACAACTGGTTTAATGAATGAAAAACCAGCAGCACCAAAAGTTCCTAATATGTCTAAAATGAAAATGCCAACTAATAGAGAAGTTAGATCTACAGAAAGACCAGTTAGAACTGTAGCTCAACCTAAACAAGTTACAGCTGATTTAACACAAAAAATTGAAGGATTAACCGATGAAGATAAAGCTACACTAGGTATAGTTCTATCTCCATCTGTTAGTAAAGTCATTAGTAAGATTGCACCAGAAGTAAAACCACTTTTGGATCAATTTACTAAGGATGAAGAAAATGTTGTACTACCAGTTTCATTAGTAAAAAATTTTGCTAATAGAAAATATGGTGGACAAACTGAACAAGATTCATTAAAAAGTTTTATTAATGATCTTGCAGGACAGATGGAAACACAACAAACAAATGTGCCACCTGATAATCAAATGGTTGCTCAGAGTAATACTCCTGAACAACCTGAATCTGGTATGGATTTTAATTCTATAGATTCTGATGTCAGCCCACAAAATATGGAAACAGTTTAGAGCTACCCTTATCCATAAGGCACTCAACCTAAGAGGTAAAAATAATGGAAGAAGAAAAAAAAGTTTCTGAAGAAACTAAAGTTAAAATGCCTAATCCAAATCCTTATAAAAAGGATAGAGGAGAAGATGATGCTGAAGTAGAAGCATTTGCTAAAGGTGAATTATCTAAGTTTCATAGGGAACAACAACAAAACAAAGCAGAAGCAGCAACCGAGCAGAAGGACACCGATGCATCTGAAGAGACTGCAGAACCTAAAGATCAAAAGGCTACTCCTATCGCTGAACGCCCTGCAAAAGCTGAAGATCGTGTTTTTAAGAAACGTTATGACGATCTTAAAAGACACTATGATTCTACTATAAATAAACACAAGGAAGAAGTTAATTCTTTGCGTTCTCAATTAGAATCAAGTACTACACAATTTGTGCCACCTAAATCTAAAGAAGAGTTAGAGGCATGGAGAAAAGAGTACCCCGATGTTTATGATATGGTTGAAACTATAGCTATAAACAAAGCTACTACTCAAACTGCAGAAATTGAAGATAAATATAAAAATCTTCAACTCCAGCAAGAACAAATTGCAAAAGAAAAAGCAGAAGTAGAACTTTTAAAATTGCATCCTGACTTTACTGAAATTAGATCGCAAGATTCATTTCATGAATGGGCTGCAAATCAAGATCCAACTATTCAAGGTTGGTTGTATGAAAATACATCTAATGCTAAGTTAGCTGCTAGGGCTATTGATCTATATAAAATGGACAGTGGTCAAAGTAAACTAACTAAAAAAGAAGAGAAGGATGTTAAAAAAGAAGCTGCTAAAGCAATTTCTAAAACAAGAAAAAGTACTGAGTCCGATATTCCTAAAAAGAAAGTTTGGACAGCTAGTGAGATTTCAAGATTGAAACCTCATGAATTTGAGAAGCATGAAAAAGATATTGACCTTGCTCGTTTAGAAGGTAGGATTGAACAACGTTAAACAATCTAACTAAACAATAAGGAGAAGCATATGGCTTTTACAAATGCTAGTGGATACAATAACCTTTCTCAAGGTAATTTTACTCCACAAATCTTTAGTCAGAAAGTTCAAAAATTCTTCAGAAGAGCATCAGTGGTAGAGGATATTACTAACACTGATTACGCTGGAGAAATTGAAAACTTTGGTGACACAGTAAAGATAATAAAAGAGCCTACAATCACAGTCAGAGATTATGCTAGAGGTCAAACAGTTGATACACAAATATTAGCTGATGACCAAATAACTATGACAGTTGATCAAGGTTCATACTTTGCTTTTAAAGTAGATGATATTGAAGAAAGACAATCTCATGTTAACTTTGAAGCTCTTGCAACCTCTTCAGGTGCATATTCATTAAAGAAAAACTATGACTACAATGTATTGAAGTTTATCTACGATAACGCTTCTACATCTGCTAGTGACACAGGAACTGATGGTTCACCAATTGATGGTGACGCAGCAACTGACACTTTAGCAGAAGTTGTATCAGCAGCTAAAAAAGTTTTAGACAAAAATGATGTGCCAGAAGAAAATAGATGGCTAGTTGCACCACCTGAATTTTTTGAGCAATTAAGAAAAACAGGTGCTAAACTTTCTGACCAATCAGTAATGGCTGATGGTGGAGTATCACAAATCAGAAACGGTAAAGTTACAGACAGACCGTTATTTGGTTTTAACATGTACTCAACAAATGCTATTGCTGTGTCTAGTGGAAGTGCTGCAAATCATACATTCGGTTCAGCTGGATCAAATGAATTTGCGTTCTTATACGGACACATGTCAGGAATTGCAACAGTAAATCACATTGCAAAAACTGAATTAATCAGAGACCCTGATTCATTCGCAGACGTAGTCAGAGGCTTACACGTTTTTGGAAGAAAAATTCTTAGAAGCGAAGCAGTAAGATCTGGCGTAATAACAATAGGTTAATTAGGAGGATTATAGAATACTATGGCTACATATGACTTAACAGCAGCAGGTGGTACTACTGGACATCCGTCTAATGGTAGAACACCTTATTTAGTTGAAAATACAATTGACGTAGCGGCAATCAATGGTGACTCTGGAGCAGCAGCAAATGATGTTCTTAGAGTTCTTGACATCCCTGGAGAAACTTTAATCATGGAAGCTGGAATCGAGGTAATCACTGCATTATCTTCTTCAGTAACTCTTGATTTAGGTATCACAGGTGGTGACGTTGACAGATACGTTGATGGAGATACTAACGCTACAGGATTCTCTGCACCAACAGCTACAGCTAGAACTATAGTTGCAAGTGCAGATACTTTAGACGTATTAGTACTATCAGCAAATGCAACAGCGGGTAAAATCCGTGTATTTGCAGTACTTTGTGACGTATCAGGTATTGATGAAACTGACAGAAATACAAGTACTCAGCAAGACACAGCTGTGTAATTTGTATAATTTTAAGGGGGGCTATATGTCCCCCTTATTACACTACCCCTTATAATATATAGGAGATTTATGGCATTATATGATTTAACAAAAAAAACTAGAGCAAGTACAGGACAAAAAGTTACAAGGTTAGGTCCACCTGATAATACTATGAGGGTTATTAGATTAGAACAAAGAATTAATAATCAAGAAGAAAAACTTAATAAAATATTAGAGTTATTACAGAATGGCAACAACCTACTTAACGTTAGCAAATAGTGTACTTAGAGAATTAAACGAAACAGAGTTAACCTCTAGTACGTTTAGTTCAAGTCGAGGTATACAAACTGCAGTAAAAGATTTTATTAATAAGGGTATTCATGATATTTATAATGAAACAGGTGAAATACCTTTATTATATTCTAGAACTACACAAGATTTAACTATAGGAACTAATGAATATACATTTCCTGCTGATTTTAGAAAAGCAGATATGGATTCATTTTCATTAAGACCAAAAGAATTAGTAACTAATGGTGAATTTACATCTAATATAAATAGCTGGACAACTGGAGATGGATCACCATCATATACATCAAGTGGTAATGGTAGATTAAATTTAAATAGTGCAGCAGCTTATCAAGCTATTAACACTACAGTAAATAAAACTTATAGATTACAAGTTAGAGTTTTAAGTCCAAATAGTTCTAGCACTGCATTAATTGTAAGAGTTGGAACATCAGCAGGTGGAACACAAAATTTAAATACAACAAAAGCAGTAACTAATTTTAGAGAAGGTGATATATTACAAACAACATTTACTGCAACAGCACAAACTTCTTATATATACTTAGAAGCATCTGGTGTTCAATTAGATGTTGACTATGTTAGAATATCTAGAAGTGATATTGCAACTAGAAAATTATCATACATAACATATGATAGTTATTTACAAAATCATAAACCAACTGATGATACAAATAATGAAGGTAATTATTCTGTGCCATTAAGAGTTTATATTTTGCCAGATCATTCTGCATTTGGAATAAGTCCAAGGCCAAATACAAATGAATACACAGTAAGTTTTGATTATTATACAACACATACAGATTTGTCTGCTCACGGTGATAATATGAGTTTACCTGACAGATTTAGAACTTTGATAGTAGATAGAGCTAAATACTATACATACATGTTAAGATCAGATCCACAACATGCACAATTAGCTGATAGAGACTTTCAAAGAAAACTTAGATTATTAAAAGTAGATTATGCAACTAAAAATGATTATATGAGAACTGATGTAATTGGTGAAAGTATTGCAACAAACATAGGAGGCAGAGTTAGTTAATGGCTATTAAAAAAGATACAGATAAAGTAATAGAAGAAAAAAATGGAATGAATGTCACTGATAATATGAATGGTGATGTAATGGCTGATGAAAAGTTAGAAGCTGGAATAAAGTTTAGAGACTTTAAAAATATGCCTGGAACAACTATAACAGAAAAATTAAAAAAAGCTGGTGTAAAAAATATTCCAAAAACTTTAACTTTACAAAAAGCAATAGAATTATTAAATAAAAAAAGAGCTAATTAATTAAATGCCAACAACAGATTTAATATCCCCATTTGTTGTAAGTTGTGCGGGTGGTTTAACATTGAACAAAGATGTGTTCTCTATGCAACCAGGTGAAGCATTAATCTTACAAAACTTTGAACCCGATATTAAGGGTGGATATAGACGTGTTAGTGGTACAGCTCAATATAATAGTACAATTATTCCTGAAGGATCTAGTAATTCTAGTTTAACAGTTGATTGTTCAATTATATTTAATGGGCAGATAATTGTAGCTAGAGGTGGTGACATACACAGAGGAACTACATCTGGAAGTTGGACAAGTTTAACTACTGGACTTGGAACTTCTACTAGAGCCTATGATTTTGAAAAGTTTAATTTTAATGGAACTGATAAACTAGTTATTGCAACAGGGCACTCAGCTGCACAAATAATAAATTCTAGTTTTGCTGTAGATGCTGTAAATGGTTCTGATGGTGGTACAGCTCCTACTAATCCTAAGTTTGTAAAAGCATTTCAAAATCACATGTTTTATGCTGGTGCAACTAATTCACAAGAAGTTATATTTACTGCACCATTTGCTGAAGATGATTTTAGGACTGCACAAGGTGGGGGATCATTTAAAGTTGACTCTACAGTTGTTGGATTAAAAGTATTTAGAAATGAATTAATTATATTCTGCGAAGATAGAATATATAAATTAACAGGAACATCATCTAGTACATTTGCTGTACAAGAAGTTACAAGAAACATTGGATGTAGAGATGGTGGCAGTATTCAAGAGATTGGTGGTGACGTTATATTTTTAGCACCCGATGGATTAAGAACTATTGCAGGTACGGCAAGAATTGGTGACGTTGAACTTGGTTCTATCTCTAGGCAAATACAGTCTAGAATTGATGAAGTAACATTAGATAGAATATCTTCTGTAGTTATTAGAGGTAAATCTCAATACAGATTATTTTATCCAGTAGATGCTACAGGGCAATTATCATCAAAAGGAATTATAGGTGTATTAAAAAATAATCCTAATACAGGATCAATAGGATTTGAGTATGCAGATATGGTAGGTATTAAACCAGCTTGTACAGATTCAGATTTTATTAGCAGTGTTGAAACACAAGTATTTGGTGGATATGATGGTTTTATTTATAAAATGGAAACAGGAAATACTTTTGCAACAGGTGCAACTACAACAACAATACAAGCAGTATATAGATCTCCAGATATGGTAATGGGAGATCCTGGTCTAAGAAAATATATGCAAAGAGTTAATTTAAACTATGAAGGTGAAGGAACTTCTATTGATGCAAATTTAGCTCTTAGGTATGATTACGATGATCAAAATACACCACAACCAACAAAAATAGCATTACCTAGTGTAGGTGGTGCTGGACAATATGGAGCAGCAAAATATGGTAGTTCACTATATGATGCATCAGGTGTTCCATTAGTAAGACAATCAGTAGAAGGTTCAGGATTTGCAGTAGCATTACAGATTGATGATCAAAATAGTGCAGACTCATTTTCAGTTAAAGGCTTTCAATTAGAATTTACTCCAGGAGGGAGAAGATAATGGCAGGCTATTCAGCAAGACAATCCAGTTTTACAACAGGTGATACTATCACCGCAGCTCATTCTAATGATGAGTTTAACCAAGTACTAGCTGCATTTAATGCAACTACAGGACACACGCATGATGGAACTGCGGGTGAAGGTGGTCCTATTGGATCTATCAGAGATGCTGATAGTTTAAATAAAGTATTAGTTGATTCAACTAATAATCATTTAGAATTTTATGTTGAAGTATCATCTTCAGCAGTACAACAATTAAGAATACAAGATGGTGCTATTGTACCTATAACAGATAATGATATTGACTTAGGAACTTCTTCTCTTGAATTTAAAGATTTATTTATAGATGGCACAGCAAATATTGATACATTAAGTTTAGATGGCACAGCTATTACGGCAACAGGTGCAGAAATTAATTTAATAGATGGTGGAGCTACAGTTGGAACTACAGCAATAGCTGATGGTGATGGTATTATTCACAATGATGGTGGCACAATGCGAGTTACAAGTGCTACGACATTTAAAACATATTTTCAAACTGGTGTTACAGCAGCAGCTATAGCAGCAGATGATATTTCAGCAGGTGATGCAGCAGTTAATCTTACAACAAGTTCAGGTAGTATTACTATTGATGCAGCTGCAAATGATACAGATATTATATTTAAAGGAACTGATAATAGTTCTGATATTACTATGCTTACTCTTGATGGTAGTGAAGCAGGTAAAGCAACATTTAATAGTGATGTAGTTGTTGGTGGAGATCTTACAGTAACAGGTGATGATATTGTTATGGGAACTAACACTGCAGGTAATTTATTAATTGCAGATGGTACAAATTTTAATTCAATAGCAGTAGGTTCATTATCAGAAATATCTACAGTTGCTAATGATGATGTATTCTTAGCAGTAGATACTTCAGGTGGTGGTCTTAAAAAAATAGCTAGATCAGCAGTAGTTGCAGGACTTGCTACATCAGGTGCAATATCAAATGTAGTAGAAGACTCTACACCACAATTAGGTGGTAATCTTGATATGAATGGTCAAGATATTGTTACTACATCAAATGCAGATATAGAATTAGCACCAAATGGCACAGGGCATGTGACTGTTAAAGGTAATACTAATCCAGGTTCTATTCAATTTAATTGTGAATCTAACTCGCATGGTCAGATAGTTAAATCACAACCACACAGTGCTAGTGTTACAAATGTATTAACACTACCTGCAGGTAGTAACCAAGAGATTGTAGGTGCATCGGCTACACAAACTTTAACTAATAAAACATTAACTACACCTGTAATATCAAGCATTTCTAATACAGGAACTATTACATTGCCTACATCTACAGACACATTAGTAGGTAGAGCAACTACAGATACTCTTACAAATAAATCAATAAATTCTGATAATAACACAATTACAAACATTGTAAATGCTGATATTAAATCTAGTGCAGCTATAGCAGATACTAAACTTAATACAATTAGCACAGCTAATAAAGTATCATTAACTGCAGTAGACGTAGATGGTGGCACAGATATAGGTGCAGATTTAACTACATCAGATTTAATTATAGTCGATGATGGTGCAGGCGGTACAAATAGAAAAGCTGCATTATCTAGACTTACAACTTTTATGACAGGTCAAGGGTTTAGTACAGACGACCCAACAGCTTTAGCCATCGCACTTGGCTAAAATAAACATTGACTTTTTTAAAAATAACGATATAATATATAGGTAAATAGGAGGAGTAAATAAATGGCAAATACGTTTAAGGCAATCAACTTCGCAGCAGAACCAGCATCAGCTGGAACACCTTATGTGATGTATACAACAGCTGGAAGTACAACTACAGTAGTTCTTGGTCTTGTATTGGCTAACATTCATACAACAGCAGTAACAGCTGAAGTAGAACACGTTAGTACAACATCAAATAGAGGTGGAGCAAACAATGTTGCTAATGGTACATCATTCTTAGTTAAAGATGTAACTATTCCAACAGGAAGCTCATTAGAAGTTTTATCAGGTTCTAAAGTAATTTTAGAAGCTGGAGACAAAATTCAAATAGATTGTTCAGTAGCTGATAAGCTTTCAGGCACATTATCAGTAATGGAAATCACATAATAATTAGGAGTTAAAACACATGGGATATATAGGTAAAAAACCAACAGATGCACCATTAACTGCAAGTGATGTTACAGATGGAATTATATCTAATTCTAAACTAGCACAAGATGTTATTTCTGCTGAGACAGCTTTAACTTCTGAACCAGCTGATACAGATGAGTTTATTTTATCTGATGCTGGAACTCTTAAAAGAATAGACTACTCACTTATTAAAGGTGGTGGACAATGGGAATTTATTTCTGAACTAACAGGTTCTTCATCAACTTCGGCACTAGATTTTACAACCTTATCTACTGACTATAAAGATTTTTGTTTTTCAATGCAAAATCTGCATCCTGAAAGTGATAATGTAAGAGTATATATGAGAGTATTTACTGGCAGTGGTGGATCACAGGCAATTGATAGTGGTGGTAATTACGGATATGCTGGAATAGTAAGATTTGATAGCACAACCACTGGTAATGGTGATGCACAAAATCAAATATATATTACTGACGTAGTAGGAAATGCCGCTACGGAAAATGCGGCTGGAGAAGTTTTTTTATACAATCCACACGGAACAACATTTCATAAACTTATAAAATCACATTCTGTTACTATGAGAAATGATGATGATGTAGGTATTGGTAATTACGCTGGTAAATATGTATCAACCACTGCGGTTACTGGTGTTAGATTTTATTTTTCTGCTGGTGAAATAAGTGGCAAAATAGCAATGTACGGCAGAAAACGATCATAGGAGATAAATTATGGCATATATAGGAAAACAACCAGTAGTAGGAAACTTTCAAAAGTGTGATGCAATATCGGTTGTTAATGGTCAAGCAGCATACACATTACAAGTAGGCGGAACTAATGTCGTTCCTGAAAGCGTTAATCATATGCTTGTATCTCTTAATGGTATTCTTCAAGCACCAACAGACTCATTTACTGTATCAGGTTCAACATTAACTTTTGCTTCTAACCTAGCAACAGGTGATGTTATAGACTTTGTTATTCTTTTAGGTAACGTATTAGATTTAGGAGTGCCATCAGATGGAACAGTTACTCATGCTAAATTTGCTTCAAATACAGGTGGTGTAGTTGATTGGCAAGCTGTAATTACAAGTGCAACTACAATGGTTGCTGGTAGAGGTTACTTTGTAAATACTACAAGTGGTGCAATTACAATGACACTTCCAGCTTCTGCTGTAAGAGGTGACGAAGTATGGTTAGTAGATTACGCTGGAACATTTGATACTAATAATTTAACTGTTGCAAGAAATAGTCACAACATACAAGGAGATGCTTCTAATCTTACTGTATCAACTGAACGTGCTGGTTTTACTTTAGTCTATGTTGATGCTACGCAAGGTTGGTTATTGAGGGACAAATAATATGTCCGTATATAACGCACTCAAATACAATGTTTCTTTTGCAAACGCTGGTAGCTTAGTATTACTTACAACTAATACTGCAAGTTCTAGTGCGTCAGTTTCATTTACATCAGGAATAGACTCTACTTATTCTGAGTATATTTTTTTATTTAATAATATTCACCCAGCTACTGATGGTGCAAATTTTACTTTTAATGCAAGTACAGATAGTGGTTCAAACTATAACGTTACAGCTACTACAACTTTATTCCAAGCTTACCATAATGAAGCTGACAGTAGCACAGGATTATCATACTCAAGCACACATGATCATGCACAAGATACAGATTATAAAAAACTTGGAATAGCTTTTGACAATGATAATGACAGTTCTGGTTCAGGTTACTTACATTTATTTGAACCATCTTCCACAACTTTTGTAAAACATTATTTAGGTATTGTACAAGAATCTCAAAATGATGCTTTTTGTCAAGCTGAACATTATGCTGGATATTTCAATACTACTTCAGCTATTGATGCAATACAATTTAAGATGTCGTCAGGAAATATAGATGCTGGTACAATACAAATGTTTGGAGTAGTTAAATGAGTACATATACAGACATTAGATACGATTATAATTTACCTAGTGGTTTTGGTGGTGGTTTAACTTTATTAGCTACAAATACAATAACATCAGGTGTTTCTTCTTCATCATTTACAAGTGGGATTGATAGTACATATCGGACTTATATGTTTAAGTTTATCAGTATGCACCCAGCTACTGATAATGTTTCTTTTGAATTTAATTTAAGCACAGATAGTGGTTCAAATTACAATGTAACAAAAACAACTACTTTTTTTAGAGCATATCATGATGAGTCAGACACAAGCACTTCTTTAGGTTATAATGCTAGTGCAGATTTAGCACAAAGTACTTCTTATCAACCATTAATTTCAAACACTGCTTCTGAAGGTATAGGAAATGATAATGATCAAAATGGAGTAGGTTATCTTTATATTTTTAGTCCATCATCAACAACTTTTGTAAAACATTTTATTTCTACAATGCAATATAATCAAAAAGATGATTATAGTATTAATACCTATATTGCTGGATATGGTAACACTACAAGTGCTATAAATGCCATAGATTTTAAAATGTCGTCAGGCAACATAGATAGTGGTGTCATCAAAATGTATGGGATAGCATAATGACAGTATATTCTAATTTAAAATACGATCACCCATTTTCAGCTAACGCAACAGGCACAGGTGCTTTAACAAAAATATCTAGCCAAACTGCAAGTAGTTCAGCTTCATTAAGTTTTACGACAGGCATAGATTCTACTTATAAAGAATACGTATTTAAATTTATAAACATACACCCAGCTAGTGATGGTGTAAATTTTTCATTTCAAGCAAGTACAAATGGTGGAAGTAGTTATGGTATAACAGCAACAACTACTACTTTTGTAGCTAATCATAAAGAAGATGGAAGTGATAGCAACTTTTATTACAATACAGGAATTGATTTAGCACAATCAACAAATTATGCGATCATAAATGATTATTATGTAAATGATAATGATGCTTCAGGAAGTGGAACTTTACACTTGTTTGAACCATCAAGCGATACGTTTGTGAAGCATTTTATAGCAGATTTCAACAATCTATATAAACCAACATATACTAATAGAACATTTTCAGCTGGTTATTTTAATTCTACGTCAGTTATTGATGCAGTAGATTTTAAATTTAGTAGTGGCAACATAGATAGTGGAACTATAATAATGTATGGAGTATCATAATGGCTTTAAACTTTTGTAACAACAATTCCTTATCAGCAATCACAGCAATACCATCAGGTATTAGTGGTGGTGCTTTAAATTTAATATCTACACAGACAGCTAGTAGTAGTGCTAATTTATCTTTTACAAGTGGAATAGATAGTACCTATAAAGAGTATGTATTTAAGTTTATAAATATACATCCATCAGCAAATTCTGATTTTGCATTTAATATGAGTATTGATGGTGGAAGTAATTATAACACAACTAAAACTACAACATTTTTTAATGCTTATCATTATGAAGATGGTAGTGCGTCTGCTTTAGCTTATCTAACTGCTGATGATTTAGCACAAGGAACAGGTTATCAAGTTCTTATGGCATTTGGTGATTTAGGAATAAATGCTGATGATAGTTTATCAGGTTACTTACATTTATTTGATCCATCATCTACTACATTTGCTAAACATTTTATTTCGACTACTGTTGGTTCTAATAATGAAGCTGCACCATATGTCAATAATGACTTTATAGCTGGATATGCAAACACTACTTCAGCAGTTAATGCAGTAGATTTTAAAATGATTTCAGGAAACATTGATAGTGGAGTTATAAAATTATATGGCGTTAGTTAAATATAATAACAATTCTATAAGTGCTATTACTGCGGCAGCAAGTATTCCTAGTGGTAGTATGGTTTTAATTAGTACCAATACAGTATCTTCAGGAGTATCATCAGTTTCAATTACATCAGGAATAGACAGCA
>Ga0208899_1001874_pt1 | contig 14498 bp, 10 predicted proteins | sample VirMetDEL_Nov_24_FD_184518 | JGI IMG/M metagenome (GOLD analysis project Ga0208899, IMG submission 184518) | Aqueous microbial communities from the Delaware River and Bay under freshwater to marine salinity gradient to study organic matter... | ecosystem: Environmental > Aquatic > Marine >... | reverse complement strand
CCTATCAAGATATTGATGAGGCTGAGTATAAGAAGTTACAAAGTGAGATGCCTAAGAGTATAGACTGGAGTAAGTTACAGGATTTTGAGAAGGAAGATAACACGAAAGGGTCACAAGAGCTAGCCTGTACAGCTGGTGTGTGTGAATTGGTAGATATCTAATGAATAAAAAAGAAGCATTGCTGTTTAGGTTCTCTGTATTTTTAAACACAGAAGGCAAGATAGTTATCGAAGAAGATAATATAGATCCTGAAGAGTTTCAAGAAGCTATGGATAACTGGAATCCAGACTACCCAAATACAGCAATGATTGTAGCTATGATTAAAATGTTAGTTATGGCTGCGGCAGAATTACAAAGAGATATTAATAAGACTATCCATTAATATCTAACTTTACGTACCCCACCACCCTTGGCGTACTTCTTCACGTAACCACCACCGTATAGGTTCTGGTCTTCCGATGATCGTACTTTCATTTCCCTAGGGTTTTGAACCATAGGTTTCATGTCCATAGCATCACTCATGGGCATTGGCACTTGAGCACTCATGTCAGCCTTTCCTAATTCTGTTTGTTTGTTTCTTTCTGGTATTTTAGCCATGTTTATTCTCCTATATATTAAGATCTTTAATTATATCTGCTGCTGAAATAGTATCAGCTTTAATTCTTTTTTTGTTTCTATCTTCTTTTCTTCTAGTAGCAGCGTCTGTTTGCTTTGCATCTCTAATTACTCTTCTAGGGGGCTCTTCTCTCTTTACTCTCCCTTTTGTAGTTCTCCCTAAACCTATATCTTCCATTTCAACATCTATTCTAGGTCTATCGTCTGTTGATCTAGGTTTTCTCTGTTCAAACCTAGGCACAAACGGTTGAAATACATTTACATTAGGTATTCTACTTATGTCATCTACTAATGGTAGTACAGCCTCAATCCCTCTTCCAATTGCGTCTGAATAACTTTGTGCGTTAGGGCCTTCTTCTGTTTCAAAAGTAACCTCTGCATTTTGTAACATCTGTGGAAGTATATTTCTCATACTTATGGCATTCTTCTTACTAAAATTACCATTAACTAACATGTCATGTAACACATCAACAGCAGTTATTTGAAAATCAGAACCTGTTTGTACAGGAACTCTTGTAGTAAGCACTGCTCTCATAATATCTGCGTTGCCTAACCTAGCCGCTCTAAGCATAGCATCAGCACCTACCCAACGTACAGAAACCATTCCTCTTGCTAGGTTAAATGCTCTTTGCATTACCATAGCTATAGATATAGGTGTTGGAGCATTGCCTAAAACACCCGCTGCTTCATCCAATAGTTTTCTATCATAAGAAAGTTTTTTAGCTATTGCATATATTTTATCATACTGGTCTCCCGGTAAAATAGTTCTAAATATCTGCCCGTACTCATCGTCTGCTTCCAATAATTTATTTAAATCTGGTACTTTATTTATTTCTTCTATAAAAGACCTGCCGTCTTCTCCGTCTGCAAAGAACTGCCTTTTGCTAAGTGGATTAATTCTGTCTGCTAAATTTTTATTCATTTTAAATTTAGGAGCATCGCCACTTACTTCATTAGCAGGAACTAAAACATTTTTTGAAAGGAATCTTAAAACTAAATTGTCTACAAATTCATCTATTTCTTTTTCAGCCTCTACTTTTGACATCACTGTTTTTATAACTCTATCTCTTCTTTTTGTAATTTTGTAATATTTTTTATTCTTAGCTTCACCTTTTAAAAATTCTTTTAATCTTTTAATATTACCTCCTGTTCTGTCTGATAATAAAGCTTCAGATAATTTATCAGGATCAACATCAACTTGTTTAGAAAAATTTAACTCTTGGAAAAACTCAGCCATTCCTCTATAATTGGTCTCGTCATTTAATATTTTTTGATTTACTGCACTACCTACTCTTTGTTTAGCTTTTTCCATAGCCGTGTTAGCATCAGCTATTAACAGTTTAACTTTTTCATTATCTTTATATATTGTTTGTAATTTCATTTCTAACTTACGTTCTGTCGCACCAAAATTAATAACAGGTTTGTTCATATTGTATTCTACTCTAGATAATGTTCCGGTCTGTCTTGAACGTAGCCACTCTCCAGAGTTGTCCATAACGGGTTCTCCGTTAGCATCTAATTTTCTAGCCCAAACATTAGAACCTTCTTTTATTATAGACTTTTTTTCTAATGCTCTCATAGATTTATATAAGGCACCGTTTGGTAATATAGATTTCATAATATCTTTTGCAGCTTGAGGTAGATCACCATCACTTTCAGGGTCATACTTTTTCATAGCTTTTTGTAATGCTCCTTCTACGTAACTTTGAATACTTTGATTTAAAATTATGTTTACTCTTTCAGCGTCTACAGCATTTGCAATTACCCTAGTTCTCGTTGCTGTCTCTTTACCGCTAGCATCTACAACTTTTGTAGTACCCGTAGCTTCTGTTCCAAAACGAAGAAGAGTTTGTTGATATACGTACTCTATATCAGAGGGATTTCCTGAGCTTAATTTTTCTCCTATGTTGTAAAGAATATCATTAGGGCCCTTTCCTTTTGCATATCTTTTCTCTGTAAACTTTTCATCTACGACCTTTTTTTTCTTTACTTTCATATCTCTAATCATGTCGTATGTTTCTATCATTTCATCTTCATTTTGTACGTAATCCATTCTTTCTACTTTAGGTGTAAAAATAGTATTGTGCTTAGGAATACCCACGTAGTTTTTATATCTTTCTTTAGCTATTGGAAATTCATTTAGTATATCTGCTGGAATATTATTTTTAGTTTGAAATATATTCATAATATTTCCTCTCAAACTATTAATATTCTGTAATTCTACATCTTGTTCAGGGCTTCTAATTTCTTTTTTGTCTAATATAAATTTTCTGTTGGATACAGATCTGTCCATGTGTATTAATGTTTCTGCACTTAAAGCATAGTCATCATATACATCTTTAAATACATCTAAAAAATCATCTTCTCCTTTTTCTAGTTTTTTTACATTGCTTACATAAAATGCATACAAATCTGCTTCGTTGTACATATTTCCTTGAAAACCTAAATCCTGTATTGCATCTTGAACTTGATCTAAATCGCCTTCAGCCAATGTTTTTAGTCTGTCTCTAAGCTGTGTGCCATATGGTTTTAAGCTGGTATTTAGAGAACGTAATGCTTTGGCTTTTATATTGTAATTTATGTTTTTAGTGTAATAATCAGAAGAATCTTCTATTTTAGTTAAACTTCTAAAATTAAGAATCAAGCTGTCTACATCTTCTCCCTGTACATTTACACCTTTTAACTTTCTATAGACAGATCCATATATTATATTTCCATCTAAAATTAAATCATAGGCTTTGTCATTCATTATCTCTTCAAATACAACCTGCCTAGACTTTTTACCTACAGTATCAAAGTCTGAAGAAAGATTACCTATTAAAGATATAGTTTTCCTGTGTACTCTATTTCTAGCTTCTTTAATAGCCTTTATACTTTCTCCTATTTCTCCATCACCATTTATAATTTCATCCATAGATAAATCGTCAGCACGTTGCTGTAAGTTGGCTTCTAAGTTATCTAAAGGAGTTTTATTAAGAGTAAAAGTATCTATGTTCATAAACTTTTCTATAACAGTAACCATTGTGTTAAGCTCGTCCTTTGCTGTCTGTAGTATCTTACCTTCTTCTGTTATAAACTTTTGAACATTGCTAACAGTGTTTTCTATAGTCTTACCTACTTCTCCGCCTCTTGTTTTATTTACAATGTCTTGTATCATGTTAGACGCTGCTAAAAATTGTGTCTGTGCATTTTGAAATAACAACTCTGCCTCAGATAAATTTATCATTTTTAAATAACCGGCCTGTGCATTTTGTACCATAGTTCGTACAGCAGATGCTGTTGTGTACAGAGGCAGTATATTAAACAAAGCTGTACTTAATTGATCAGCAGGGTGTATTTCTCCTTCTTTTAAATTAACTTTCATAGTTTCTTTTAGTCTTGTAATTTCAGACTGTAAAGTTTTAAACTCTCTTAATGATTGTATCACTCTTTCTTTTACTACAGGGTCAGTAACTTTATTTATACCCTCAGCTAAATCTTCTAAAAACTTAAATTCTTTTTGGTTTTCGGTTATTAATTTTTCAACATTACCTGTTTGTTTTGCAGCACCTGCAACCATTAAAAAATAATTAAAATCTGTACCTTTATTTGGCATCTCTACCCCATACTCTGTTAGAGCTTTGTCTGCATAGTACTGATCAGATCTAGGTTTTATATTATTAGCTTCATCAATTTCTTTTAATCTTTGTACACGTCCTCTAAATTCGCTTTCTTTTAATGCCTGTCCCCCGCCTAATCCTCTGCTTTTAAGAAATGTAAAGTTTTTACTTATAGGATCTACCATGTACAGCAATCCATCTAACAACGTGTAAGGACTACCTTCCACAACACTATTTAAAACTGTTTTTATACCTTTTTGTAAAACATTTTGTTTAGGGTCTCTAATTCTTCTAGCATAATCTGAAGTACTATATTTTAAACCTCCAAATCCAGAACCTAGAGCAACCATTGTATTTAAAAATGGGCTGTCTGATATCAGTTCACCACTTACACTATATCCTATAGATTCAGATATGGTAAATATATTTTCTCCTTTATAATAACCACGTAGATTACCGCCCACGTCATATTTGTTTTGTGTCAATAACATATTAGTACTTTTAAAAAAACTACCACCGCCATCTATACCTAATTTATTCTGTAAGTAAGTTCCCAATGCTTTATTTACATAGTGAGACCGGTTGCTGTCTGCCATGCTATCATATTCTTTTTTTAATTTAGCATTGCTAGGAACTTTTGTTCCGTCAGCTTTAGCATTAGCCACTCTTTCTTTTCTGTAGAAATCATAGCCCGTTTCTTTAAGATAAGGTTGTCTTTTTTTATCAATTGCTTTTAAACCTGCTAACTCATCAAAAAATTTCTTAGCATCTTTAGGGCCTACCCCAAAAAAATCCATAGCTTTGATAGTAGCTTTGTTTATGTTTGCCGTTTGTACTAACTCCTGTCCTCCTCTTATTAAAAAGTAATCATTTTTACCTTCTATAAAAGCCTGCCAGTTCTCTGTTGTTCTTGGAACTATCCCTTCTGCTAATTCTTTTTCATCTTTTGCGTATAGGTTTTGGGCTGTTACTGCCCATGCATCTCCTACAGTTAAAGCATCCACAGCATCGTTTTTAAAAGAGTATGCAGTTTCTATTATACTGTCAAATTCTTCTTTATTTTCAAAATATCTACTTTTGCCGTAGCCGAGCTCAAGAGTTTCTCTAAATACATTAAAAACAATATTACTTGCAATAGGTGCTAAACCTTTTCCTACTACAAAATCCACAAGCCCACTAGCATATTTTCCAAATAGATCTCTCTTTCCTAGTTCAAAAGCTACGTCTCCTCCATACCCTTTTACAGTGTTAAAATCATCAACTTCAGCTTCTATATTTGCTCCTAGGTCTTTAAACTTCAAACCCTGTTCAGGAGTAGAATTAAAAAGAGGAGGAGGTATGTCTTTTGTATACAGTCTTTCATAAGCGTTTTTAACTATTTCTTTTGCACCCTTATTTATTTCTTCTTCTGTTCTACCTATTTTTTCAAACACTCCTTTTTCTTTGTTCCACACTTCGCCCACGTTCCAAAAATATGTATAAGTATCTGAAACACCGTCAGCATTTTTAATAGGTATTTTTACCTCTACTGTATTTTCTAATTTAGGATTGTTGTTTAACCTATTAAGTTCATCTTTTTGAACGTCACCTGTTATGAGAGGACTTACAGACAACATCATCCCATTGTCATCTATAACATTGTAATATTTCTTTTGGTCATTAAGAAAATAATCTTTTACAATATCTTTTTCTCTGTTGCTGGTAGGCGTTACTCTTGATACTGTAGGTATACCCGCTCTTATTAAATCTATCTGTGTGGTTGCTACATTCTCTTTCTCTTTTTGTTTATTAGAAGCCTCTTCTAACAGTTTAGGATTAGCAATATCTATAAACTCTGTCGTAAGAGTCTTTGTACCTTTTAATGACTGTGATTGATCTTTAAGAATGTTTTCTGAAATATTAGCATCTGTCATTGTGATAGTTCCTCTTCTGTAGGTTTATAAAGTTCCATTAATTTCTTAACAACATCTTCCTCTATAATTTTCATATTCGGTTGGTTTCTATGAAATTTTAATTGTGCAATTGCTTTCTTTCTATCAGCCTCATAATCTTTACTTTTAGGATCTGTTGTATACGTTATTGATTTATCATTAATCTTATAAGTAACACCTTCTTTCTCTCTACTTTGATTTTTATAATTAGGTAATGGTATATTTTCATATGCACTTGCACTGCCAACATTCGTAGACACTATACCCCTTTTGTTAATCATACTGTCTAAATTATGCTTTTCTCTAATTTCTTTAGGATAACTTTGTGGAGATAGGGCCAACCCTCTGTTTGCATCGTCTACAAAATTACCTACTACGCTATTGTAATTGTCAGCGGCCCACATAACAGATACGTCACTAGATAACAAACCATTGTTTATAGCGTTTGACTTTGCCATTATTCCAATCATTCCTAATATAGATGCTTTTCTAGCTTCAGGAGAACTAAATGCACCGTAATTTAAAGCCCAAGCTACAAAATCTCTATCAGCGTCTGATATAGCTTTACCACCTTCACCTTGGAAAGCAGCTGCAGCGTAGAACACCAACGATGCGTGGAGCATTTGTTGTTGAGCTATTTTTTCTGCCTTACCCAGATTCCCAATGTTAGAAAAAAATCCTCCAATATTTTGCTTCTGGTCGTCTCCAGTAAAACTATTTTCTAAACTACCTAAAAGCATTTTTTTCATATTATCTTCTAGACCCATTTTTGATATTGCATTTGCCAAAGAATCATCTAGATCGGTGTTATAATTACCATTTTTTATATCGCCTTTGTACCCTTCAAATTTAGAAACCTCATCTTGGTTAAAAAGACCAGCTATACTACCAATACCTTTTCCTAATAATATAATATTCTCAATCAAGCCAGAACCAATCTGTGTGTCACCTAAAGATTTATACAATCCATAAGCAGACTCTAGAGCTCTCTCTGATTGCCCCGCTTGATCTCTTATACTATCTAAATTTAACTCCCTCATTTTAGCGTATTGTGCAGCAGTTTTAATAGAAATGTTTTTCAGAAGTGTTCTAGGGGCACCCATAACACTGATCCCTTTATCTAATCCTGAAAAGTTAGGAAGTAAATAACCACCGTATTGATCTTTTCTGATACCTGCAGCAATTGAACTTATATATCTTTTTGTAAGTTCCTCAGGGTCAAAAGATACAGGCATACCCATTTTAGGTTTAGTTTCGTCAACAGTACTAGCAAGATTTAAAAACTCAAAATTAGCCTCATCATACTTTTCCTGTCTTACTTTTACATCACGAAGAATACCACCATTTTGTAAACTATAAAATAAAGGCGTAAACAATTTAGCACCGTAGTGATTAATCCTCCGCCCTGCTCTCATAACTGAAACTGCTTCTCTTATGTTCTTTGTTTGAGTTTTCGTAAAAGTATCTCCTAATACTAACTTATCGTTCTTTGTTTGTAAGCCATAGGTATAAAGTGGTTTTCCAGTCGCATTAGAATGAGCTACTATAGAATAGATTGTATAATCGTCTTTACTTATAGGGGGTCTGTCCATTCCTTGATATACTTGTGGAGGATATACACTATTTATATCATCTTGAATTATTGTAGTTGGCATTACAGACATAATTATATCTTTTTTATTATTTTCTGGATTTGTAATTTCATCAAAAACTACATTCACTTGTTCTTGAAGCTCTACAGGTATAACTAAATTCATAGTTTCGGTAAGAGTTTCTTTATACCACTCAGGCAATTCACTTAAACTAGTACCCCCATACAAACCTTTCCAATCATATGTAAAATCAGTGTTTATTGCGTTTCCGCCTTCTTTATTAGATTTCATACCACCAGATAAAGCCCATAATTCTCTCATCATAATAGCTAATTTTTCTTGCATACCACCAGCCTGTGCCGGATCGTCTTTATTTATTGCTGCAAAAATACCTTGAGGAATTTTAGAATAATTTAAAACATAACTTTCTAATAAAGATTTTCTTTGATGGTCTTTAGCACTTACATACTCATTGCTATTAATATCAGGTAGTACTAGATAAGAATTATCTCCATCTATTTTTTGTATGTTTTTACTATTAAAATCGTTTATAGCTTTTTCATTTACAGGGTCTTCAAGAGTAGCTGGTTTGATGTCTATAACTGTATGACCTTGATCCATATGTGTTATAATTCTTTTAGCTTCTTCTATTCCAGCACCCGGAAAATCAGTTTTTATACCACCTACTCTAGCAAGGCTCGCATCCATCTTTTGTTTTTGTTCGTAAGTAGGATTGAGTTTTTTGTCTTTTTCTAATTGTATATCTGCCTCTCTTACTTTACTGTACAGCTGTGCTAAATTTATATCGCCATTGTTTAAAGCAGTAGATAAACCTGCTTGATTATCTAAAGATATATTAGCATCACCTTTTTTATACGTAAAATTCCCAAGAGCTAAAACTTTAGGTAACAACTCTTTAATATTTTCATTACGCTGTTGTATGTCTACCCTAGAAACAGGATCTTCTGACCAGCCTACTTGTATGTTTTTTAAATTTTCAGCTTGAAATACTTGATTATTTTTTATAGCTTCGGCCATTCCATTTAGTTCTGCATCTATAGCAAAGTTATTTCGTTTATATTTAGCAGCATCCTCTCTAGACCTTCTTTCTTTTTCCAACTGTTTTTCTATTTTAACATCTTCTTTTTTTAAAAACACTTCATACTCAGCTTCTGCTTCTGCTTCTTTCCTTTTCTTGTCAGCTACAATAGCCCTACCTTCCTGTGCCGATTTTAACAACGTGCTACCAACAGTAACTGCAGGGTTAGACAAGTTATTTACAAATTGATCAAACATACCCATATTATTCTCCCTCTTCCATGTTAGGTTGTATTGTTTCTGTTTGAGACATGTCTGGCCCCATGACCATAAACCCTCCCATTAACTCTTCATCCCTTTTTTGTTTAGTTTCAATTTCTTCTACAGATTTGTTTACATAATTTTTAATATCGTTGTAGTGTGCAGGATTCATTTCTTTAGTAGTAGCCATCAACTCGTTCATAGACATATCATCTACAAAAGTCTTATCTGGTTTTTCGTTGCTGTTAAAAGCTACGAATGGAATTTCTTTTTCATTTGCATACAGCATTAAGAATGCCATGGTAGGTGGTTTCAATAACTCAGCAATGTCTACAGTCCATAAACCTTCTATAAACCCACCAAATGTTATAGTATTTACAATGCTTTCTAAAGGCATGCCCAATCTCATAACCTGATCAAAACCTTTCTGTGCACCCTCATCGCCTCTTACTTTTTCCACAATGTGCATTAGAGCTTCATCTACATCTGTAAACTGCGTAGGATTTTCCCAAGCCCATTTTTTTGGCTCTCCTGTAAGGGACTGCCCCGGAATAGGCATGTCAAAAGGATCTGTATTTATTTTATCCAGTAGTTCTGGATTGCCTTTTGCGTCTGGGTTTAATAACATTTAATTACTCCTTTTATACTTATGAAAATTTACGGTACTTACTAGGCGATATGTCACCTACAGCTGCCAAGGTTATAGTTTTACCGCTTGCTTTAGTAGTTGATTCTGCTTTATAGCTTTTATTAATTTGGTCTATAACACTTTTATTACTAGCAGCAGCGTTTATAAAATTAGAAGCAAGTGGATTTGCCGAATAAGCATTTCTTGAACTGCTTTGTACTCTACCTGCTGCTGGCAAACCTCTATTACCACCGCTAAGATTTAAACCTACTCTTTGGCCTCTATACTTACCTCTTAAACCTTCAAAACGATCTCTGTTGTTATCGTACATACCGCTGTACTTTGCTGCTAAAGCACTTTTTAATTCATCAGGTAAAAAATCATACCCTTTTTTAGCTATTCCTAATGCTTTACCTCCATACTTTGCAATAGGATCAGTAAAAGGTCTTATAGTATCTCTTGTATTACTATAAACATCTTTTAACCAATCAAATCCTGATCTTTTTTCAGGAGGGCCGTAGGCTCCTACTTTATCTAATCCTCTATTTATGTTAGCCAATTCCTCTTCTATATTAGAAAAAGGTTCAATCTCAGGAGACTCAATAGACGTATCAAAATTATCTAAAAAACTTGTGTATGTCATAGGGTCTGATAAATCGTCTTTTACACCACCTACATATTTTTTCCAATAATTTCTAAGTTTACTCATTTATTTAACTCCTTTAATTAACTTCCTGTTATTTTTCCTAAGATAGTACCGAATGTAAAATCTGCTACTTGACTTAATAATATATCATTTCTTTCTCTTTTGTAAGCTTCTGTGTCATAGGTATTTTGCTGTCCTAACAAAGCTACTTTATGAGCTCTATCCAAACCGTTTTCTGCTGTGCTTACAACCCAGTTTGCCTCATCTCTGTACCTCTGCCATAGCTGGTCATGTGCAGCTTGATTTAAAGATAGTAAATTTTGTGCATTAATTCTATTTGTTTCGTTTGCTAATTCTGTGTTTGCTGTATTTATATTTCTTCTCCAACTAGCATTTGCCTGTGATATTTGAGTAGACATTTGCGAATTAAACTTATCCCTAGTATCTTCTAATTGAGAATTAAATTTACCTATTGCATTTTCTTCACTTACATTAAATTGTTGCATAGCAGCTTCTCTAGTTTTATTTGCATTTTCAATTTGAGTTCCTAGTTCAGCAAAAAACTCCATAACCTGTGTGTTTGATTTAGCATTAAATTGTTCAGCTGCATTTTCAGCTGCCTGATCTGCTAACAAATCTTGCATCCTCCCTTGAAAATCTAAAGAATTTAATTTATTCTGCTCTGTCATATTTGTTAAATCTGTTTGCAAAAATGTTTTAGCATTCTGTACAGCAGCTGTCATCCGTGCATCTAAATTAGCTTTATCCATCGCTGCATAAACTGTGGCATTTTGTAACGCTGCTTGCTGTCTGTTATTTAAATTAGATAAATCAATAGCAGAATAAGTCTTAGCATCTTGTGCAGCAATCGGTATAGCAGACTCGTAAATAGCATTAGTTATTGCAGCTGAAGCCATAGACGATGCTCCTAAACCTCTTTGGTTCATAATAGCATTTACTTTACGTACAGCAGGTGCAGCCCATGATGGTAAATCAGCTCCGGGAGTATTTAATTGTTCTAGTAATTGAGATACCTGCCCTTGTACAGTTCCTAAACTGCTTACAGATCCTTGAGCAGCCTGTGCTTGTGAACCTGTAGACACCCCTTGTTCTAATGCTGTAGCATTTGCTAACATGGATGGCTCACCAACCAACGACCTAGAATCTACAGAACCCTGAGCAGCCACGGCTGTTGGTGTATTTAGTGTAGTGTAAGCCGAGTACGTATTAGCTTGTTGTGTAGCAGGTATAGCAACATTTAAAGAGTTTGTACCGGTGGTTTGTGCTACAGTAGCTGGTGTAGCTCCTAATTGACCCGTATTTATATCTAAAGTTTCTGTAGGCTGCTCTACAAGAGGAGTAGATTGTATAGTCTCCTCTGGTGTTAATGTTGTTTTTTGTTCAGGTATAGTTCCTGCAAAAGGATTTGTAGTCACCGTATCCCCTTCTGCATATTTCTTTCTATTCCTTGCTGGTATCATAGCCATAATTAACTCCTATTCCTTTCTATAAACCTATCCATTTTATCTTCCATTCTTTGTAGATGACCTATAATCTCTCTCACTTCTTCCTGTACATCACTTCTCTTCGCATATTCTTCTCTAGTTAAATTCAGTAAGATCTGCAGTCGTTTTACTTCTTGAAACATCTTTGAGAATGCCCAAGCGAAGGGTGCTACAATTAAGGTCAGCACTAAGTTCCATATTAAAGAAGGGTCTAATTCCATTGTTTTCTTATCCTTATCTAGCATATTGTAAAAGGTTGTAATCATCTGTCCATCTGTTAACTCTCGCCACCACATCTACTACTTGTTCTCCGTCTACTGTCTTGTAAGTATCTGCAAACAGCAGCTTGAAAGCAGCCATGTCACTAGCATCATCTATTGCTGTACAGATATTTGCATAGTCTGTTCTTACAGCTGCCATGTAGGTTACAAGTGCTGAAGGTATTGCTGTATCGGCTGTTACCTTCCTAGCAATTATCCAATCAAATCTTTTAAGCAAACCGTTTGCTGTATCCCGTGCCCTGTTCTTAGCTTGTGATTTCAAACCGAGGTTTACAATTTGATTACCATGATCATCTAAAACTGCATTACCATCCTCGTCCACAGCGTTGCTGTCTGCAAGTGCCTTGTCAGTTTTTGTGTAAGTAGTCGTAACTTTCTTATTAGTGCTGTCAAATGCATACGTAGGTGATGAAGTAATTTCAAACCTGTCATCTCCTTGAGTTCCTGCCTCTACAGTATATATACCTACAGCATTCAGCTCATCCCAAGACCACGCTTTAAATATGGCTCGTGGATGTCGCACATCGTTGATAACCATACCTTTAGGAAACCTAATTATTTCCTGTATAGTATTATCTGTTACATAAGCCCACATATTATTCTCCTAAAAAGTATTGTTATATTTAAATGGCACGTCACCCCATGCTCCATAGACAAAAGTTTGAGATGAATTTATTTCACCATCAGATGTTCTACATTTGAAACCATTACTTAAAAAATCTATTGCTCTAGCACTAGAAGTGTATTCTGCATAACTTTCATCCCAGTCTATTGGTGTGTCCATTGGATTAAAAGTTTCTCTAGCACTATCATGTGTTACCCAATGTTGTGCAGCATCTGCATTTTTTATAAATACTAAACGTGGTCTAAATCCTGTATAGATAAATGCACCATCATTATTACCATTTCCTTCATAGCTTCCAAACTTACTACTGCCTCCAACTGAGTGCCACGCATAAGCTAACTGGCTACCACTACTAGTATTAACATTACTATCACTCCCAATAGAAATAACTGTACTAGTTGGTGTTGTATTTTGAAATGTTGAAACAGTTTCTGCTGCTCTAGTATCATTTAAAGTTAACCTTTTTGTTGCTCCTATACCTGCATGGTATACTCTCCAATTTTGTGCACTACCACTTCTTCTCTTAAATATTACAAACTCTGGTGCTTTTGTTAAACCATGTCCTATAGTTGCGTTACTTCCATTTCCTGTATAGTTAATAATACTAAAACCTGCTTTAGTATTTGCTTGTACTGTAGTAGTTATTGAACCTTCTGAATTACTAGCTGTTGTTCCTCCATTAGCTTTCCAACACCAACCAACAAAAGTATCACTACTAGCATTATAACCTCCTTCACTACCTAATGTAAAACCATCAGTACCAAATGCAGTTACACCATTAGCTTCAGAAACATCTCCACCAGTTACATTAGACCTTAATGCAACTCCAACACCTCTTGATGAATCTACTAATCTCTGGTCACCACTACTATTTCTTCTTTTAACCCACACTAGGTCAGGCTTGAATCCTAATCCTGTTATTGCATTTGTACTACCATTACCAGTATAAAGAACTGTATTAAATTGTTTACTAGGATAATCGTCATCAGTTTGTGCAGGGTCTATGTCATCTGATATAGCAATATTCCCTGAAGAATTACAAAGGAATCCTGTTGGTGGTGTATACTTAAAATCACCAAAACCATTTTCATCTGCATTACCACCTGCTGTTTCTTGTCCTCCAAAAGTAGAATCTTGACCAAAATTAAATGTTACTGTCATTCCATTAGCACTACTTTTCCAACCTCCCCAAAAGATATTCTCCATATTCTCAAACATAGTTGCTGAACCTGTATACATAGGATTTGCTCCTGTTGCAGGATTACCAGAACTTCTCCAAGTACCATTTACTCCAACCCACCATTTATAAGTTGCAGGGTCATAAGCCATCATAACTATATCACCTGCTGATATAACACCACCTATATCTCCAACATCTGTACCTGATGTATTTTTATAAAGATAAAGGTCTCCACTACTATAATTTGTTTGAAATGTTAATGAATCTGTATAATATTGATTACATTGACCACTTCTAATTCCTATACTACCTCCATTACCAGATGTAGCATCTAATCTTACTTCACAATAAGATTTTTTAGTCATTGACATAGTTGCAACGTATCCATCATCACCACTTAAAGCATACTTTAAATTACCATTACTAAATGTTCCTGTAGACATTTTATGTAAAGGATTTAAGGTTGCTATATTTCCACTACTTGCCATATCTATTTAACTCCCAAATGTTGGACTATCAAGAACTTGATGGTCTGTTCCCATATTAGTTACTGAATAATCATTATTGTTTCCTGAGCTATCATTGCCAAGGTCACTT
>Ga0208899_1001871_pt1 | contig 14504 bp, 14 predicted proteins | sample VirMetDEL_Nov_24_FD_184518 | JGI IMG/M metagenome (GOLD analysis project Ga0208899, IMG submission 184518) | Aqueous microbial communities from the Delaware River and Bay under freshwater to marine salinity gradient to study organic matter... | ecosystem: Environmental > Aquatic > Marine >... | reverse complement strand
AAAATACAAGGAGTCGAACCGCCAACAGTTGATAACCGTTGGACCAAACGAGATTTCATCGACTTTATACACCGTCGATTAAGGATAAAGTTAAGCGAGGTCGAGTTTAGAGATATAGTCAACGAGATGCAAACCAGAGAATATGCACCGTTAATCGGACCCGGGGTAGATTATTACTTCACAGACGACGAGGAAGAAATACAAAAAGCGATAGACAAAAAGAAGAACTACATTATTGCAACCAGAGGTACAGTGTTTAGTTTACAGAAGAGTGCTGGTAAACCTATGACGGAGGATCTGTATAGCGAAATCGAAAAAAGCATTAACCCAAGCGAAGATGTAAAAAAATGGGCAGAGTTTCTGATCGATATTTTCAGTGGAGGTAGATCAGATATACCCAAACCAACTGCACATCGCAAGTATAACGATCCATTGCTGAGACGGTTTATAAAAGAACAGTTTGGATTGGATAAGAAGATCAGCGATCCAGATTGGTCCAGTACAACAAGATACGCACGTCTTATTTCAGATGAAGGTGTTGGTATACTAAGCAACTCTCGAGGTTACTGGGCAGCAGCAGATCGTTACGAAATTATACAAACCATAAACCTATACGAGGGTAAACTAAGATCTATGATGGGATCCATAATCGGTTTGGAAAAAATGATGGGCAAGAAGAAAAAGAAAAACGGAAAACTTTTTTGACTTGTCGATATAATATAGTGATCTCTGACTAAGTTGGGGATTAAGGATTCACTTATCCATTACATTTTTCTTTAAGAATTGGGCAGGACCTTTAAAAGTCTTGCCCTTTTTATGTCTTATAGCAACTCACCGCCCAATGGACGGGTTGGTTGTATTTCTCTTGAGATGTAAAAGTCGATACAATAAATCTGAGCAGCAATTTTCATCTCTTCTTCGATGATTTGTTCTTTAACCCGCTCTTCGTGTTCGACCTTACGGTTGATCATCAACTTGTCACGCTTTCTTCGCAGTTCTTTTTTTATCTGCTCCAGCAGTTCTCTTGGGATGTAAATTTCTGGTGTTGCCATGTTCTTCGATTAAAGCATTAACAAGAACCAGATTCTTAAGGTTCTTGGTTAATGTATTTATTCTCACTGGGTCTTGTTGTTTTTTCAGGGATTTTTTTATCGAGTGTATCCGAACCCTTAATTCTTTATTCAAGATTGCAAGGTTTTCTAAATCTTCTTGGGTAAATTCCATATCATATTTGCTTTGCTACAAATATACAAGACCCCGCCGGCACAAAAAAATGAAATTCCAATAAAGATACATACTATAAGAAAAAGAAGCAAATCTTTTTGGATATTAACGCCTGGTTACAAGACAATTATGATGCTCTCCGAGATGCATCACTTAAAATCTCTCAAGGAAACACCTTGAGTGAAGATCTCTTACATTATAGTATAGATCAATTATTAACCAAACCAAACATCCAGGATATAGTGGATTCTGGAGGTGCACAATTTTATTGTGTAAGGATAATGCTTAACTCGTGGAGATCGACTACATCCGAGTTCTACAGACTTTTCCGAAAACCCGTCGACAATATAGATGACAAACTATATTTATTGTCAGATGAGGAGAAAGAAGATGAGGAGGACATCCAGGATCTTGTTAGCAAAATTAACAAAGAACTGGACTCTCTGCACTGGTATGACCAAGAATTATTTAGAATCTTCGTTGAAGAGAACCATAACATTTCGTCCTTGTCCCGAGCAACTGGAATTCCAAGGACGTCGATATCCTTAACGATTAACCGCATCAGAAAACATATAAAAAAACGAATAAAATGACACACGTAAGATGGAAATTTGAAGGAGTTGGACCAGACTTCGCTACACCTGAGGGTATGGTTGCAAAACAACAAACACGGATGCGCACCATAATGGGTTTGCCAGAAGATCACCCAGTTATCCTTTTAGATGAACCTAAACAAGAACTAAAAAAACAAGAAGATGATGGACATAATTTTACAGACAATTCTGCTGGGGACAGCGACAGCAATGTTGATAAACCTAAAACCGTACGTAAGCGTTCTAAACGTTCTAAACCTAAATCGTAAACCGTTTAATTGCGCTCTCTGTTTGCCCGTTTGGGTAACCTTGGCGTTCCACTTGTTTTACTTTGGGCACCCTATAGCGGAGTCGGTTATAGCAAGTTTATGCGCTGGGTTCATCGGAGATCTTGTAGATAAAACTTTAAGTCACTTTTAATTATGGATCCTATAGAAGAACTTTTAGCAAACCCAAATTTTTATGACGGCAGGAAACGTTCTTGGGCACCAGGAGATTTAGCACAAGCATACACCTTGTATAACCGTTTGTTTGGAACGAATAAAAAGGACCAGGGTTGTCCAAGTTGTAGACGCCAAATTGTGGAAACCCTTAAGGCAGAATATGCTAAAGCATTAAAAGCAAAAAAGCATGAAGACAATGGTTGATATTCCAGGATTTCCGGGTTATAAAATTACAGAAGAAGGAGATGTTTGGTCGTTCAAGGGTAAGAAACCTTTAAAAATAAAACTTTTAGTAAATAAAAGAGGTTACTTATTTTGTAATTTAAGTGTAAATGGTAAACACACTAAATCAAAAGTTCACCAATTAATGGCAATAACCTTTTTAGGACATAAACCTTGCGGACACCAATTCGTTGTTGATCATATTAACAATAATTCGACCGATAACCGCTTAAAAAATCTTCAGATCATAACAAATCGCCAAAATACAAGTAAAGATAAAAAAAGAGATTTGCCGATTGGGGTTTGTAAATATCCAAAATACAATAATTACAAGGCAGCAATTCAAGTAAATGGAAAAAATAAACACCTCGGTTATTTTGCAACCCAAGAAGAAGCAAGCAGAGCATATCAGGATGCCCTTGCCATGATAAAATAACATATTATAACAATGCCATTCGAGAAAGGAAACACACACGGACAGGGAAGACCACCAGGTTCGCCAAACAAGTCGACCCAGGAAATTCGGGACGCTTACAAAAGATTGCTCGAGGATAACCTGGACAATATGAGCATCTGGTTGGCGGACGTAGCAGCGTCGGATCCCCAAAAGGCAGTGGACCTTATGCTTAAGTTAAGCGAGTACATCTTGCCTAAACTCGCCCGCCAAGAAATCGTAGGAAACGAGGGCGAAGACTTATTTAAGAATATCCAATTCAAATTCGTAACGCCCGATTCAAATTCAGAAGACAATGGGGAAGAGTAAAAAGCGAGGCGGCGCAAAAGCACACCGCAAGAGAGTACAACAAAGAACCCAAAAGTTAAAGGCAGACCAGAAATGGGCCGAGGACTTTATGAAGAATTACCAGGTGAACCAGGAACTTATAGACCAGATAAAACAACAGCAACAATTACAAGGACCCCAGGCATCGAATACAATAAGTTTAACGGGTGGAGATAACAAGTAACTTCGTTCCTTACCCCAAGCAATACGAAATTATCAAGGGGATAACGGAGGGCAATGCTAAACACAACGTCCTCCTTGCCCCACGTCAGCACGGTAAGACTATACTTGCATCCAACCTGCTGTTGTTCTATGCGATCAACAACCCAGATTCCTACAACATCTTATTGTCACCCATATTCGCCCAAAGTCGTAAGTCTTTTGTAGACCTCGCTAAGGCAACCGGTGGTAACAACCCGCTTATTAAGTCGACCAACGCATCTGAACTTATAATGACATTCTGGAACGGTAGCACCATCCGAATGTTATCCGCGGAATCGGGTTCAAACCTTAGGGGTATAACGGTGTCCGGTTTGTGTGTCTTAGACGAGTCTGCATTTATCGATGAAAGCATATGGACCGAGATTATAAGACCTGCAACCCTTATAGCGTGTAAGAAGGTTCTCTTTATCTCGACTCCATTTGGGACCAATTGGTTCAAGAAGATTTATGATTGGGGACACGACCAGCATTATCCCGAGTGGGCGTCCTATAGAATTACGCCAGACGACAACCCATATCTTGATAAGAAAGACCTCGAAACCGCGAGGTTAACGGTACCACTTAACACTTATCTGCAAGAGTTTCTTGGTGAGTTTGTAGATGGTAGTGGATCTGTGTTTGAAAAGTTTGGTGAATGTGCAACCTTATCCTCGCTGTTAACCGAACCCCAATCAGGGGTAAAGTACTGGGCGGGTTTGGATTTAGCAATTGCGCAAGATTTTACGGTGCTTACAATTCTGGACGACAAAGGTAATTTGGTAGACTTCTTCAGACAGAACAAAACGTCTTGGGAAGAGATTGTTGGGGAGATCTCGTATCGCATAAAGAAATGGAACGCCCACACTATAGTCGAACTTAACTCCATTGGGTCTGTAATATTCGAAGCACTTAAAAAGTCGTGCGGAGGTTTGGTAGAAGGGTTTACTACAACCCAAAGCAGTAAGCAAGATATTATCGAAGCACTTAAACTTGCTTTTATCCGAGGAGAACTACAGATCCCAAAAGAAGAGGTCCTACCAGAGTTGCACATAGAACTTTCGGTGTTTACATACAAGATGGGCAATGGTGGTAAGATAAGTTATAGCGCACCCTCCGGAGCAACAGATGATATTGTAATGTCTCTTGCAATGGCAAATAAGTCTTACACTGCCAACAAACAAAAAGGTACCTATGCAGCAATTGGTCCACGTTTGGGTAGACAAGCAAGCGGGGATTGGTTATTTAACCAACGACGGTAAACAACTTCGACAACTTCGGACTCAAGTATATTTAGATAAAAGATAAACACACAATGGCGAACTCAGGACCCATTACAACTTATAAAGACGTCATAACATATTTCGAGACGTTGTGTAATTCGCATATGGCGGTTAAGCAATTCCAATCTGGGATGATCTCAGATATAGACGTGCAAACCGATGCGTTAACCCCAACCCAATATCCCTTGGTTTTCTTGGTGCACCGCAACGGGGAAATCGACCGAGACGGTAAAACCTCGTTTGATTTTTCTTTAATGGTTATGGAGATTTCTAAGGACAGGGAGAATCTCGAGGTGAATCGGTTATCATCGACGCACGATATTCTTCAAGATTTAATCGCCAAGATTGTGTTGACATCTTACAAGGAGGTTGATATGAACGTGGAGACACCGATTCTGACAACCCCGTTTGTCGAACGCTTTAATAATAACTTGTCAGGTTGGGCGGCAGAGATAACGGTGACGATTAAGGCACCACTAAACTTATGTTTGGCAGCGTTTGAATAATGGCGGTTAAGATTAACATAACCAAGATCCTAAAAAGGGCAGCAAGAAAAATCGAGGCAAGAATTCGTTTGCAAGCGCCCGAGGGTAAAACGGGTAAACTCAAACGTTCTATATCCGTCAGGGTGGAACGAGGCGAGATCGTGTTAACTTATGACGATTATGGAAAATACACCAATTATGGAACCGAACAATATCGTGTCGACGAGGTGGACGAGTTCGAGGGTTACCGAAAAGGTCGAGGTGGTATCCGTGCCCAAGAATGGTCGGCGGTTCCAGAATCTACAATACAAGAGATAATCGATAACATCGAAAAAGAAATCGAAAAAGAAATGGAAAAGGCGTCAGACGACCCAAACAATTTCCTGGAATTTGATGTAATATGAAAGAGATAAAAGTCGAGATAAACGGGAACGAGTATAGTATCCGCGATTTAACTATAGCAGATTATTATGACCTGAAGCACAAGGCGTTGATGCAGGATATGGAATCTGCGTTCGAGGTTGTGTCGAGGTTAACCGATATCCCAAGGGCGGAATTACAGAAACTTAAGTATGAACACTGGTTGGAACTTTTCATCGCCGTGCAAGGCAAGATCAACGAGTCGTTTAAGAAATCTGAAAGCACCACCGAAACGAGGTTAAACCTCGGGGATAAAGAATTTGGGTTAATCGATTTACAGAACGCATCCATCGGTGAGTTTATGGATCTTGACATCTTGGTGTCATCCCCAGATTTAGAAACTCAGATGCACAAGATAATCGCGATACTATACCGCCCGTTTGTTGAAACCGAAGACGACATCGTGTTTGAAGAATATGACTCGAACCGTTGTGCAAACCGGGCAGAGATATTTCTGGAATTACCGTTAACCGTCGCTCAGCAAGCGCTCAGTTTTTTTTTGGATTTCGCAAGAGCGTCTTTAAGGCATATGCTGGAATTTTCGATTCAGGAGATGACGAAGAACAAGGACCTGACTCAGGACCAAGCATCACGCCTCAAGAAACTTATATTCGAGTTGCTCGAGGATGGTTCGATACCCTCGCCATACTCGCAAACGAAAACGTTCTCGAGTTCGACCGAGCAAGCAGGATCCACCATAAACTCGCCTTTAACTATATCTCTTGGAGAATTGATAAACGAAAAGAAGAGGAGAGAAAACATAATGAACTTATTCAAAAATATAGGACTTAACTAAGATGAGCATATCAGCAGTAAATTATAAACCGCACGTTTATACCCCAGCATATAACCCGATCCCATATTCGATTACATCAAACGAAAACGGGCAAACCGATTTCTCTTATGTTTTCGACCTTTATGTAAACGGAGCAACGGGATACACCTATAGACTTAAGCAACGACCAAACCCAGCAGGAGCAGGTATGATCGATATCTCCCCGATTATGCAGAGTTATGTAGAACTAAGCAATTGGACAGCAGAACAAGGTTGGGGCAAGAATTTTAGAAACTTTTCTGAAATATGCCCGGTGGTCGAGGTTAAGGCAGGCGAGGAATACATCGGCACCAACGGACAATTAACTATATTCGACGGTTCAGGTGCAACGGGTGCACCGGCATATAACGTGTATCCGGCAGAGGCAAACGTTGGTGTCAGGGCAACCCCAGGTGCTTTTGACTTTACAGATCAACAAGATCACCTCAGCGATTACTTAACCGATTATGGTTATTTCGACGAATATCTGATGGACGGCGACGGCAAGTTCCTGAAACGCCAAGGCAATAACATCACTATACAAGACAACGACGTGCACACCTTGTCGTTTATCAATTGGATCGACACAGCGGCAACTTATGCTAAAGCGGTGCAGGGTATCAATATCGAATATTTCAACGCAAGTGGTTCTATATCCTCGACCTTTATACAAAACATAACCAGCAACGGGGGTGGACCAATGACGGCAGCAAATTACACGTCTATATCGTTTGATAAAGATTATGTTATGATGGCGGTTAACGTTGGGACCCGAGACTTAAGTTTGCCTGGTGGAACAACATATTATGAGGTAACCCCTTACTATAAAGATAACGCAACGGCGGCAACAACACCAGATGCGGTTGCTGGTGAAACGGTAACCTTTACCCTCGACACCAATTGCAACGACCTTTATCCGCCGGTGAGGTTAAGTTGGTTAAACGACCTGGGCGGGCGAGATTACTACAACTTCACAATGAAATATGAGAGAACATCTCGTTCTCAAGAAACGGAATATTACCAATCGGTTTTAGATTACACGGCGTTAAAACCCGTTAAAGAAATCGACGACGTGCCCAATTACCAGAATTGGTTAAGGGGCGGTAACAAATCGTTTAACAAGACGGTTACACAAACTTACAGAATCGAGAGCGATTGGGTAACCCAAGACGAGGTCGACTTTTTAGGTGCTATACCAGAATCTCCAAGTGTTTGGGGATACATCGACGGGGCAACAAACCCGGTAACGGTTAAGGTTAATAACCTCGACTACACTTACAAATTTGTTAAACAAGAGAAACTTGTACAAGCGTCGTTCGACTTAACGTTCACCAAAGTACAACAAAAACAAACCGTTTAATGGACAATATACAATTATTTGCTTTACAGCAAGGTCAGTCAGGATATTCTGGTTTTTTAGAACTGGATCTATACCAAGAAGAACCCATTAAGATTACCAAGCAGGTCGAAAGTTTAGAAGACCCAACTAAGACGGCAAGTAATTTTTCCAGAACGTTTAGGGTGCCACACACACCAACAAACGGTAAGTACTTTAAAGCGGTGTTTAACGTTAACGCCCAAGATTATGACGCAAGGCAAAAAGCAGATGCTTATGTAACGGTTAACGGTTCCACCTTTATGGAGGGTAACTTAAGAATTAACCAAATTATCCGCGGTGATGCTACAGGTAAGATCGAATACGAATTGATCTTTATGGGCGAGACCAGCAATTTTGCATCGGTGGTTGCACCCAAGGAACTAAGCGAACTAAACCTGGACGACTTTAACCACACCATAAACTATACCCAAATAACTAAATCTTGGGAACGCAAATTGTTTGACGGGGATATAGTTTATCCGTTGGCAGAATGGGGTTACACCTATACAAGCGGCGTTCCAAACCAAAGCACATTATCTAAATACGATGGTGTAGTTTCTAAATATGGTTTTACCTCCTCGTCTTTTCCGTTGGATACAACACAATTTAAACCAGCAATTCGTGCCAAGGTAGTTTGGGATAAAATTTTCGAGGAGGCAGGGTTTACTTATGAATCTGAATTTTTAGACCAGGGTTGGTTTACAGATTTATACTTAATTTCCAGCAACGAGGCATTGCCAACCCAGCGCTCAGATTCCAATTTCGAAGCACAAAACGGTTTCCAAGACTTTGGTACGGTGACCCCAGGTGATGCAAAGAAACTTAACTTTCCCTCTGTAGTATACAACAACGGTAACGCTTGGTTGCCAACATTATCCGAGTTTATCGCACCCTTTACCGGTGGACCATATCTTTTTACAATTAAAGATATGATATTTGAATTCCAGATCCCACAACCACCTGCTTACCAAACAGCACCACCTTATACCTTTAACATGCAATTCCAATTGTTTGTTAACGGTGTTAAAAGAGCAACACAAACTGGTTACATTGATTATACTCAACAATATCTGGATTTACCAAGTCCAGTTGGTAAACCAGCAAGCGCTGTTGTTAAATTTGGGATTTCAGGTAATTTTGAAACAACCTTATCCGCAAACATTACTAAAGGTGACTCGGTTGAATTATATGTTATTGTTCCAAGTGGGCAAACCAACTCGGCGTTCGATTTACGCAGTGGTATATTTTCTGGTATAACACCAAACGTTGTAAACCCTGCTGGTCTTATGCCAGCAAACACAAAGCAAATCGATTTTATAAAAGGTATAAACGACAGGTTTAAGTTAATCTGGGAACCAGACCCTGAGAACCCTAAGAACTTTTATATAGAACCTTGGAAGGATTGGGTTGGACAAGGCGAACAGAAAGACTGGACCGATAAACTAAACAACGCCAAGGACGTTTCTATAACGCCAACGTTCTATACTCAGCAGAGACAAATTACATTTAAGGATTCTAAAGAATCTGACATATACAACTTTTCTTATGAACAAGAATATAAGGAGGTTTTTGGAGAACGCAAACAAGATTCTGGTATAGAGGTTATTACAGGTAACCGAGACCTGACAAGTATATTTTCCCCGGTGCCGCTTGCACCCATTGGGAACAACGCCAATTTCTTGATTCCACATTTTGCAAAAGATACCGAGAACGAGCGCCAACCTATACAGGTTAAACCTCGTCTTATGTTCTATAACGGAATGCAAACCTCACCATTGACTTGGTATATTTCCAACGACACTGTAAACCCAAGTGTAAGCACTGCAAAAACAGAATATCCTGTATTTTCTCAATACGACCGATACCCATTTAACGAATCAGCGTTCGACCTTAACTGGAAAAACGTCGAACAATTTTGGGATGTAGAAGATACACCAAACGTTGGTTCGGGTAGAACCCCAAGAGATGCTTACAACTTGTATTGGGAAGATTGGTACAACGACACGTTCTCTTCTTCGTCCAGAATTTTAGAGGGCACATTTGTACTTGATTACCAAGATGTAACCAAGTTAAGGTTTAACGACCTTTTATTTGTTAAGGATGCTTGGTATATGCCACTGGAAATTAAAGATTATGTACTCGGTGCAACAAGCGAGGTTAAGGTTAAATTACTTAAACTTGGTACAGTTGGTATAAACATCGACACTACAGGACCTGGTTCGGGTGTTAAGTCTTATCCATATTCAGGGTTATGTTTTGGTGACACCTTGTGTGACGCATATTGTTGTAATGGGTTTGCACAATATACCCTTTATTCTGCACAAGACACTTTTGCTTTCACCTTCCAATTATTCCAGGATCAAAGTTTATTCGTGCCCGCAGCAGCAGGTTACTATAGCGACGGCACAACGATTTTGCAAGTTGACCGTTCAGGTTTTGTTATATCCATTGGAGTTGGAACATCTTGTTCTTGTAACCCGTTAACCGTTTCATCAACCGCGTGTGCATCTACAAATTTCTGCACCGCCGTTTGTTGTACAAGTTATCCGGTTTCCATTTATTATGACGGTACATCTCTTGCAACATCGACACTTGCATTCTCCAGCGCTGGTTATGGTTTGTTAACCCCTGGCACCTGGTATAAAGAAAACGGTAGCAGTTCCCCGGTGTTAATTGGGCGAGATGGTAAAACTATAGTACAGGTTGGAAACGCCAGCGGTTGTATCTGTGACGAACTTGGATATGACGATGTGCTTGGATACGGTTCAACAGAGGCAGGTGGTTGTTGTGGACAAGGTACAACAGGTGCGGTTGGAACCAACACAATGTATTATGACACACCAAACTTTTATGACGCAACAGCGTTCTATAACGACCCTTACCAAGAATCTCCGATCGGCGCAACAGCAGATGGTTATGTTTCTGATGGAGCAGTATATGTTCAGGTTGCTGGTGCAACAGCGGGTGCAACAGGTGGTTGTACAAATGCACAAACAATTTGGGCGGAGTGCGGAGACCGAACAGATTCTGTAGATGTAACACTTGAGAACAACTCAGGCACAACCACTGAGTTACAAGTGTACAACGAGATATCTTATGACGGCGAGAGTTTCCTTGCAAACGGTTATGAGGTATCAACAGGTGCAAACTTTGACAATTCTTTTGCCCCATTATATTCTCCGAGTTCTTGGTTCAGATTCCAAGTTATAGTTCCAGCAATTTATGGTGGATCGGTTGCATATGTCGTTCGCAAAAACGGAGATATTGTACATATTGATAGTGGAACAAGCGCACCTTACTACACACTAACATTTGGACCAATTGGGGAAGACGCTTACACGGTAGAATTCGAGTGGTTCCCATAATCAAAAACGGATAAAAGTATACTTAAAATAAACGCCCGAATATGGCAAAGAATAAAGAAATAACTTTTAAGGTTAAAGTCGTTGAAGACGGACAGGTTATCGATAAAACGGTAAATTCCGTCAACGAACTTGAAGAGGCGGCGAAGAACGCAAGAGATGCCTTGGCAAAAGCACCCGTTGGTTCTAAAGAATTTAAAGAACTAAACAACGCGGTTAAGCAAAACGAAAAGGCGTTGCTTAAGGGTAACGTCGCAGCAAAAGGTTTGGGCGGTGCACTTGGCAGTATCGGTGGACCAATCGGCGGTGTTATACAAGGTGTCGGTGGACTTAACAAGGCGTTGCTTACACTTGTCGCAAACCCAATTGGAGCGGTAATCGCAGCAGTTGTCCTTGCCCTTACAGGTTTATTCAAGGCGTTCACCTCGACTAAAGAGGGAGCAGAACAATTCGACCAGGTGCTCGCCGGCATATCTGCAGCGGTGGATGTTGTAAGAGACAGGGTGTTGCAATTTGCTGGTGCCATTGCTAAATTCTTTTCTGGTGACTTTAAAGGTGCAATGGAAGATGCAAGAGGTGCTGTATCGGGTATAGGTGCAGAAATCCTTGAAGAGGCAAAAGCAGCGGCGGCGCTTACAGATACACTACAAGGTATAGATGATGCACAACGCTCTCTAAACGTCGAACGTGCTAAACAAAACGCTCTTATAGCAGATGCTAAACTTAAGATCAACGACGAGAACTTAAGTTATCAAGAAAGGTTAACCGCGCTGGAAGATGTAAGGAAAGCGGAAATCGATCTTGCCGCCCAGGAAGAAGAACTTGCAAGACAAAGGGTGGAGGCACTAAGAGCACTTAACGCCTTGTCAGATTCGTCAGCAGAAGATCTCGATAAACTCGCCGAGGCAGAAGCAGCATATGCCCAAAGGCAACAAGAAACTAAACAAAAGCAGAAAGAACTTTTCGACCAAGAAAAGGCGTTAAGGGATAAACAACGAGCAGAGGCAGAAGCATATGCTAAACAACGACTTGCTATAGAAGATCAGATTCGCAAGGCAGAGCAGAAGAACCTTTTAGCAAGTATAGACGACGCAAACGAGCGTGCAGAAAAGCAAGCAGAGATCGAACGCAACGAGGCGTTAATTTCTATAGAACGTCTTGACGCCACCGAAAAGGAAAAGGCGAGGTTAAGGGAAGAAGCAGAAGAAGCATATACCCTTAAGTTGGGCGAAATCGAGAAAAAGCGTCAAGCGGATGCGGATAAAGCAAGAGAGGAAAAGGAAAAGAAAGACGAAGAGGCACGCCAAAAAGAAATCGCCAAGGAAAAAGAAAAGCAAGACACACTTAAGGCAATCGCCGAGGCAACCGCAGATACAGAAGAAGAGCGTCGTGCCCTCGAGATACAGAAGATCGAGGAATATTATGACAAACTTATAGAGCAAGCGGAAAAGTTAAATTTAGATACAACGGCGTTAACCGATGCAAGGAATAACGCGGTGGACGCCAAGAATAAAGAATTTAGAGACTCTGATATTCAGGCAGAAAAAGATTATGAGCGTGCTAAACTCGAGGCAAAAGCACAAGCGGTAAAGGATGGACTTAACATCATCGCAGATTTAGTAAACACGTTTGCTGGTGAAAACGAAAAAGCACAAAAGAGAGCGTTTAACGTGCAAAAGGGTGTTAATATTGCAACGGCAACTATAGACACTTACTTGGCAGCAACTAAAGTGTTATCCGCAGCATCTGCAAACCCAGCAACTATACTTTTCCCAGGTTATCCAGCGATACAAGCGGGTTTAATTATCGCAGCAGGTTTAGCAAACGTTGCTAAAATCGCAAGTCAAAAGTTTCAACCCGCTGGTGGTGGTGCTGGTGGCGGAGACGGTGCTGGTGGTGCTGGTTCATCACCAAGCAAGTTTAGACAAGGCGGTTTATTAACCGGGAGATCACACGCCCAAGGTGGAATTATGTCTCCGTTTGGTGAACTCGAGGGCGGTGAGTTTATAGTTAACCGCAACGCCACCCAATCGTTCTTGCCTATGCTCGAGAAGATGAATTCACTCGGACAAGGTGATCAACGTTCAATGGGCAACTTAAGTTCAGGACAAGAGAACGCCTTAATGGGACAAAAACAACCGATCATCAAGACATATGTTGTTGCATCGGAGATGTCTTCACAACAAGAGGCGAACAAACGCATATCAGATATAGCACGACTATAAAAATTTATATTTAAATCGATGGAGAGAAAAGTTATTAATTTAGAAATAATCGACGACCTCGAGAACTCGGGCGTTGATGCAATTGCCCTGGTGGACGAACCCGCCATTGGCAAATATTGGATGTATATGCGTTCAGAAGAATTTGTAAAACCAAGAGCAGGTGAATCTGAAAGCGACTTTATGTCCCGCTGTATGCCCGTTGTTTTAGGCGAGGGCAAACCAGAAGATCAAGCAGCAGCAATATGTTACTCGATGTATGAGCAAGGGTTTAGTATAGACACCGGTTCTTTACCGCCATATACACACCAAGTGGACGACGAGGATAAACTTGTTAAGAAATCGAATTTTAGCGAGGAGATGGACATCTTCGGTTATCGCACCAAATATTTCTATATCTGCCCAGGTGCTATAGGCACGTTTAAGCAACTTATAGAAGATTCCAAGGGTGAAGATGATTATGGAATGGTTCGTGCAGCAGCGAGAGCAGCAGACGGTATTTTTGCTATAGAAAAGAACGCCATTGAGAACGACTTTTCGTCAACCGATGATCTTAAAGAGGCAATGGTGCTTTTAGACGACTTTAACGACATAATGGACGAGATCGCTAAAAGAACCGGTAAGACATATGACACGTCTTATATGTCAGGTCATATCGAAAAGATACACGAATATCTTAACAAGGGTTTAGTCGAACCCCAGAAACAAGAAATGGCAGCGGTTGAAGATCTAAAAGTTGGTGATGCAGTATCTTGGAAAACGGGTGGACAAAACCCAAGAGGACGCATCAGGGAAATCGTTCGCAAGGGTTCACGCAAGGTGCCAGGTGCAGATTTCCGTGTCGAGGGAACACCTGAAGATCCTGGTTACTTAATCGAGATTTATGAAAGAGATAACGGCGATTGGAAACCAAGTGGTAAGTTCGTTGGCAGAAAAGCAGGTTCGTTAATTAAGAACATCGAGTTTACATCTTGGCGAGGTTTATTCGCAGATGAAGACGAGAAAATCGTTGTTGGGCCCGTTGCTATACCGAACCTTGAGATTATCCGCAAGGGTGAAGATGGCAACCCATATTATGT
>Ga0208899_1001865_pt1 | contig 14531 bp, 43 predicted proteins | sample VirMetDEL_Nov_24_FD_184518 | JGI IMG/M metagenome (GOLD analysis project Ga0208899, IMG submission 184518) | Aqueous microbial communities from the Delaware River and Bay under freshwater to marine salinity gradient to study organic matter... | ecosystem: Environmental > Aquatic > Marine >... | reverse complement strand
TTGGTTTTCTTTTAAATATTTTTTTAATTTTGTTTAACATTATGATCCTAACAAAGTTTTGTTTTCTGTTTCTGCTTCTTCTTTAACGCCTAATGGTGAAGTTAGAATGGTAGACTTACGACCTCTTCTTTTTCTTTCTACTGCTGCCTGTTCTGCTGCAATTCTTTCTTTTTCTTCTGCTGAGACTTCTGCCGAAGGTGGTTCTGGCAAAGGTTGAACTGGTGGTAGTGCTGGCATCTTTGGTCTAAAAATTGAACCCATAATTATATAATCCTATACTCATTCTCTGCTACACTTTGTGGTGCAGTTTGTCTAGTATTAATTTCTTGTAGTCCAACCGCTAGATACCTCATAGCATCCGCTGCGTGTGAACTCCAATCGTGTACAGGCTTTGATCTAAACATTCTATCTTTATCTATATATTTCCTGTGGTAATGTCTTAACGCATCTATTAACTTTTTGCAATGGTCTGTATCTATGTAACATCTAGGCAAGGTCATTGTAGTGGCGTGTATGCCATCCTCAAGTGGTATTTTTGGTACTACCTTAAATCTTATTCCTAATTGATAGGCGACCTCTCTCCTGGTCTTACCATTGCCAAAATCTGTAACTTCAATGTCGTGTGGTGCATAGTGATCTTTGTAGACATAATCTTTCTCTTTAATCATCTGTATGTAATAAGGTAATCCTTGACCTCTCTCTTCATGGTAGTCAATAATGTTTATTGCTGTTCCAAGTTGCTGATAAAATATAATAGCACTATGGTCGGAGACCCCAAGATCCCATGCTGTAGAAACTGGTAGTGCAGGATCGTAAGGTGTTCTTGTTAGTTTCTTTTCATCTTCCATCTTGCCAATCACATCTCCATATATAGCTCCTTCAATGTTAGCTATCCAATCGCACTCAAATTCTTGGTTGTACTTCTTGTCACCCATAACTTCTTTTGCCTTGACCAACTCTTCTTCATCTACAATCTTAGTCTCTGATGCTTTTGCCTTATAGTTAAACCAATCCTCCGCACCTTGTGCGTGTTGATATAGTTCGTAGAAGTTGTTGTTCATTCCAGCAGGTGTACCAATAAAGACACAGTAGCCTTTTCTATCTGATAAAGCTGGTCTAATAATCTCTGGGAATAGTTTGCTGTGAACATTAGCATACTCATCAATAACACAACCATCAAGATATATACCTCTTAATCCATCTGAGTTCTCTGCTCCTAGTAATGTTATTCTAGCACCATTGGGTAAATCAACTCTAAGTTCAGTTTCGTTAAATTTAATATAAGGGATCTTATCTGTAAACTGTTTCATGTAATCCCATGCAATACTCTTAGCTTGTTTAAAGGTTGGTGCAATGTAGGCAAATCTTGGGTTTTTCAATTTACACATTAGTGCAGATTTTATGAGGTGGTTAATCATGCAGACGGTTTTGCCAAATCTCCTGTGGCAAACTAGCACACTCCATCTATGTTTATCAATCTGTTGGTGTAATAATTTTTGATGCTTTCTTGGTGTGTAGGGTATTTTAATATCCATATCTAGTGTATAGATTTATTTTTATACGCATCATTGGGTATGTAGTCAAAGTCTAGTTTTTTCATAGCAAAGACGCTAAATAGTTCTGCTTGTTTTGAACTACCAAATCCATAGAACTTTATTATTACATTGTTGCTTTCTTCTTCAATATAACAGATTGATTCTACATCTTCTAAGTCAAGGTAATCCATATACTACATTTAGTGTATTTCAAAAAATAGTAAAATAAAAAATTTAGATTAAGTGTGGATAAAAGGGGGTGGGTTGTTTTAGAGAACTGTCTGTGTGGTTGTGGAAATTATCCATGTATATATATATATACAAAGCGTGGCGTTTCTGGGGGTATAGGGGGGGGTAGCTTTTTAAAAATAAAGGGTCCTAGCTCTATATATATACTTTTTTTTATTAACGATAATTAAACATTATCAATAGTAATAATATTTATTCTTTTATATTGGTTGATGGTACTTAGATTAGTTCTTATCCGATTGTTTACGCTAAGAATAAAAATTCGTTGATGAATTAGGATAACAACTTTATTAATATATATTCTTTTAACTATTATTCTTTTAACTTCTATTCTTTATATTCTTTTAACTATTCTTTTAATTGGTTCTTAATATATCCAGGTTTTATGCTTTATATATCCTGGTTCTATTCTTTTATCTTTTATTATTACAAAATATTACAAGCTACATTAGAATTATTATAAAGTGTAAATATATCACACATTGTTGCAATATTATCACACATAAATAATTTTATAAATATATCTTTTTTGTATTGACTTGCATAAATATATATATACTAATCAGATATGTTTAAAATAAATCAACCAATAGGAACTAATACAATGACACAAAAAGAAACAATAAAAACAATAAAAGACGCTTACAGCTCATTAAGAGTATTAAATAATATAGATTGGAAATCATATAGAGAAGATATTTACAATCTTGAAAAGCAATATGAAAAAAATCACAGAAATTATTGCAATGGTAGAGAGTTCAATATTACTGTAGATCTATCGGCTAAATTGTTTGTAGTTCAGCATATTGCTTCAGCTCTTAAAGGTACTAGGCACGAAGTTAAAAGCTATATACATTTAAAACAGTCTATATTTTTAGCTGAAAGCCTGGTTATTAATTATGAAGATAAAATCAAAGAAGCATTAAAAGATTTTGATTTGAACCAATTATGTAATTTAGATTATTCAATTTTAATAGAAAAAAAAGTTGCTTAATACTATTGACAATATAACTCTATTATGTATATTAATAATAAACTAACAAAGGGAAAAAACAATGACACATAAAAACAATGACCCATTTGGATTTAACAAAGCAATTAATTATAAAGCTTTAGATAATCCAAAGGTATTAAACGAAGTTGCAAACATGTTTGGTATTGAACCAATAACAATAAATGCAGGGGATATAATTAAAGGTAAAAAAAGTGAGTTAGAAAAAATAATACCTAACAATAATTATAATCCTAATGATAGTTATAAAAAAGCTGTCAATACTTTAAAAAGAAAATTAAAATAATAAAACTTTAAGGGGTCTTTATAGACCCTTTAGAGATTTATTAAATAATAAATCATAACTAACAAAGGGAAAAAACAATGATTAAATATGTAATACACGCAAAAAAATGGAGAGATAAAACTAATGGTAATACCTACCACGCTTCAAGGGTACTTGATACAAAAAGACAACTACAATTAGCTGTTGAATTTCAATATGGCTATGGTGATCACTTTAGAACAACAGCACAAGATGAAATGATTAAACAAGGTTGGATTAAAGAAAACTTTAAAGGCTTAGATTATCAAAATATTCATTTTGTAGTTGAGGAAGATTGTAAAAAAAGAGATGTTGTGAAATGGGGGAACGCATAATGAAAAAAATAATAATAAATATAAGTATGTTTTTATTTGCTCAAGCTGTCTTTATAAGCTTTATAATGTACGCTTTGCACGTTTGGTCCATTCAAGGGGGTGCAATCTAATGAATAAAGAAACAAAAAAAGCTATTGATAGACTTAATCAAATTATAAATGATTATATAAATATATTTGATAGCAATAAAAAAGAAATAAAAGAAATAGAAAAATCACTAAAAATATTAATAAAAAAAATAGGGGGATTTAATGCCTAATAAACTAATAGAAAAAATAAGATCTTATTTAAAAGAAATAGACCTTGATAGCTTACAGCATAAGTACCAGGAACCATCAACCAATGACGACTTTGTAGATTATCAACCATTACCACAAAGCTATATTAATAGCCTTGATGATAGTAATAAAGAAAAAATGCTACAAGAAATAGCGGATAGGAATGGGTTTTAATATGATTATATTTGGAAAACCAATTCATAGAAAGTACACAAAAAGTGTTACAATCATTGGTTTAATTGTAACATTAATAACAATAACAATAATAATAATAATATAAAGGGGAATAAATGGAAAATCAAATACCATGTGATAACTGTGATTTGTTAGAAAATGAAAGTAAGTTAATTGAAACATTTGACAATGAATTATTATGCTCACCTTGTTATATTAAAAAAGAATTTAACACAGAAAATGAGAAAGGGGAATAAATGACAATAATAAAATGTAATAATTGCGAAGCAGTTTATGATGAGGATAAAATTAATATTCTTGAATGTTGCGAATGTAAAACTGATGAGTATTTAATAGAAGATGACAGTAATCAAAATCTAGAACAAGCATTAGATTTTAAAATAAATAAATGGGGTTTTTAATATGAATAAACAATTAACAAAAGGGGAATAAATGACAAAATACAATTATACTTACGAGGAATACTCACAAGATACAAGATCATTTGAAATTGAAAGTGATGTAAAACTAACACAAGAAGAAATACAAGATATAGCTCTAGGTTGTACTTTTACTGATGGTTATACTTATGTAGGTGGTGAAAAAGATAAAAGGTTTAAAGCTACTTTTACGGGTACTGAATATGGTGATGATACACAAACTGAATATGGTGGTGATGAAATAATTGAGGAAGATGAAGAGGATAATGAAGATGAATAAACAATTAACACAACAGAATTTAGATGAGCTTTTTTCTGAAAGAAAAATACTTCAGCTACAGAAACAAACTCTTTTAAATATATTAAGTGCTAAAGGAATAATTTACACTTACTATAAAAATAAAAAGCTAACAAAAGGGAACTATGACAAATAAAATAGAAATAACAAAAGAAAATTTAGAAGAATCTTGTGATGGAAACTATTTTTCTGATGATGTTGCTGTTAAATATGATTTACAAAATGGTGAAATTAATGTTGTAGCTTATTGTATTTGTAAAAATACAGCAAATAGTATGGCTAAAGGTTTAAATTTATATAATAATTTAAAAGAAGAACTTTAATCTTTATCTGGTGTAGGTGCTGAAACATCTTCAGCGTTTACATCAATTAAATCTTCATCATTAGAGGACCAACTAATCTTAATATTGCTGTCAGTTTTAACATCAATCTTTTGTTTTTCCTGGAACAAAGAAGAAATTCTAGGTGCTAACCACTTCAACCAATCTTTTTTTTCTCTAATAAATAAGAGTTCATTGGGTTCAATATTTGAGGGGTCAGTATCAAAAATCTTTAACATCTTCTCAACAAGTGTCTTGATACCTATTTCTTGAGCTTTATCATACTCACTTTTGAAGTTTGGATTTTGCTCTAAATATTTGTAGAAAGTCATCAAGCTGATTTGTAAGTCCTTTGCTATGTCTATGGATAGACCTCCAGCGTAAGTAGTGTCTAGAATAGTATTTTGTTCGGTATCTGTTAGACTTAGTAGCTCGTTCTTGTTCTTGGGTGATATAGCTTTTGATTTCTTCATCTGTTTTATCCCTAAAGTTTATTAGATTTTTTAATATTTTTACCTTTGTATCTATAGCAATATTATCGTTCTTGTATAGACCCTTATATTTTCTTGTCTTACTATTGATTGTTTTATTACACCCATGAAAACGACACAGCATACGCCTGGTAGTAGGGGTAAAATACCCTTTAGCTTTACATCTTCTAGGTTTACCTAATTTAATTGAGGTCCTAGTATTAGCTTCACATTGTATCTTTATTTTTCCCATGGTTTAATTCCGTTTCTTTTATTGTATTCTACTTTCTGTCTATATCTAACATTGCTTTGTTTCTTAACATTATTTAAAGCTGAGATAATCTTTTGAGGGTGTACAAAATTAGTATCTTTTTCAGACAGCAGTTCTTCCTTTCTTTGAATGGCTAATTTACAGTAGTATTTATTATTATTATTTGTTTTTAAGGTGGACAGGGGGAGCTTCGATAATTCATCAATCATAAATTCTTTATTTTTTATATTGGTTATTACAATAGCACCTACCTCGTCAGAACTATTCACATATTGGTTATTGTTATACTGTTCTTCTAATGTCAGTATATTTGAAACATTGCGTGTGTATTTTTGAAACATAGGTGTTTCAGATTTAAACACGACCTCTTTTTCGACACGTAAAAACTTGCTATTTACATGGTACGTTTTTCCACTTCTACCCATAGTCATTTTAATAATATGTAGCTTCTCCAAAGTCATTAAAGTTCTATGAATTGTGGTCCTGGAAAGTTTGGTGTCAGCTTGAATGGTGCTATGTCTTAACCCACATTTATAATCGTTCTTCTTCCAAGCATATTTCATTATAGATAGATAGACAGATAGGCAGTTGGCTTTAGATGTACCAGGAAGTTTATCAAGATGGTGGTACAAGGTGTAAGTCATCATTAAATAAGACCTATTTACCATACATACATACTTTCTGGTGCTTAGCTTGTATCTGTCTTAATATGTCTACCCAATCGTTCTCAGAATGGGGTCGTAGTGGCGTATAGATGGGTGATTTTTGAGCAACTCTAAAGGTTAGGCTATCTCTGGTCGTTTTTTTATAATAGACCAAAAAAACAGGCACTTTGAGAGCTTGTCCAATCTGTTCTACAATGTTCGTGTACTTCTTTTTATCAGAACCTGTATCATATAGATGTTCAATGATTGCTAAAGGTTTCCAACACCCTTTGTTACCACATATTTCAACGCTATCCACATCACACATAGCAATGCCATCATATTTTCTATGGAACTTACTATATAAATCCTTATCAAAGTATTTAGCGTGTCGCATTGTTCCCTTTATTTTTTAGTTTTTTCTTTTAATAATTGTTTTAATATAGTTGTTGTTGGATTAAAATCATAATCGGAAGAGCAACCAATTAATAAAAAAAATATTACAATATATTTCATTACTCGGTTTTTTCTAATGCTTCTTTTAATTCTTTTATCTCTTCTTTTAATTTATTGATATGATAATCTTTTATATCATTTTGTGTTTCAAGGGTGTCAATAGTTTTTTTTAATTTTTCTATTTCTTCAGCATCTTCAAACATACCCGTATTTGTCATTTTTTTTTATACTCCTTTATTGTTTTTTCACTTGGATAATAAACTTCAACTAAGCAATGACATTTGGGACAAGATAAATTACTTACCATACTATAATCTTCATTCTCTTCTTCTATATCATGGTCTCCACCCCATATTAATTCTGAATTACAATGCCAACAGTTCATTTTAATACCTCTATTTTTTTGTTAAAAATAACAACAGCACTAGGAAAAGGAGCAGAATTTTTTTCAGAAAATTTTAATCTACCTCTTATAAATCTTATAGTTCCTTTCATACAATAATCATGCCAATAAGCAGTATCAGTTCTAGCAGGTATTAAACAAACTACTAATGCACCTTTTAAACTTTCATCATAGGCTTTTTTAATCCAATGTTTTATTTCCCTACCATAAGGGGGATTCATAAATACAATTTCATTAGACCAATCTTTACTTAAACCATCATCATTTTGAGTATAAAAATTTTTACATTTGGCATTATCTTTTGTGCAACATGGGTCTAATGTAAAATTAAATTCTTTATCTAATTTATCATAAAAATTAATAGGTGTAGTCCACTCATTACTTTTACTACTAAAATGAACATTCATTTTAATACCTCTATCTTTTTAACAACTGATCGTGGATATACAGTCACATTTCCAATGTTAAGTTTATCACCATCATAATTAAATGAAGTAAATATCTTAACTGTTTTAGTATCTTTAGAAAATAAATAACCTATATCTTCACACCAAGCGAAATTCATTTTACTAACATCATCAAGACTGTCAAACCATGAATTGTCATTTAAAATATCCTGCCAAATTATTTTAACTCTTTTGTATTTAAACTTGGGTGTTCCACCAGGCTTCATATAGATCCTTTATAGTAACTTTATTTTTTGTAACTTCTATAATTTTCTTAACCATCTCTGGATTTGGAAAACGTTTTATCTTAGATGTCAAGCACCATCTCTGAGTTGATGTTCCTGGATTTTGTACACCTTGTATGCCAAGCTCTAACCCAAAATTATAATAGGATAAACCTTTGTCTTTTCTGTATTCCTCTAATGTCATAATTCCTTTCTTTATTTATCTAATATAGAGGTATATATTATATATTTTATTTGACAACAAGTTTTATTAGTTTATAAGTGTGGAAAAAAAAACAAAGGAACTTATGAAAACTCAAGAAGAATTAATACAAGAAGCATTTGCTTTTTATAATGGTGGTAAAGGATTAGATCATTGGTCTTATAGTTCTACATCATCACCATTTTCAAAAAATATAATTAACTATTCTTTTCCACAAGAGGTAAGAAGAAATTTTGCTTTTAGATACAAACCAAACTTTGGAAATTTAGTCAACAACACAGTTCAAAGATTAATTGCAGACACTATATGGACATCAGAAAAAAGTGTAATAGTTGAATGGGATAGAGACTATCAATTAAATTTTGATAATGAATTAAAACAAATAAAAAACAAACCACCAGTAGACGCAAAGGATAAATTTGCAAGAGAAGAAATGCAACAGTACGCACACGATTGTATTGGTGTTACTAAAAAAGTTGTACAAGATATTGTTGGGAATAAAAAATTAGAATGTGAAAGATATGTTGAGCATAAAGAAATGACTATGCTTAAACCTATTATTGGTCGTATAGATTATGAAACAGATGGAAACAAAAAATTATTTATAGAATTAAAAACTAAACCACCTAATATTAGAAAAGTTAAAAACAAAGAGGAGTGGAAAATGAGTTCACAACCTATTCCAACTGAACCTACGTTTGATAACTTAACACAGACTTCGTTTTACTATATGTGTACTAAGAAAATACCATTCTTAGTTTATGTTAATGATAAAGAACATATTGTGTTTGACCAATCACATGAGTTAATGAAGGCAGACTATCTGGAACACCTTTACTTTAAAATGTGTGAGAAGATTTTATTCTGGGAAAAGATGATTATGTTTTGCAAGGGTAATATACAAGAACTTGCAATGATGTGTGAACCACCAGATTTAAGTCATCCATTTTATTATAAAGACTTAGCTCCAGAACAATTACAATTAATAACTAACCTATGGGGAATGAAACATGAGTAAACAAGGAGAAAGCACAAGAGAAATAAAAAAGTTAAGTGAAGAAAATAAAATTTTATTAGAACAAATGGAATTTATTTTAACAAAAGGTACGTCTGAATTTTTAGCTAATGCTAGAGCTAAAATAGAAAAAAACAAACAAGATATAGAATCTTTAAAAAATATAGACAGGCAATATCAAAAAAAAATACAAGAAGCTAAGTCTATAAATAGATTAGATTCCATTGGTTGTAGTTCTGGTATGTTGATTAGTAAAAGAAGAGAACATCAATTTCAAAATCCTATTGATAGAGTTGCATATAGAGTTTCAGATAAAGAAAAATATTTAAAATATAAAGGTTTTAAAAACATAAACTAAAAGGAGAAACAATGAATAAGAAAAACATATACCAAAAATTGCACTCGGCTTGTATTGAAGCTGGTAGTGTTAAGAAAGCAGAGAAGGTAAAAGGGATGCACTTTAATCCTTTACTGCATGACGCAGTACAAGAAACTGCAACGCAATCATTATTGAATAATGGATTGTACCCAACTTGTAGCTACCTAACAGAAATAACAGATAAGAATATGGTCATGGTTGTATGTACTATGAAGGTGCATGATGTTGATGATCCAACACAATTTGTTTTAGTAGATGGTTGCTCGGCAATGGGTGGATTAGATAAGTTTGGTACGGGTCAAGCTATGTCATACTCAAGAAAGTATGCGTTCTTAAATCTGTTAAATCTTAAAACCGGTATTAAAGATGAGGATGGTTATGAAGCCAAACCCTTTAAACAAAATTCTGTAGAGAAATCTGCAGAACCTACATACATGGATGAAACTGTGAATGTAGATGAAATAAAAGATGAACTAAGAAATGCAAAATCTATACAAGGGTTAAATCTTGCCAAGAATAAGCATAGAGATAGTGTTCATTTTTTACTTAAAAACAATTTACGAGCATACAGACAGATAACTGATGTTGCTGAAACTCGTGAATTACAATTAAATAATGTTCAACAATAGTTGAAGATAACAAAGGAGATCACATGAGTGATGAAGTAATATGGATTAATGTAGTACCTAATCCAAATAAGACAGCAGACAATCAACCAGATTGGGTTGCACCTGCAAATCCTAACGCACCAGAGGGTAAGAAATGGACCATAGGTGTTAAGATAGGAGACAGTTGGCATAATCAAGCAGGTTGGAATACCAAAGCTGATAATGGAGAATTAACAGGGGGAATTACATTTAAGTTAACTCCTAATAGTTCTAGTGGAGTTCCACAATCAACAGAAAATAAAGGGTTTCCAAAAGCTCCTATTTCTGCTAACAAATCAGAGTATAAGTTTTAAGTAATTAAAATTTATATAGTCTTGGAGGGGTTTTTTCTTTCTTAGTTCCCTTTCGGTAGTTTTCCTCTCCAGGACACTAAAAAAAATATGGATAAAAAAATAACAGAGATAGATCAAGAAATTGAAAAAAAGATTGTTGATGAACGTCAAAAAGATTATGGCAATTATCAAGAAAACTTTATTATGTTGGCAGAGATGTTTACTATTATCTTAGCTGGTAATTTAAAAACACGAATTAAACCACACCAAGTAGGTCAATTAATGATGGGGTTAAAACTTTATAGATCTACCAAGAATTTTAAGGCGGATAACTATACAGATTTAAGTATATATAACAAGATGACTAGAGAGATACACAAAAAAGAGGTTGCCAAAAAGGATAAAGTATGACAAAATATACAAGAATCAAAAACGGAGAGTGTAGTTTTCAAATTATCGAAGATTTTGATTCAGCAGAAAAGGCTGCAAATCTTTCCAATGATGGGAGTAATGCAGAAGTAAAAATTGAGAATATTAAACTCGATTTTACAACAGTAAAAAAGGAGCATGATGGAAAACATCAAACTGCGTCTGCAAAAGCTAAAGGACCTTCAAGAGAAGAAACACAAGAAGTATCTGGAAGCGAAGTACAAAGCAAATAAGTATCAAAAAGATTCTTATAGATTGTTTTGGAAAATAGAACGGACAAAAGAAGAATTAATGACAGCAATATAGTCATTGGTTTAAGGGTTAAAAAAAACAAAGGAACTGTGAGGGGATTCTATGACTAAAAATATAAGGTTCAATGAGATTAAACTTGCAATGAAAGCTGGTCATTACGCAAATCTAAATAAAAGAGAAGATAAAATATATAAGAACGCATTTGTCAATGGTTATAAGTTAGCCAAAAAACATTTAAAACAAAATGAATATGACCTTGTTAAGATTGTAGGTTATTCTTTTTCATCTCCACAAAGAGCAACAATAGATAATATTATTAATTACATCTGTAAAAAATATGAAGTATCAAAGGTAGAATTGCTCGGCAAGAAAAGAACTTTAGATATTGTAAGATCAAGAAACATTATTCATAATTTATTAAATGAAAAATATAAAATGAATCTAACAAATATTGGTAGGTACTTTAAGCAAGATCATACTACAGTATTACATTCAATAAAAATGAAAGCTAACAAGAAAAGATATTGGTCAAAGGAACAAACTATATGGCAAGAGTTTCAAGAACTAAAAGAAGTGTTATAGGAATTAATTGGAATCTAAGATGCAGATTAAAAATAGAAAATTTAGAACATCAAGTAGATGATCTTAAATCTTATATAAAACAATTAGAAAGAAAAAATAAAAAATTACTTCTTAAAATTACTTAGCTGTCTTAGCTGCTCTTTTAAATTGTTTAGCAGTTGGTCTACCTTTTTGTCCTGGTTTACGCATTTTCTCTTTACTACCTGCTGCAATTCTTTTACGCTTCGCATGAATGTTTGCGTATAGTCCTTTTACTTTAGCCATTATTTTCTTTTTTTAGATTTAGACTTCATTATTTTTTTCTTCAAAGCTGAAGGCAAAGTTTTTTGCTTTGCTGTTAGTTTGCTTTTACCTTTTGATTTACCATACATAATTGTTTTCCTTTTGTTGTTTAATTTTTATCATACAATAGTTATCAAAACAACTACCATCTTTTCCATTGTGGCAAAACCTTTTTTTTTGTGCATTAATTATCCAACCACCCATATTAGAGGTTAATTCTTTATTACATACCTCACAATAACCACAAATTAATAATTGTTCCTTTGGTCTAACCCATGTTCTATTTTTTTTCATTATATAACTTCTCTTTTCTCACACATAAATCTAGTGTAAGCTCCATATTTATTTACAAATTCTGGAGTTAAATTAGATACAACTTCTTCTGAATATTTATATCCATAAACTGTACAATCATACATACTATTAAATTGTACTTGAGGTGTAGGAATAGCTTGGCACTTATTACCTGGTGTGGTGCTACACATCAGCATAATCAGAACAACAACTTTCATTTCTTATAACCAAGTCCTGTTTTTCTATTACTATATAATTTTTGCCATGACCAAGAACTTAATTTAGTTGAGTAATGATAAATAAATAATACTATTGCTTTCACTTTTTCTTTTTTTTCTTTTTGCAATTACAAAAATCAAAAGTTAAAACATCTTCTACTTTTTTAAATTGGTCATCTATCCAAGCAAAGAACTTATAAAATATTTTGTCTACCATTTTTTGCAACTCCAATATCTTGCACTTAATTTATTAGTTGCTGTAGCACATCTGTGTCTAGCACGAAAGGATTTTCTTCTAGCAGGATTAGATTTTCCAATAGTCATGTTGGCATCACCATATCTAATGAGCTTAACTTTATTGCCTGACTTAGCTAGTACCGCAAACTTTTTAGTTTTAGTTCTAGCATTTTTAGGTTTGTTATAACCTGCAAATTTTTCACCTCTATAATTTATAGCCATTATTTACTCATTAACCTATCCATGTGAGCATATATTCTACCCATCTGTTTGTCTATGTTTAGCAGTTCTTGCTGCAACATTCCAACTAAAGTTTGTAGTTCTACCAAAGTAATTAAAACCCATGTGGATAATCCCATTAAAATAGTGGCAACAAGTGGCAATAAAAATCTATAATTACTCTGTTTCATTGGTTGGCTTTGGTAAAGGTAAAATTATACTATCATCAGTTAAATACTTGGGTATTTTTAATTTCTTTTTAGGTTCTATAAACTTATCCCCCATTAAAGTAATGTCTGGATTTTCTTTTTTGTAGTCATCTTTTAAACTATCCCAAGCACTTCCAGAATCCTCTGGTCTGTTATTTATTTCTGTTGGAGTAACACCTCTACATTTAGATACCAATAATCTAAAGTTTTTGTTGTATGCAAGACTAGGATTATTATTAACTCTACCACACATTTTCATCAACTCTAGTTGTTGTTTAAGATCTACATTTTCTCTTATAGTCTTACAATCTACACCTAAATATTTTCTGTATGTAAAACTTAAATATTGTTGTTCGTTAGTGCTGTTGTCTGAGTAATTATAATCAGTATCACGTCTCTCTGTTCTTACTTCCATGTCACCACATCTTGCACCATACTCGTTAAGATATTCGTTTTTAGGATAAGCAGGTTCGGCAAAGAAAGCTAACATGGTTAACATTATAATAAGTATTGCGGTAAATCTGTAATCCATCCTCACTATCTCCATCCATAACTACCTATTCAAATCCTTAATATCGTAAGAATGTTCTCTTACTTGATCTGCTAAAGTTCTATATAAATTTTCTGCCATCTGCCATGTAGCTTCAGCAGAAGATAACCTTGTGTTCATTTCTGCAATTTTATCTTGAGCAAGAGTTAAATCTCTTTCAAGATTAACAATTTGTACTTCTGAATTATTAATTGTTGTTGTTAAATTTAAAACATATTTTACAGAAGTAAAACCCCCAACTACTATTGAAGCGACTACTGGTATAAATATAAAATTCTTTTTAAATAAATCTGCAATGTTCATTCACAAAATCCTCCAATAAACTGATTGCCATTTTTTAATAACCATTTATTAGATTGGTCATCATAGATAGCAATATCTTCCCTTACATCATCTATCGCTTGAAAACAATTCTTTTGTTTTGGTAGCGGCAAATACATAAGGTTTAGTTTACTGGAGACTGTAAACTCTGCTTGTGAGCTTAGTAAGATTATAATTAACTTACTCATCATCTTCCACCACCTTTGTAGCGTGTTTGTTTTTTTTGTCTTTTAGCTGATTTGTTTTGGCTTTTAGTGTGTACACCTGGTCTTTTCTTTGGCTTATCTCTTGGTACAAAGTGTGTAAACTTTTGCTTAGCCATTATATTTTTTTTCCCATATTTCTTTTTGAGTTAATCCTACCTCATCTTCTTTTATTTTTAATTTATGATCTATTTTATTTAAGTCTATTTCTTCAACTAAAGCATATCTATAAACTTTTTCTTTACCATCATTCCATTGAAAGTGTAATAGATGTTTTTTTTCAGTATAATTTTTAACAAGACCTATATCAAATGCTAAC
>Ga0208899_1001864_pt1 | contig 14544 bp, 14 predicted proteins | sample VirMetDEL_Nov_24_FD_184518 | JGI IMG/M metagenome (GOLD analysis project Ga0208899, IMG submission 184518) | Aqueous microbial communities from the Delaware River and Bay under freshwater to marine salinity gradient to study organic matter... | ecosystem: Environmental > Aquatic > Marine >... | reverse complement strand
GGTGCTGTGGTTCCGATGCCAACGTTTCCTCCATTTATGTAAGAGTTACCATTTGAATCAAACCGAACCTGCTCGTTATTATCGTGGTTGTTTAAAGACAAAAATGGATAACCGCTTAAGTTGCCTATTTTAAAATAAGTTCTACCTCCTGTAGAGTACTGCCTTGAAGAACCAAATATCCATTGCCTATCGCCCCAAGCCCCGCCATCGGTATCTGTATTAAAATACGTTGAACGACCAGTATTTATAAATACTTCCCTTGGGGATTCAATTACAACGCCTGTATTTTCCTCAGAGCGCAGCGTCATATCGTAATTTTGCGCACCCTCTACTGTAAAACCCGATGCATTTATGGCATTAGTCGTAGTATTCCCCTCGTTAGTTACAGATTGTAGCGTTGGGGTTGGCGGGGTTGGAATCACCGGTGGCGGTATTGCTCCAATCTCAGCGTCAATGTAATTTACAAGGTCCGTCTGATTAGTAATAGTCCCGCTAATGCCGCCCCAAGTAGCAGCACCACCGCCACCACCAACACCACTTGTTTTGATGATGACCGTATTAGGCGTCTTGTGTATTAATGTAACCTTGCTTCCCATTAATTATATTTTAAAATGCAATCCACGTGCTGCCGTTCCAGTAATTCATTTGGTTGTTAGTGGTATCGTATATCATTAGCCCCGCCGCTGGAGTGGCTATAGCGTCCCTTTCCGCATCTGTCATTCGTGGAGGTAGGAAGCCTTGGGTAGTGGAGTCTACTTGTAGTTTAGCGGATGTGTCCGCTGAAGTAATGCCACTACCGATTCTTACATTAGAATTTTCATCTAAAAGAAGTAAGGGTGCATTATTTACGCCAATGCTAAATTTATCCGCTTGAGTCATAAAAATTCCCGCATTCCCCGTCGCCCCCGAATAAATACGAACTTGCCTACCTTGTCGGTCTATCTCAAGATATTTATTTGCTGTTGGACTAATGCGAACCTTCATATCTGCGGCAACTCCATTGTCAATGTTAATATCTCCATTATCAGCAACCTTAAACAAATCCGTCCCCGCTGAATTTTGCACTAACAAGGCGGTTGTTGCAGAGGTTGTGCCAGAGCCTTTTACTTGAAGGCGTGCGCTTGGGGTGGTTGTTCCGTTACCTATTCCAACATTACCGTTTTCAAATTGTGTTGTATTAGTTCCATCGTAAATAGATGCTCTATTGTACAGAGCACTAAAACTTGAATTTGTCCCGTACTTTAATACGCTACCATTACCAAGAGTTAATAATTCTCTTTGAGGTGTTCTATAGGTAAGATATCCATCATCAGTGATGGTCATAATATTTTCAGCATCCGAGTTCTGCACCAACAACGAAGTCGTAGTATTATCATTACCCGAACCCTTAACGTGTAGCCTTGCGGTTGGGGTAGTTTCTCCGATGCCTACGAATTGGTCATTTGCACCTGTGATGCGCATCGCTTCGCTATAAGAGGTGCCATCAAATGTTTTGAATATATGCCCATCAAAAGAACTTGCCGTAAAGTTTTGACCTATTCTTAAAGACCTATTAGTATTGGCTTCGCCATCAATGTATAAATATCCACCAGCACTTCTAAACTTATGTGTGTGATAAAACATTGTATTATCATCCACAACTTTAAATATATTAGTCCCCGCACTATTCTGCACCAATAACGAGGTGGTCGCACTTGTTGTACCGCTTCCTTTGATGTGGAACCTCGTGCTTGACGCTGGGCCACCATCGGTGCTACCTACAAACACACCACCGCTATTTCCAACGCGAAAACCAGTGCTACCAAAAACGCTTCTAAATTGGGCAACAGACGCATTACTAAACTCAAGAATTTGAGTGCCAGCGCCGGAAATTCTTATTGCTCCATTAACTTGCAAAGACGTTGCGGGCGAATCCGTCCCAATACCCAAACGCTTGTTGGCATTATCCCAATACATACCCGTAGCACCTCCGATTTGCAATGCCGTTGTAGACAACTCCAACATCGTATCCGTACCATCACCCGTAGAGATAGCCTTTAAGTCTGCGGTCAACGGGTCATTGTCCCCAACCTTTAATAATCCGTCAAATGTAGTTGCAGGTGTTAACCCGCTTAATGATGTACCCATTTTAATTCCAAGTTTGTACTGTTAGTTCACCCCAAGTTACAGGCTGAATGTTTGCATATGTTGTTTCAGAGAAGATGCTCTCTTGTATTAATCCTGTTGGATTGCTCGCAGCCGTAGCACTCTCCAATACGTTAGTCTCTGTCTGCTGCACTCTAACGTACTTATTTGCATCTTCAGAGGTAAGAGTATAGGTAGCGTTAGTTGCGCCCGCTATATCGTCCCAATTAAGCCCTGTAGTGCTTCTCTGCCACTGCCACGTTCTAACAGGGGCAGGGCTACCTGTAACACCCCCTGCAATCGCACCCAATGTGTACCACACCTTCTCGGTTCCTGTAATCACAGGTGGAGATGTAATAGCAGCATCAGTAGAGCCTTCAGGGATGACAAGCAGTTGAGCATCATTGCTTACTACGATAGTAAACAAAGAGCCGTCCTCCGACTCCATATCAAACTCAGCCTTCGGTGCGTTTAAATAGTTTATTAAATCAACTTGATTGGTTATAGTACCGGTAATATCACCCCAAGCGCCACCGCCACCGCTGACGCCACGATTGTTAATTACAACCGATATAGGTGTTATGTTGCTGATACTTACCGCATTAACATACGACTTTCTAACGCTTACACTATTAGCCTGTAAATTTGTTAGAGAGACAGAAGGGGATGCAGACTGCTGAATAGCAACCTGATTGTTCTCAGATATGTTTATGCTTACCGCCACTATTATGCCGTAGTAACATCGTCAACAACAATAAAGTCGCCACCTAACCACGTATGAACCTCACTTGTTGCAGTTTTAGTTGCCTGAAGGTCATAGGTGTAAGAACCTCCCTTGATGTCCATATTTGCTGCAGCCTTCTCCATTACAAGATTTCCTGCATTGTCTTTGTTAAAGTCTGCGTCCTCAAACACAAGCACAACCGTTGTTGAGGTTGATGTCTTGCGCACCTGAGCCTTGAACTCATAGGCTGTAAGGTCGATTGCATTACCATTGCTATCAAGCCAATCCATATCCAATTTAAACGTATCATTACGTCTACAGGTGATATCAAGTCTTGACGTGGTATCTAAATTTACTGATGCCATTATACTTATTCTATGATTTACAAATATACCCTTGTGGTAGGGCCTAACTAAAAAAGTTGGGGCCAACTTGCGTCAACCCCAACCTACCAACAGAACCACCAAAAAACACTTGGTCAGTCAAGTGTTTACTTTAATGCACTCTGCAAAGTCTTTATAACCTCAGGTCCGTTGGTTGACTCGGTGATGTGAACTACAAGCCCCTCTACCTTATCAGTACCACGAGCAACGGTACATATTACCTCGTTGCTATCGGCCCATTTCCATCCATTAGAGCGATTATCAAATTTAAGAACACCGGCCTTCTTAGCGCGGTTAATTAGGGCAGACAATGAGTTCTGCTTGTTCTTACTCTTCTTGATAAACTCAGTGGGGTTATTATCAGCGTAGTCTTCAATAAGGTCTCTAAGGACTACCAAGTCTTGCTTGTCGTCCCAACCCATTGTTGCCGCAAAGTCACGAACATCAGCAGCATTCATATCCGCTGCAACGTTCAATGCCTGACGGCGTGTGCTACGAGTCTTACGTTTTTCTTCAGCCTGTGCCGTAGGATTAACACGCTCAAAAATTGCTTTCACATCCTGTGAACGATTCTTGTTTGAAGCATTGTAGTTACATAGTTCAAGGTACTCGTAAATCTCTGCGTCATCACGGCGTGAGCCATCCAATACCAATACGCCGTTGTATTCCTTTTGGAACCAAACGCTATGGCATTTCATCTTACCTCCCACACCAACACTCTTGATGTTAGCGATGTCAACGTACTCATCCTTAGACGAGTCATACACGCGGTCCTTGCCGGGTACGTTTACTGCTGATGGGATTTTAAATGTTTCAGGTCTTGCCGGGTCACCCTTAATTCCTAAGATGCGATATACGGCTTTCTCGCCTCGCTTGAGTTTTGGAGGCATTGATTCTTTGGAAATATCATTCCAATCTTGATGCTTTTTCATTTGTTTGTTTTGTTGGTTGTGTGGTATAAAAAGAGGACGGGGCATCGCCCCATCCTCCTGTATTCAAATCAATTATGATTGAATGTCAAGTTTTGCGAAGTGCTCAACACCGAGTACCTCCAAGCCTTGTACAGACTCGTAGTGGCACTCAAGAACTGAACGCTCGTCAGTTGGAGTTGGTGCAAGACCACCCAACATAATTTCGCGGTACTTGAGGTCTGTTCCGTTGCCCGCCATATAGCGTACACGCATACGGTCCAAAGACTCTCCTGAGCCTGCTGCTTTGATTGTATCGTTCGGTACGAAGTAAGCCTCGTGCTGAAGACCTGCAGAACCTGTGAAGTTAACCACTTGTTGGTGGTCAATCATTGGCAAGTACTTCTTCACGTAAGAACGTCCGTATAGACGGAACTTATCTACGCCCAAGTCGATGTCACGTCCGTCGATAGAGAAACGTGCGTTAGCAGACAAGTCAGTGTTACCCAACGAGTTCAAGTAGTTGTCGAACGCAACCTCACCGCTTGTACCTGTGAAAATCATATATTCACGTGGTGCACGCTTTTGGTTCAACGTACGAGTCAACTCTTCCATATCGTCATTATCGACAGTGCCTGAAGTATCAGTAGACTGAGTGATACCACCATCAACGATGTTTGCACGCAAACCTTTAGTAGTCTGTACAGGGTTGCCCTCTGCATCAACCAAAGAAGGAGTAGCGTCAGTAAACAAAGAAGTTGAAGCGTCACCGAACATAAGTGCGAATGCGATATCGCCACGGAAGCGCATCAATGCTTCGTGCTGACCTTTCAAGAAGTAGTAAGGCTGACCTTTAAATTCGAACTCAATCTTAGATGCGTTCTGAATGTCAGTGATTACGTACTTCTCTTTGAAGATTTGCACTTGGTTAACTTGCTTAACCGGAGCAATCTTGCGAGCCTTAGGAGAGTTAGAACCTTCACCTGCAGCGTTAGAGAATGCTACCAACTTGATGGCATTAAGTTCAGTTGCAGCAGAAGCGTACAAGTTGTCGCTCACCTTAGTGATAGTCAACTCGTCATATCCTGAATTGATAGACTTAACGTAAGCGATAACACCGCTATCCAACATAACCAAGTCTCCTGCACGTACGTGCTCTGCATCAGTTGCAGCAGCCAACGTTAGGACACCTTCAGTTTGGTTACCTGCGAATGCACTTGCAGCAGCAGAAGTTACTGCGCCACCATACAATTCTTGGTTTACAAAAGTGTGGTACTGAGGAACAGCAGTCTCGATAGAGCGTCCCATCAATTCCATTACATCGAGGAATGAGTACTCCTCGTTAGTTACGTTAAGTAACTTGTTCAAAATTTCGCGTTGGTCCAAGAAGTTTACAGAAGAAATGTATGACTTATGGACTGCGTTTGCGCCACCAAAGGCGGTAGATGCTAATGCCATTGTTTTAAATTTTTAGCGTTAAACTATTTTCCCATCGCTCGCAACGCCGCCTTGAGGAAATCCTCTTTGCTGTCTCCACCTGAAGACACCATAGACTTTGTTGGTCGTGATGGATTCTTTATTTCACTTACCACCTCTTTGCCACCAAGGTTCTTGCCGTGCAAGATTAGTGAACGCTCAAAAGTATTTGGGTCCAAAGCATAGTTCATCACCTTATACCACTTAGAGTAGTCCACCTGACCTCCCTCGTTTTGAAAGAGTTGGAAAAACTTGTTGTTGTCGACGGTCATATCAACAACGCTTTGAGGATTATCGATTTCGTACGCAAAAGGCTCTCCTCCATATTCAATGATAACTCTCCCATCATTGAGTATACTTTGAGTTTCAGCAGCAGACTTCACGGTACTCTCCCATTGGGCTAACACCTCTTGGGCTTGTGCAGTGCTGTCTACTTGCGGTTGTGCCTCACGCTCGGGTGCTTTGAATCGCTTCTGATTTTCGATTAGGTCTTCCCTTAGTTTACTTGCTTCTGTCTTCAGAAGTTCTTCACCAAGTTCTACCTCTTCGTCGTCATAGCGAGAAGCATCCAATTGATACTTATCTACAACCTCACGGCGAAATAAACGCTCGAAGTTCTTCTCACTCATATCTGAGTATTGACGGCGCATATTGTGTCTCACAACATCCAAGTCACTCATTGAAGAGAAGTCGACGTTTTTCGCCTCTATATACGCAGAGACATCACCTGTCTCATTGTAATATTCTACTAATCCTTTGATAAAGTCGTCCATCTCTTGGCTTCCTGAAGCAGCAGTTTCGCCGCCCTCGAGTCGAGCCTTGAGTTCTTCGACTTGGTCATACAGAGTGTCGTGTGCTTCAATAAGCGTATTGATGTCTTCATAATTCCCTGCAGTGTATTGTGACACCGCTCCATTAAATGAAGTCATCTCCTCCTCAGAAAACATTGGAGTCTCTAACTCCTTAACATTCTCATTGGACTCGACCTCTCCGTCAAATGACTCTGCTGATTCTATATCGGCATTGTCATCAAAGGTTTCCTCTTGAGCCGATTCCACATCGGGTTGCGACTCATCTTGTACCGGTTCTTGAGCCGTATCAACGGTCTCTTGAGCCGTATCCGCAGATTCCTCAGTAAGTGGCGTACCACCTACACTGAAATCTGATAGATTCATTTCTTCTGACATAATTGTGGTTGTTGTTTGCGTTCGCTAATTTATTGTACGTTTTGGGCAGTTTCCATATTTTCAGGGGGCATTTGTTGCATCATATCCTTTTCTGCTAACTCCATACCCATTTTCAAGCCTTCGGTTTCTTCCTTCTCAGCCTGAAGAGCCTTCTTCATTTGGGTCTCCAATTCGTACTTCTGTTGTTGTATCTGCATCTGTAGTTGCGCCTTGAGTTGCTCAAGTTCCATCTCAGCCTTAGCCTGCAGTTGCATTGTTTGCTGCTTGGCTTGTTCTGACGCCTGAGCACTCTGCATTTGAATCTGACCATTCTGCTGCTGCTGACGCATAGCCTTAGCCTCAAGTTCTTCTTTACGCTTACGTATCTTATAAGCAAGAACCTGCTGCGCTACTTTTAAATTATCTGTGGTTTCAATCAAGATGGCATCCTCCATCTCAATAAGTCCCTGCTGCAAGTTAGCCTGCATAAAGGCAAGTAACCTCGCGCGAGATTCATCGTCCGGTTTATCCTCAATACGAATGCCATACTCGTGGATGTTCATATTTGGGTTTGCCTTAAAGAACTCTATTGTGTTGGAACCCAAGGATTTACGATACCCTTCGATGTTACCTCCGTTTTCTAACACGTCCTGAATGCGAAGTATAATGGCTCCACATAATTTATTAAGAAGGAGTTTCTCTGCCTCAGAGATAGACGCTAAGGAATTGTTAGTGCTCTCCACGGCTAACTTCGCCGTTGTAGTAAGCGCACGTCCATCAGGAGTACTACCATCGGTAAATTCATTCAGACCTGTGATGTCACGAATCATCTGAATGTTATTCTGAATAATCTGATAGTAATTCAAAACATCTTGACCAAGGCCATTCTGCAACTCTTCGATTGGTCGGTAATTAGTTGGACGTCCCTGTATGTCTACTTTGCGATATACCAAGACACCTTTCTTATTGAACAAGTCAATAACCTCCATAGGAGTCATTTGATTTCCGCTTGCACCTAAAGGAATGTCCTCCAATGCTCCCATCTCAATCATAATCCCCTTAGGGCGAGCCTCAGCAATTGCCTGTTGCAATCGGTAATATGCAATCTGAATATTATCAGCAATTGGAATCAACTGCTCCATAATGCCCAATGAACGCATATTATGGAAGTCAGGAGAGTACAAGTGATAAGACATCTCAGTGTCCATCATTGCATTCTTCTGACGCTTCATATTTGTTTTTAGACCGTAGTCAAAGATAAAGTCAGTATCGAGAATCCACTTAGCGGTATAAACCACTTTGTATTCCGTCTTCTCATACTTGTTCTTCTGACGTTGGCGATAATCTGTTGGTACTTTTTTAAAGACTTTGTTGCCTCGCTTGTCCACGCGAGTCTCGTGCATCATTTTATTTACACTATAAAACTCGATATCCAAAACACGAATCTTCATATCGTCGTAGTTACGAGCGTATGGAGTATTCATTGGCATAGACATATTAGAGTTTCCATACTTACCCTTTACAGAGTTAGCGATGGTCTCGTATTCTTTATCGGAGAACTGACCCTGAGCCATCTCCTTTAGTTCAGCAATGGTAAGTTCAAGAACCTCACCCACGTGAGTCTTATCCTTGAAGTCATTCTCTGAACATACATTAATGATAACCTGAGAAGGGTTTACACGACGGATGTTTATCTTTCCATTGTCGTCAATGTCCTCCTTTATAACAGCGATGCCGTCATCGAATAAATCTTCAATCAACCTACGGCGTACTTCTTCATAATTGTTTTGGTACAGAACGAGGTCGATAGCCTGCTCCATCTCAATACTCATCTGATGCTTATAGGTGTAGCGACGCTGCATCTCGAGTTCATCCAAGTCCATTGGGTCACCCGGTAAGCGGTCTACGCCTACACGCTGAGGTAATTCAGGGTCAACCTTAGATAGTCCATCGTGAAGGATGATACGCTTCTTTGTAGCCTCGAAGTATCTTTCTTTATCCTCCTGAGCAAGAGAGTCAATAGCAGTGGCTGCAATGTTGTAATCACGCTTTACCAACTTGCTAATAGCGATACGTCTGAATTTAGGAATGATAGGAAGTACAGACCAATCGATATTTAACCAACTCTCATTGGTATCTTCTGTTACACCAAGTACCGGTTTGTATTTATTAATAGGCTGATTACCCATTGCATACTCTTTGGTGCGGTGATGCTTCCATCGAGCGTGATAGAAACTCGAAGCATTGACGCCCTGATATTCTTGCCAAGCGGCCTTACAATATTGAAGAATCCAAGAACGGTTCTTCTCCTCGTTTGACACAAGGTGTGATGGGTAGTTACGACCACCCGTGCTATCTTTAAATATGCTCATCCTATCTTACGTTTCCTAAACAACGAACTAACCTCAACAAGTTTCTCAGCCTTAGCGTAAGCATCTCTTACGAGTCCCTTATCTGCTATGAGCGTATATCCTGCTGCCATAGCGGCATCAAACTTAGTAGTGTTATTAATGTCAAAATTAAGCCAATCCAAAACCAACTCCTTAAAAACCACACCATCAATGTGATTGACAATGTAATCTTCTGTAACTTCTGCAATCTGTTGATGCGTTTTTTGGCTTCCTGACATCCCGGGTTTATTGCTTCCCGGCAGCCACATCAAAAACTGAGAATACCCTCGGTCCTCAAAGTAATGCATAATACCAATCTTGTTGTCCTCAAACAGCATCTGACATCCATAATATACACACATCTTCAGCATATCCTCATAGAATATCTTGGCCGTCGGTGGACGATGGATGTACTGACAGACAAAGGTATTAGTAAAATCGGGGCTTGTAATATCGTGTTTCATAAACACATATGCCGCACCATCCGAACGTCTGTAGTCCGTTGTAATGTTATGGTCAAATGGGTCACACCCTGCTACAAACTTTAAGTTGTTTAGCGGCACATATGATGAAGACTTCTTGGCTACCCTGTTAGACTTTTCAGGGTCATCAAAAAGATAGGACACCTCAAACTTACCATTTGCACGAGGCACAAATACTACCTCAGAATCCCGCTCGCCATTCTTCCATTCAAAGTTTCCTGTTGTAGTTAGGTTCTCCTGCCACGATATCTTATCAAGTTGGTCGTTGAGTTTAATAGCGTCATATAAACATCGGTCCGCATCTATCCTGAAAGCCTCATCAGGAGTCATCGGGAACTTACGAATAAAACTGCTTAGTCCCTTTTGGTCTTGACGAAGACCTTCTCGCTCATTGAGTAAGTATGTTGTGGCTTTGTCCACATTACATATCCCGTATTTGTCGAACTCCAACGACTCTTGTGCCGCAGTGAAGTATCGGTATAAACCGCTCTTTGTTCTTCCATTCGCATTCTTTTTAGAGTGGTCTGAATATTCCCACAACATTCTATACTTGTCCATCTGACCCTCAATCTCTTCGACCGTGGAAGTCAACAGGGCCTTGCCTATAATCTTACCATCAACCTCAAGACAGAACTTATGGGCATCCCAACGCTCCATAACATCTACCTCAACGGTTTTGAAGACCTCGTCCTGTACAAACCTTTTTAGTTTGTATCCATCATATGCAAAGACATCAGAGGATTTAAAGTCAATAGTTGATTCAAGTTCTTCGCTATCGAACTCATCCATTGCCTGAGCACCCTTCTTCACTGTTTTAAAGAAGCGAAGTTCGCTCGATGGGTTTACACCCTTAGCCGTATCAAATATCGGGCGAAAGAAATCAGGCAGTTTACGGAAGGGCGCCACGATAGTCTCTCTAAATACTTTCTTAGCATCTTGATTTGTTTTACTCTGTATACCGCCGTTGGAATACTTCATACGACTAAGTCCTTCAAGTAGGAAGCACCCTGCCTTATATGTCTTACCGGCACGGCGGCGGGTAACGTTAAGCATCCCATAGCAGTTGGGGTCCTCAATACAATACTGCAAGAAGTAGAACTCCCGGCGGTCGGTATCCCTGTAACTCGGTCTACCAATATCAATCATATAATGAGTGAGGTAGTAGTAGTGCATCCCGGTAATGTAGGTTGGCTCACCATTGTTCATAAACCAACACCCATTAATTCTACGATGCCACTCTACTCTACGTATCTGCTCCAACTCAGGATTAAAGAAATCCGGGTCGTCTTCCTGCCTGCTGACTTCCTGCTTACGCTTTCTGTTCCAGTCAACTGGAAGTTCTGTGGGTTCCCACCATTGGTCCTTAGCGCGAGGGGAGCGTTGTATAATCTCAACCTTCTCTATCTCCTTGGTGAAGTGATTGTATACGTGACCTACAGGAGGCACCCAACAATCAAGGCCCTGAACATTTACCTTCCTAAAACCCTTTCTTTTAGTATACATCGCCTAAGTTCTCCGGTGTTATCGTTCTTCGCGTGGTAATAGTCTTAACCAAGTCTTCATCACCGGCATATAATTTAAGATAATATTTCTCAAGTCGCTCATTGATGTTGTCGAGGTCCTCCATAATCTTACCCTTAATCTGTAATGCCTGCAACAAATCTTTATCTCGTTCAGCCTCTACGCTGCGCAGCAGTTTACTTTGATACTCATAGAAGGTTTCCTCATTTGACACTATCATCGACCACGTACGGCTGTTAACGAAACGTAAGTATTCATCAATCATTGAAAGTACCCCCTTGTTTTTGAGGGACATCACACCCTCAATAATATCTTTGGTCCTGTTATCCTCAAGGTCAAAACCGGAAAGGATAGCGGCTTGTTCTTTACGTCGAAGCATATCCGGGAAAAACTCCTTTAATGGAGAGTTCGGGTCGTACAAGTAGCAGATGTATTTTATTATTCTGTCCTTGAAATCGCCCTTGTAATTCTTAAATGAAGGAATCAATTCAAGTCGAGGAACCTTGTTGATAAGGTCCTTATCGACATTGTGAATAGGGAATGTTAGAGACGCAAAGTCTGAGTCTGAGAATAGTTTCATAATTGGAGGTTCTATGGCAAAAGTAGAAAGATTACCGAGTGGTAAGTTAAAATATAGAGGTGAAATATTCCCGGGATACAATAAACCCAAGCGTGCGCCCAAAGGGTCTAAGAAGAAATATCGCGTCCTCGCCAAGCAGGGAGAGAAGATTCGTATTGTACAATTCGGTGCCCGTGGCTACTCTGATTTTAAACAACACAAGGACACTAAGAGACGTGCCAACTTTAAGGCTCGACACAACTGCTCAACCGCAAAAGATAAACTCACGGCTCGTTACTGGGCTTGTAATTATAACTGGTAATGGATTTAACAGACGTGAAAGTTTACGGGTTTAATGCCTTGTCATTGATGATTACAATGACAGACGTAGAAGACACATTAAAAATCATTTTGCTTATTGCCTCAATCGGATATACCGCACAGAGGTGGTACATAATGAATAAAAACCAAGAAGAATGAAACTCTCCTTAGCCTCAAAGATTTCACTTAGCATCGCTATATTTATTATGCTCGGGTTCTTTGCAATGCAAACTTCATTGGTCATAGGCTACGCAGAGGTTGATTATAACAAAATAGTTATAGGGTGGTTTTCAGTAGTACTGTTTATGCCCTTTTTCTTTTTTACGCTCATTGAGTTTGTACGCAGAATACGATACAAGTTTCAAACCATAAACGATACACTCGGGGCAATCAATGAGTCAAACATATTAGTAGAGTTTGATGTAGACGGAACTATTCTCTCCTGCAACGAAATATTCTGTAACGCCTTAGGGTACACTGAAGAGGAGATGGTAGGCAAGCACCACAAAACGTTGCTTCCAAAAGATATTGATGTTGACGCATACAAAGACTTTTGGTTTCAACTAAAGAAAGGCAAAACAAAAAGCGGTGAGTTTAGAAGGATAACAAAATCCGGGGAGACTATATGGATATACGGAAACTACAATCCAATCAGAAACCCATATGGAGAGACCTACAGAGTTTTAAAGATTGCCTCAGACATCACCGATAAGAAAAACATTGAACTTGAGGTCGGCAAAAAGAACGCATACTTAGAGCACGCCGCCAAGATACTACGCCACGATATGCACAGCGGTATTAACACATACATACCACGCGGGCTAAGTTCACTAAAGAGAAGGGTAAAAGCAGATAAGATAAAAGAATTAAAGATTGAGTCTCCATTAAAAATGATTGAAGAGGGACTCATACACACCCAACGAGTATACAAGGGTGTGAAGGAATTTACCAACTTGGTAAAAGCAGACAGTCAGTTAGAAAAAGTTTCTTGTGATTTAAAAGAAATACTAAAGACCTACCTATATTCAACGGCATACATAAGTCAGGTATCAATCGATGAGTTGGTTACCTGTGAGGTAAACGAATCGTTGTTTTGCACCGCCGTTGATAACCTGATACGGAACGGATTGAAGTATAATGATTCATCCACTAAAATGGTATCCGTATATATGGAGTCAGAGACAACGCTTGTTATTGAAGACAACGGGCGTGGTATGTCTCAGGAAGACTTTGATTTATTATCGCAGCCATACACACGACGTGATGGTCAAAAAGAAAATGGCACCGGACTCGGACTCAACATCTGTGTCGCTATAATCAAAGAGCACGGCTTTAGTATAACATCTGAAAAATTAACGCAAGGAACTAAAATAAGAATAGAACTAAAATGATTAAATCAATATTACTTGTAGACGACGAAGACCTCTTCCACTTGGTATTTGAAGACGCTTGTAGCCTTTTAGATATGACGCTATCACTCGAGGCGCTAAACTCCTCTGACGAGGCTGACAGGATGTTTAAAAAGTGGTTTGAGGAAAGACCTTCAGACGACAAGCCTGAGTGTGTATTCGTCGACCTCAACATCATTGGCTCATCCTTTGATGGGATTGAACTTATTAGAAAGGTAAACTCAGACTACGGCAATGGTGTGGTCATCGGTATTATATCGTCATCTGATGATAATAAAGAGATTGACAAGGCTAAAGCAGTAGGTGCGCAGTTTTGGATTATTAAAAGTGACGAGATTGAACCACGCTTGGAAGAGTTTGTAAAGGACTATCAAGGATACGTGGATAAGACCGCTCCATTTAAAATATACAAATGATATCAGGAAAAGACACGGTAGAAGAGGCACTGCGTAAAGCAAGAGCCAAGAAGGTTTACATAGAAGGAAACTTTGTAAAGATTCTACCAAAGTCTTTACCTAACGACATCAAGGAATATTTAGCGGAGTGTAAGGAGCGAGATATAAAAGCCCGACGCAAAAGGCTCGAGGTAACCAAGCAGGTTCAAAAGCAAAATAAAGAACTTGAAGAGGCTGCGCTAATCAAAGAGGCTTTAGTCTTGGAGTTGCAAAACGAAAAGGATGAAGCAGAGAAGTTGCGGGACGAGGCTGTAGAAGACTTAGATATACTGCAAAAGAGGACGCAGTTTGAACTTATCGGACTGATTGTAAAGGTAGCATTAGTAATTATAATAGGCGTTGGAGCAGTGACAACAGTGATGTACATCACAGCGTTACTGGCCAACAAGGACACTACGATACTGGGAAACGCTTGGAGCAACTTGTTTGGTATACTTCTTACGAATAGTTTCTCGATAATAGGGACGATAATGGGGGTGAAGTATGCCACAGAAAAGAACGAGTAACTGGGATTACGATAGCGTCAAAGCACACTACGCTAAGTACAAGGATAGCGTGGCTGTTGACTGGGTTTATAGTGAAGAAACCGGCAACTTTGAAACTGTGTATATACACAAGGATGCGGA
>Ga0208899_1001862_pt1 | contig 14549 bp, 2 predicted proteins | sample VirMetDEL_Nov_24_FD_184518 | JGI IMG/M metagenome (GOLD analysis project Ga0208899, IMG submission 184518) | Aqueous microbial communities from the Delaware River and Bay under freshwater to marine salinity gradient to study organic matter... | ecosystem: Environmental > Aquatic > Marine >... | reverse complement strand
TAAGGTACGCAACAATCTAGAGCTACCCTGAACAGAGGCATTGAAGAACAGATATAAGCTGTTACCTGCCTGTCCCCATTCCCCACTCTTGTTAAAGTTAACTGTTAGGTTCTTTGCAAGCTCGGCGGCTTTGGCTCTGGAGATCCCAGCCTTCCGAGCATTGACATACGCTGATAAACGAACTGCGTTCTCCACAGAGGAGTTTAAACGTTCGACTAGGCTGGCTGCAGCTTTCCTTGCGCCATCTCCTTTACCTCTTATCAATTTCTCGATGTCTTTGTTTATCTGATCTGCAGGTTTGCTATAGAACCATTCAGTCTTAGCACCGTCCTCCAAGAACTCCTTGTAGTACTGATCCATCTCCTTGTTTCTGGAGGCTTCCTTCTTGCCAGTCCATCCACCCTCAATAGCGAATATAGTTTTAAGCGCAGGGTATACATCGGCAATTGTCTTGCCTACAATGTCCTTATCTTTTATCAATCCATCGTCTAGATCTTGTTCAGCATACAAGTTCAGCACAGCTGTTTGAATATCTCTAGTGAAGTTACGGAATACGAAACCGGGATCGTATGTGGTAATCAAAGCGCTTTGAAATCTGTTAAACGCACCTAGATATTTAGTAAGCCACTGAGCCTTAGTAACATTAGCACCTCTAAGGGCATCGGCTAGCTGGACATCCTTAAATCTAATAAACTTGTAATCACCATCAATACGAACGGATACCATATTCTCGTCAAGAAGATAATCAGAAACAGATTTAGCAACTGCTACCACCTTGCCATCACGCAATGAAGTCTTGTAGTCTTTCGACTTTTCTGGATCTACAACTTCGTAAATATCTTTATTAGGGTTGTTCTTGGCTAGTTCATAGAACTTACGCATAACGTCGTTCTTAGCACCTCTAATAATTGTAGTGGTGTTAGATATGATAGCCTGAGTCAAAGGAGAGTCTGCTTTTCTTTTACGACCCTTAGCTCTTCTTTCTTTGGCACGTACCTCTAGTTTGCCCCCGCCCTCAATAATCTCTGAGCCGAACTGCTCGTCTGCGAAACCTCTAAGCGGTACGTAGTTTTTATATGTAGCGTTAAACGCATCTATAGTACCCTGAGATTCTAGCCCAGATTCAACCAATCTGTTTCTAGTATCCGCTATCAATTCTCTGATAGCTGTTATTGCTGGACGAATCTTCGGAGACAGCTGAGACACATCTGGAGATGTTAGATTGAGATCATACTTAGCTAATATCTTTCTAGCTTCTACATCAGTCATACCAGAACCATCCTTCACTAACGCATTGTCATAGAAGAATCTGTAAGGAGTTGAACCATAGATCAATAAAAGGTCGGTCAAGTCAGATGACTTAAGATCTCTCTTGTTAGCTTCTACCTCTAGGTATTGTTCTTTAGAAATACCTAGTAACTCAGATACCTCTGTTGGAGTCATACCGCTTTTCTTTCTCATTTCAGATAGGCTCTTGCCTATGTCTGTAGAGATGGTACGAAGATATCTGTTACGCTCCTGAGCGTGCATAGCATACAGCAAATCGTTAACCTCATCCACTGACAGACCAGACTTCTTGATCTTGCCAGCAATATCTTTTATTCTGTTTTCTGTTTTGTCTAGCTCGCTCTTAGCCGCACCGTGCATCAACACCTCCGCATTACGGAAGTCTTGGTCTAGACCAACAGGCTTACCTGTAGCGTACTCAATATCTTCTTGGATGACAATGATGTCTCTGTAGCTATCTTGTATTTTACGTCTAGTAAGATCTACAAAGCGCTCAAAAACATTTCTTTTTCTTGACTTCCAAGTATCCGATGCAGCAACATCTTGATCCACCTTATTGTCTATCTGAGACTTAAGCACACCCTCTTTGTTATCTTCAATAGCAGAGTATGTTTCCTTAGCGTTCTCTTCTTGTTTTACTTGGTCTTCAATCTGGAAGCGTACCGTTTCTCCTTTAGAGCCCTTGTATTCCTCTACCTCGGATATCTGTTCTTTTACAGCTCCTTGGATACCTCCCTCAGCAATAATATTGTTTGCTCTAACGATGGCATCTTGCCTTCTTTTTTCAGCCGCTGTGAGATCTGCTCCAGCTTCTGAAAATCTTTTCTGCGTTTGTTCATCTGTTTTTATTTTACTGTTTAATGCTTCTACAGCTGTTACATAACTAAAGCTTGGAGAGACGTTTCCAGCCTTGGTCCATAACTCTTGCTCAAAATACCAAATAACAGCTTGTAATTCACTAACATCTAGATTTAATTTTTTAGCAGCTAGCGTTACAGCTTTACGCATAACGTCACGCTCTCTGTCTGTTCTCGGAGTTTCTTGGATTACTTGCTTACCGTCTACAGTAGATAGCATTGTACCCATATATCTGTTCCAAGTACGGCTCCACCAAAGATCCATAGTGATAGTATCTCCAATACCGATCATATTTTGATAGAAGGCACCGATCTTTTCACCAAAAATAAATGCGCCATTACGTTTACCAACAGCTACCTTTCTTACATTGCCGTCAGCGTCTGGCACTCCCTTATTATACTTTCTTAATTCAGATACTGGCTGAGGCTTCTCAAAGAACTCAATAAGCTTATTGATATCCTTTCCTACAGCTTCATATACCTTTTCAATCTTTGTGAGCTGTTGTGCCACGATGTTTCCTCTGGCTGTGAAGCCAGCAGGCTTTGGATAACCTTCTTTGAGATTTGACTTCTTGGCTTCAAATAACTTTGGTGTACCATCCTTAAATACTTCTGGGTTACCCAAGGCGTCTACCTTTTGTACAATGTATTTAGTCTTTGTTTCACGCACTATAACACCCGTACCTATAGCAACTCCCTTCTTAGTAATGAAAGATATTTTGTCTTCACCCCAGTTTTTAGCAAAGTTTACAGCATCTCCGTTAGAGCGCACCCATAAAGTGTATGCAGTCTGTAAGTTTTGGTTAGGGTTTGTCCCTGAAGAAGTGATTGCAAGAACCTGCTTAAACAACTTCATCTGATTTGGATTAGCAAGCTCAGGAAGCAATACAGTCATCTTGTTTTCAAACTCAGTAATATCCTCTATATACCAAGTCATACCAGATTCTCTAGGTCCTTTTTTAAGAGTGTATAAAGACTCTTCAAATATGTTGTTTAAGAATCTAGATATAAGATCTTCCTCAGAAGAATTTGGTTCTAACTTATCTTCAGCGAATCCGTTTAATACTTCAGCAACCGCATCTTTCTTTGCTTTTTGCTTAGGCGTATCATCGCTAATTATCTTGATCGCTTCTATCTGCTCACGAGTTTGCCCCTTGACTTTTGCAGCCTTACTAACGGGTTGAGACTTAACAGGCTCAACACGACCCTCTAAGGCATCTAAGAATCCATTGATAAAGTCAAACGCTTCCTCCTTAGACTTAATAGCTGTGTCGTCTATCTTGAGTCCTAGTATATCATTAAGTATTCTAACAACAGCTTTTCTGATTCGCTCAATGGTTGACAGAGACATCTTCTGTACGTCAATGCCGTCCTTAATATTCGCAACAAACTCAGCTAAGAATTCCTCAGCAATGATTGCATCGTCAAGGGTTAGACCCTTGCCGTAGACCTCTCTTCTTAAGTATTCTTTTTGGAATTCTGTAAGCTCTCTAGCTAACCTCTTCTCTTGTGCGTTACCCTTGCTCAGCTGTGATCTTATCTCATTAGTGAATCGCACAATCTGTTTTGGGGTTAATTTAAGAGCTTTAATATAAGCGTGCATCATCTCGTGAGACAAGCTACCTAGGCTGGCTTTGTCTGCGTTTACTATCACTGCAGATGTACCATCCTCAAGCGTTCTGAATTGAGCTCTTGACGAAGACCCTGTAACGTTCTGCATATCAGCATCGCTAACTACATATACATTTACAGGGGCAGCACCAATAGACGATAATGCACTATTGAAACTCTCAATCATCTTTGGTGCCTTATCACTAAGGCTAACAGCGTCTATAGATCTGGTCTCTAGCTGTTGTTTTGTTCTGCTTTTAGGTTTTGTTGGCGCTTCTGCTAGCAGTCTTCTTTTAAGGGTCTTTCGTGCCGGTCCATAAGACTTATCACTTACTCTTTGTATAGTGCCGTCCTTTTGCATTTTTACTTCAAAGAAGGATTTCGCAACTCTTCCTTTAATAGGAAATGCTGCGAAAAATCTATTATTCCCTTCAGCATCTTTTTGAGTTACTACTTCTTCGGGCTTAATTTTCACATCCTCGATGACTAGTTTGGTAGGCTCCGCTTCAACTGTTTCTTCAACAGCTGCTTCTTCGGCTACAGCTGCTTCTTCCACTGCAGCCAGATTAACCGATACATCAACGCCATATGTCTTCTTACCTCTCTTACCAGTCGTCTCAGTAGAGAATACAAGTAGGCTTGGATCCTCCACAGACAATCTTTCTTGAAGGGCATCTGCTGCTGCTATCGCCTCTTCTTCTGTGGCATAGGTCATTTCCTCTTCAGGGAATCTTCTTCGCCCTCTAGTAGGATCTTCTGCAGCAGCTTCTTCTACAGGAGCTTCTTCTACAGGAGCTTCTTCTACAGGAGCTTCTTCTGCTATAGGTTGTTCTACCGGTACGTCTTCTGTAACAGCTTCTTCAGCTGTTACTTCTTCAGGTGCTTGAACATCTCTATCTGCCGTAACCTCTTCAACGCCTGCTTCTTCGATAGGTTCGCCTTCGACAACGGCTTGCCCTTCTTGCTGAGTACTTGGTACCCCTGCTTCTTCTTGACTAACATCTTCTAAGTATTTACTTTCGATCGCTGCCTTTCTGCTTCTAGCATCTACAAGTTTAGATCTAGCCTCTTGCTTTTCTTCGACAGTTTCGGCTACACCGAACTGTCTAGACAACTCACGTATTTCTGTATTGATATCTGATATGGTAGCTTGGTCTTCCGCTGAGAACTCTGCAGGAGCTTCGGCTATTGGAGCCTCTTCTCCAAGAATCTCTTGCACCGTAACTGGAGCCTCTTCTGCTACAGTCTCTTCAACTGCAGCCTCTTCTGCTACAGTCTCTTCAACTGCAGCTTCTTTAGCCACTCCTGTTTTAGATGTTGTTTCTGTAGATTTTGCCTTAGTCTCTTTAACAGCTTCCTCCGCAGCAACCTCCTCTGTAGTAGCTTTCTGCTGTGTTGCAGAAATCTTATCAGATAATAGATCTGATACCTCTGAATCATTTGTAGCTTTCCAAGAGCCTTCTTTAATCTCTTCAGGAGTAGCTGCCTCCAGCTGTTCTATGAACTGATCCCTAGATAGGAACCTACCATCACGAAGATACGCAGCATTCTTGCGCTCAGACATACTAGCCAGCTCGGCATCTATTTCTTTTACTCTGTCGGTCTTATCTTTTACAAGGCTTTTGTCCCTGCCGTTTATCTGTTCGTAAAGCTCTTGCTTTTCGACAAGTAGCTCAAGAGCCTTCTTCTGATCTTCGAGGTTTAAGTCGGTTGGGATCTGTTCAGTAACAGCAGTTATCCTAACGAAATCATCAAACTTTTTCTTAGCCTTAGCTTGTGTAATCTCACCAGCAGAGACTTTTTGTCTTAAGTTAATACCATACATAGCAGCGAACTCAGAGTCACCAGACATATCCTTGAGCATATTAAACGAATCATCGTCTATCAGGCTCATCTCTTTATTTCTGACTGCGTCGACTATGGCTCCGGGGGTAGCTAATACAAAACCACCTACAGCTTCTTGAGCACCGCCCTGTAAAACCTCACCAGCAAATTCAATCCAAGTACTAGGAGTCTGGAACATTTCCTTATCCTTGGCGGTATTGTATATTTCTTTTATGCCGATTTCAACAGCTTGTTGTGCTGCTCCTGTTTCGAATTCTGCAAGACCACCCGCAGTAACAGTAAGTACTCCACGAGCCATCATACTCTCAACATCCTCTCTAATAAACTGAGAAAACGTCTTGGCTGACGTTGACTTTGTAGACCTGCCTATAGCTCTTGATACTACGCCATTGAGTAGACCCTTTTGGTTTATAACGTTTCTAAGACCATAAGTTTCTAGAGTTGCGACAGCTACACCAACAGGTGCAGTAACAAAATACTTTTCGCTTTCAGATATGTCGTCAAACTCAGGATTGCTTTCCATCTCTTGGTTCAACTGATCTGTCGTCAATGCATACATATTCGCAGTACGCTGAGCCCAATTACCACCAATCATAGCCGGTAGTGATTCAGCAAGACCTAGAATAGCACCGCCCCAGAAGCTTTCCTTCTGCATATCACGCCACTGCTCCGTAGTTTCTTTATCTCCAAACAGCTCACGAGCACCTACACGTGTAGCATCTACGAGACCCATCTCTGGATCTGTATTCGCAGCTACAAATGAATATGGGTTTCTAAAGTATCCTTCCCCAAATTTCGTACCCTTTTTAGCATCATCCTTAGCCTTGTCCTCTATAAGCTCTCCAATGGTTTTTGGCGGTCTATGTGTAGGAACGGGAACACCAAGGAAGGTGTCCCAACCCCACTCCATATCGCTCCTAACACCCGTCTCATCCATAAATACAGCTGGTGGTCCAAAATCGAAAGCGTCAATGTATATAGCATTGGTTGTATCGCCCTCATAATTACGCCAATATTCAGCTTCCCTCTCCTTTCTCTCCTTAGCCCAGGTTTTGTTACGTTCTATTTCCTCTGGACTTATATTCATTGCCTTCCTAAGCTCCTCCACAGTCATATCCTCATAACCGTAAGGCAGATATTCCTCATACCCCATCCTCTTTGCAGTAGCTATATATTGACCTTGCCAATCCCCCATTGAAAATGACGGAAAGTATTCTACCATAAAGTCTATCATAAAACCCATTTCAGCTGCCGCCATAGAGCCCATACCAGATAGCGCACTATTCCATACACCTCCACCCCAGTTACCCTGCATAGATTGCATTTCAACATATTTGCCCACCATTCGATCTAGGCGCTTACCTTGGTCTTTAAAGTATTGCTCTCTCTCTACAAGATCCGCATATTCCTGCTGTAACGCTATATCTTTCTCTTTGAATATTTCATATTCCGCTTTAAGACTTGGATCAGCATTTATTTGTTCCTCTGTAAGCCCAAAGTACTTATCATCGTATTCGTCACGAATCTCTTTAGCACGGTCGCTCCAAGAATTTATATCTGCCTGATATTGCTTGGTTATATCGTTGAATATTGTCACTGCATTCTTAAGCTCTTTCTCGCTACGAATAATACCTTTTTGTTTAGCGAATGTAGATGTGTAGTCGTTCAAAGCTGTACTTTGAACCCTATTTACCTTTAAGAATTCTTGTAGTTTTTCAGCTTCAGCCAATGAAGATTCATCACTCTCCCATCCAAGATCAACAGATAAGGTTTGACCATTAGAAGAGGTAACGTTCATAGCGTTACCAGCACCAGATTCCTCAAAGGTAAAGCCGAACTTATTGAAGTTGTAATTCATCTGAGGAACTGTGAATTCCTCACTTTGCCGAATGATGTCTTTTGTGATGGCAGCTGTTCTCTCCTCGAAGCTTATAGGATCTCTTTCTTGAGATAAGAAGGTTCCTTCAAACGGATCTGCATCAACTTGCTCTGTATATATCGAATCGCCATCCGAAGATCCTGAAAGAATAGCGTCTTCTTTTTTTTTTGACGCATCTGCGATCCCTTCATTGAATTCGCCTAAGAATTCTGTGACCATAGCAAATACCGAGGGGTTATACTGATTTAAGAAGTCTTCCTTACTCTTAGTATAGAAACCGTCTCTACTAACAACATCATACACCTTATCTCGATAAGAAGGATCTTCATCGTATCGTTTTTTAAAACTTTCAAGCGATTTCGTGTAATAACCTTCTCTCGCAAGAAGGTCATAAAGTTTTACTAATTCGTCGTCCATACCTTAGTATTAATCTAATTCGCCTTCTCTGCCTTCCTCTGAGCCTTCTCCGGCTTTTTGAGTCAGGGGTTGCAAGTCGTAGTCGTATTGATATTTACTTTGAATCCTACCTATTTCAGCGGATGTTGCTTTTCTATAAATATTTCTCTTCTCTGTTTTCGTTTCTGTTAAGCCCCACTGATCTTCTACCTCAACTTCCTCCTCTATCTCTACGTTTACATATATGTTGCCGTCATTGCCCATACCTATTTGAGAAACGCCATCTACATCAGCGGGTAACGTCAAGAAATTAACTCTCATATTTTTAGAAGCATCATCAAGATAAACCACCTCTGCTCTCTCACTAAATTTCTTTAGCTTCTTAGGTTCTTTAGGCTTTGGACGATCTACACTTTCCGGTAGAAGATCGATGTAGTCATCTACCATAGACTTTATATAGAAGTCAATATACTCTTGCTTATTGTCGGAGCTTCTAACCAGCTCAAGCTCTTCCAAACTGTTAATCCTTCCGTCACCGTCACCTGCAAAACCAGATTCGGGGTTATTAGCTGTTGTTGCACCCCATACTGCGGCACGATCTAGGGCTTCTGGAGAACCAGAAAGTTTCTTAGTGGCGATATCTGTAATGCGTTCTCTCAATCCATCTACATCTAGATTACCAGTTTTTTTATCATAAAATCCTGCAGCTACATTTGCAGTCTCTCTCTGCAAGGTTCTAGCTTGATCGTAGGGGTTTAATAACTTGTAGGCGGCTGCTGAAGGCAATACGTTTGGATTCTCTAGAGCGGCTACCATATCGCTAAGCTCTCTCTTCTCTGTTCTGAAGTTTTGATCCCAATCGAAAAACTCCGTACCACTTATGGCAAACTTAGTAGGATCTGCATTAAAAGCAGCTACTTGCTTGCGGTGCTCTTGAGCAAGCACCTGAGCAGTACCTGCTATCTGTGTATAGTCTGCGTATACGTTCTTAAGGTTTCTTCTAGATTCAGCACTGTCATTTTCTGCGACTGCATCCATAGCATTTTGTACCTTGTTCCAAGCGGATTGAACAGCTTCTTTGTCACCGTCTAGATATAGGTTCTTTTCCTCTACGAATTTATCTAAATACGAATTAGTAGTGGCTTCATCTTGTCTTTTCTGATTGATGCGCTGTTGAGCTAAACCAGCGAAATCTGGCGTCTCAATTATATTTGCTGATACGAAATCTGACATTACTTAAATTGTGGTTTATTCAGCAGAGAGCTTACAAATTTATGCAATTTTGAGTTGCCAGAAGAGGCTAGCTGTTTTAGTTTTTTGGCTTGGCTAGGGTTAAAGATGTATTCACCGCCAGTCATTTCACCGATCTTGGCGCCATCCTTCATAATATCTATAGGGTTCGTTTTATGTGAAAACTCACCCGGTGTCTTTTGTATACCTCCGTGCTCTTTCCATCCCTTCCCGTACTCATCCCACCATTCTGCATAGTCTTCATTTGTCTTATATAGATCTTCATTGAATTCAGGAACGGATCTACTCTGACCCCCCATAATGCCCATTGCATTCTTTGCTGCCTTTCTATCGACATCGAAGACAAAACCTTTATCTGAACCACCACCGCTGTTATCAATGTCCTCCATAGTGTCCATTGTTACCACAGCTGTCTTAGCTATATCTGAAAGACCGCCAACAATATTTTGTGTTCCAGCTGAAATGGCAGCTGTTGCTTCGGCACGATCCCTAGTCTCTCTTGCTATGTTTCTGGTGCGCTCTTTCTCAGCGCCTTGAATACCAAATTCAAGCGCTCGCATAATATCTGCCTGCTCTTGACCTAACACTCCAGTACGACCTTTAATGCCGGCTTCTGTAACAGCTCCAATACCCCCGATCACTCCTCGTGACCCCGCTCGCTGTAGCGCCTCTGTAGAGGTAGCCATAGACTTGTTTATCTCGTCTAGCTGTCGCTGTCTTACAGCGCTCTCTCTAGCTTGAGATAGCATCTCGGCATATTCTTTAGGTCTCCCCGTTGGAGCTACATAGGCATCTTCTAAGCCTTTTCTACCAGCCGCTCTTTGGGTAGCGCCATAAATAGTCTTACCTAATCCTGTAGCGCCCTGTAGCGCTAGTAATGATATTGTTACTGGATCGATTGCCATAGTGCAAAAATACTAATTTTAATTATGCAACTTAGAGTCTGCAAATACTGTGTTAATAGCATACAACTCAATTGGTGATGAGGTTGTTTTTGTAAGTTTTAGCTGTATATAATAGTCTCTGATTTGATCTCCTTCAATAGAGCTGTTACCCACAACAACTAATAGATCTCCATCAGATACCGTGACATTACCACTTAGTGTCAGTGTCTTCTCCGCTGTTATAGACAGCGGGTAGACACTTAGGCTGTCTAACTGTGAGCCGTTAAGTTTATACACTGTGGCGGTAGAGCCTAATGGGAATGGCATTGTGTTTATCGCACTGTCGAAGGTAATACTGTTACCTCCAACAACATCTGAAGCTACATTACCCAATGCGAATATCTCGCTAGTGCTAGTAACAGAAGTTATAGATGATCCGTGAGATGTAGTGTCTCCGTGGATAGAGGCGTAATAAAAGCCTTCTTTTTCTGTCCATACCCCGCTAGGCGCTGTGTCTGGATTGTATACAGTTCCTGCTAGGGTAGCTGTTTGGTTGGTCGTTGTAGCGACCACCTGCCAAGTAGCATCGCCTTCTAGAGACAGAGATTCAAAACTTTTGATGGCGGAAGGTGCACGGTTAGACACAGCTTCAACAATAGACTCTGCAACAGCTCCGCCGTAGTAGGTGTTTCTATCAGCATCTTCACTATGCTTGTATATCTTTCCTGACTTGAATGTATACATATTACTATTTAAAGATACAATAGATTCTGGAGTAAACGAATATCTTGTGGTCCAAGCTTTGTCGTTTGTTCCGTAAGCTATGGTGAAGGCAGATAACACTACACCACTAGAATTTATAGATCCAGTATCATCAGAAGTACAATAAGCATTGTTAAACACAAATGTTCCCTCAATAGGATCAACAGTTATAGCAACGAAGAAATCAAATGCAGAGTTTGTGGCTATGCCATATAGCGTGGCTGTTTCAACTTCTCCTGAGTCTATAAATATAGAGCCACCATCTTCAATTTCGTCTAGATAAGCAATAGCCTGAAGGCTATCTTCAAACTGATCACAGATTGCATCAAATGTTCTTTCTTCCGTGTTAAAGCTAAAAACAGCTAAGTCATTTATTGATATAGGGGCTAATACTTTAGTACCTCCACTATCCAGCTGTGCACTGTAAACATATTCATCTGTATTAATAGCTACCTGTGCTTCGGTGATATCATCAGAAGATAATATATACTCATCGTTATCTACGTCTATGCCCCCAATAATACTTGTCGGCGAATACTTTGTGATCACGTCAAATTTATTATCGAAGTACGAAGACATATTAGCATCGCTAATTATCGTAATCCCTTGCGAATCGATTCGTAATACCCTACCCTTTTTAACATCCACAAAATATACCATACCATCTCTTGAAGAGACGCTTTCTGAGTGTGAGGTTCCATATTCTCCGACATAATATTGCTCTGATTGAAGTACGTTATTAGATAATGCCACAAGATTATCTCCACTGCTAGCTTGTATTACATTTCTATTTACAGCTATCACACCCGCTCTTCCTTCTTGTATAAAGTATAGTCTTTGATTATATCCTTCCAGCCCTTTTATTGAGCCGTATTCGTAATCCAAGTCCATAAAATTACTTAGAGACAAGTTGAATGAAGACAAACCATTAAATGTCCCTTCGTGTAAGTACGGCTCTGAATACGTTATAGAGCCACTACGCTTAACTGTTTTGGCGTCAGATATAGGTGCTAATGGTCTGCCTATAGAAGAACTCTCAGAAGTAAAAAAATCACTAACACTATAATCCTCTATATATCTAACAATACCAATAGTCGGGATATTTGATTTCTGACCAGTAATCAGCTTCTCATTGGCTATAGATGTAAACAAAGATCTCTTTCTAAAGTAAACGTCTCCTAGGTTTATGTCAACAACCTTTTCGGGGTTGTTGACTGTAGCGCCTGTATAAGATCCAACAGCTAAAGGGCTTACTGATTTATCAGTAGCGAAAAAGTAATTCACATCTTTTCTAACGTAGCTGTTTGTAATAGTTATGGTGTTGGACCCTACAGTAAGTATATCTCCTTTAAACAGCTTGTATTCTGATGTTCCTGATATAGTGTCGCCAGAAGATGTAGACACGGTTAGATTTAAAGTAGTAGCATCTCTTTCATCTGAATGAACTCCAGATGATACAGGATACGACTTACCTATTTCATAATATATCTCAGAATCATCAATTTCAGAATTATAAATTTCTATTACACATCTTTTATTCCAGTTGGTATCTCTATTTATAATAGAAGTAGAAGTAAATCCTGAAATACCCGGCTTTTCTTCAACGACTAAGAAATTTCCAGTAGTTCTTTCAACTGTTCTTTCTGCTGAGGTGTCTAGTATAGGGTTGTCGTCATCTTGACCTAAAGTCTCATAACCCAGAACTACAAACTCATCTGATAATTTATTACCACCATCGTAATCCACGACTCTAAGCCTGTCTCCTTTTTGGAACACATATTTTAAATCGGCTCCTGCAGCGTCGTTATAGCCTGTATTTCTTTTGAAAACGGAATTTAAAGAAAGGTATATTCTATTGTTGTTTGTAGAATTTCTTAAACTAGAATTGGTTCTGTACGGGATAAATGCACCGTCTATACTGTACATTATTTTTAACCTAGACGAACCTCTACCTTGATAGACAGGCGCCCATCTACTAGCCCAATCTGGAGCTTCATCAGGAAGGCGCATTACTATAGAGGCTGCTCCATACAAATCATTCTCGTCTGCTCTGTTGTTTAGAGAATTTATATAAACATCCCCTAATTCCTGAACGCCACCGCTCCTATTTCTGCTGTCATAATAAACAATCCCCATCTTATGAGATGAACCAGATTTAAAAGACTTATCTGAGGAATCTACAGAAGCAGAAGTAAATGAAGTACCTATAACAGACACTTGAGTAAATTCATAATTAAGTCCATCGCTTTGTGTTACCGATATAATACCAGCAGCCACAACACTTCTTTCTTTACCTCCTTCAAAAAATACTGCCGCCGCATCCTTGAATCCGCCTTCTGCTGCAATATTTTTTAAAATAACGTCTTGGTTTCCAGTTAATATAGCCTTTAACAAATTCTGATTATTCACAGGGCTGGAAACACCTCCGATATACATCTCTAATTCACTAACGTCTAATTCGATTTCATAAGCAGATAAATTTTTTGGCTCTATAATAGCTCTACCACTTACCTGAGCGGTGAAGTCTGTGAAAGCCGCACCAGAAGTCGTAAACACAACATTTTGATCTCTAGTGGGGGCTAACATCAAATTGTATTTTTTTGATGTTAATCTAGATCTAATCGCATCCATAGCTCCAAGTTTAGTTGTGCCGCTTGGAATTGATATCGTCTCAGATATAAAAATACCCGAAGGAATAAACGATACAGGATCATCAGTTTCAGATAGGGTTAGTGCCTTTGCATTTGATCCGTCTAAATCAGTAACAACAACTTCAACGCCCGAAAAAGTCAATGGATCATTTGTTCCTGAGCCACCATTAAAATTTACTTTATCCCCAGAAAAATTTACATTTAAATATATTGTAGATTCCTCTGTGAATGTAGCGGGGAAATCACTTAGATCATTAAAGTTTAAAATAGTTTTACCTCCCGAAGCACCACTAGAAGTAGCTGTTAAAGTTATATCGTATATCGTTTCCGTGTCTTTGTAATTAGCTACAAGAGCTACATCGCCCTCTTCTAAAAAGTTGGGATAACCTTCCGTATAACCACCATACATTAATCTACCGTCAACCACCTCTTGAGAATCCGCTAACTGAGGGACGTTATCAAATAGCTTGTTTTTATCTATAGTGCTTAATGCGGTGCCTTTAAACTGATTGCTAAATCTTACTGTAACAGCATTAGTATTAAAGCTGTTGTTGATCTCTGAGATCTCATAGAATGTACCGTCATTACCTTCTCTAGCAAACACCTGAATCTTATCTACATCAGCTACCGTGTTTTTTACGAACACGTTAATCTGATTGTAGAAGTCCTTAGCTTCTTGAGTGTTGAATCCATCTCTTAGCTGTGCTACTGAAGTAGTCAAAGAGGAATATGGCGATAACGCTGATATCTCCCCGTCTTGATATATGTATCTATAAGCGAACTGGAACACCTTATCGCTTATTCTATTTTCTTTTAGGCTTCCGTTATTTACAATGCTATAAGTAGGTGGATCTAAAGGAGGTTGCTTAGCTGTTGTTAAGTACAACAGCTTTTCCTCATCCGTACCCGAAGTAAACTTAGATGGGTATCCACCACGCAAAGCCTTGGATGCATTGATCTTCTTAGGTGAGCTGTCTGCAGCACTAAAGTACACCAACTCATCACCGTCTAATGATGTAATTATATTAGCCTTTACAAAAGTGTTTTCTGTAAATCCTAGAACAGAATCTTTGTATACTTGGTATGCTGCATCTTTTGTTGCTGAATACCTATATATGGTGTGATA
>Ga0208899_1001860_pt1 | contig 14553 bp, 12 predicted proteins | sample VirMetDEL_Nov_24_FD_184518 | JGI IMG/M metagenome (GOLD analysis project Ga0208899, IMG submission 184518) | Aqueous microbial communities from the Delaware River and Bay under freshwater to marine salinity gradient to study organic matter... | ecosystem: Environmental > Aquatic > Marine >... | reverse complement strand
CGAAGAAGAACTATCGTCACGTAACCCTCCGCATGACGATGTGATTGATGCCCTAGCCTCAGTTGTAGACATGGCTGTCAAACCTGCACGTGCAGTACGTAAACAAAAAGATAATGTAGTGCAGTTTAACAAAAGATTTGGTGGAGTTTCCTTTTAATGGCTGGAACAACTATTGACATAGATCATTTCATTGATCCTCATGCTCTCGCAACTGACATCACAGATCGTTGGACTTCGTGGAATAATGCTCGTCGTACCAAGATAGAAGAGTGGAAAGAACTGCGTAACTATATCTACGCAACGGATACTCGTACAACATCTAATAGTAAACTACCGTGGACTAACAGCACAACCACACCTAAGCTAACACAGATAGCTGATAACCTACACGCTAACTATTTCTCAGCTTTGTTCCCCCAGCAAAGATGGTTCAAGTTCCAAGCACACGATGAAGACTCAGATTTAAAAAATAAACGTGATGTCATTCAGGCTTACATGGAGAATAAAATCCGTCAGTCTGACTTTGAAAACACAGTGAGTAAATTAATCAATGACTACATCCAGTACGGTAACTGTTTCGCAACAGTTGACTTCTCCAGAGATTACACTGAGTACGACGATGGAGAACGTATTGTCAACTACATTGGACCTAAACTTGTCCGTATCAGCCCCTTTGACATCTGTTTCAACCCACTTGCCCCAAGTTTCGGAGATAGCCCTAAAGTTGTTCGTTCTATTCTAACCCTAGGGGAAGTTGCTCGTAAGGTAGAAGAGACAGTTGACAACAACTATATGAAGAGTATCCTTGACAAAATGATGGCTAACCGTTCAGCCATGTCAGGTCAAGACATAGATGTTGCCAAGTCTCAGGCATTCATAGCTGATGGCTTTGCAACTCTGTCAGAATACTACGAGTCTAACTACGTAGAACTTCTAACCTTCTACGGTGACATCTACGACTCAGAGAACGGTGAGTTCCATAAGAACCGTATCATAACAGTCGTTGATCGTTCTTATGTCTTGATGAACGAACAGAATCCTAGTTGGTTAGGTAAGGCTTCTATCTTCCATGCTGGTTGGAGAGAACGTCCTGACAACCTATACGCAATGGGGCCACTAGATAATCTTGTCGGTATGCAGTACCGCATTGACCACCTAGAGAACCTAAAGGCTGATGTCTTCGATCAGATTGCCTACCCGATTATTAAGATCAGAGGTGACGTAGAGGACTTCGACTTCGAACCTGCCGCACGTATCTACATGGGTGAAGAGGGTGACGTAGGGTACCTAGCCCCTGATGCTACAGCCTTGAATGCTGACTTCCAGATTCAAACCCTAGAGAACAAAATGGAAATGCTTGCAGGTGCTCCTCGTGAGGCTATGGGTATCCGTAGTGCAGGTGAGAAGACAGCATTCGAAGTACAACAGTTGATGACAGCAGCTGGTCGTATCTTTCAACACAAAACAGCACACTTTGAACGTGTGTTCCTAGAGCCAATCCTTAACGCTATGCTCGAAGCATCTCGTCGTAACATGGACTATGCTGATACTGTTCGTGTCCTGAATGATGATACAGGATTGTATTTCTTCGAACAGATTACCAAAGAAGATATTATGGCTAACGGTAAGATCGTTCCTATGGGTGCTCGTCACTACGCAGAACGTGCTAACCGTGTTCAGAACTTGACACAGCTATATCAGTTGAAGTTGTCAGACCCGACTATGGCGGCTCACTTGTCAGGTAAAGAGTTTGCTCGTCTTCTAGCTGATGAACTAGGTGAGCCTAAGCTGTTCGCTGAGAATATCACAATAACAGAACAACTAGAAACACAACGAATTGCAACTGAAGCTGAAGTTCAGTTCCAAGAAGAGCAACAAATAGCAATGGAGAAAGGACTCTGATATGCCATATAAGATGGGAAAAAAGACAACATACGGTAAGGGTACTAAGAAAAAAGAACCTACCAAAACAATGAAATCTCCTAAAAAGAAATAAATGAAATCTCACTGGTTCAAACAATGTAAGACGAAAGAAGACAAGGAGAGTGTACGTCAAACTCTCCTGTCAAACCGTGAAAGTCTTCTTCGTCTTGAAGTAATTCTTGAGTCTCTACTCAAAGAATCCCCATCGTCGGCTGACTACGACAGTCCGTCATGGGCGTACAAACAGGCTGATCGTATCGGCTACAACAGAGCACTAAACCAAGTGCTAGATATTATCAACTTAGACAATAAGGAATAAATTATGGTATTTACTGACAGTGCTGCAACCGCACAGACTGAGCAGGTAACAGAGCAGACGCAACAAGAAACCGCACCACAGGAATCTTTTTTGCAGAAACTCGTAGAGGCAAAGGGAGAGAATTGGAAAGACCCTGAAGTCCTTGCCAAAGGTAAACTCGAAGCAGATGGCTATATCAAAACTCTTGAAGAGCAACTAGCCACTATGCGAGAGGATATGCAGAAGCAAGATTATCAGGCCCAGATTCTTGAACAGTTGCAGAACAAGGCTGCTGAAACTACCACAGCACAACCTGCAACGCCCAACAATAATGGTAGCACAGAGACACAGGACACCACTGCAAGTCTTAGTGAGAACGATTTGGAAAGCCTTGTTGAAAAAACACTGGTCAAACGTGAACAGGATGCTGTCATTAAACAGAACCTGACACAAGTAGATCAAGAGTTAGAGAAGTCTTTTGGTACGGAAGCTGCTGCTAAAGTCCAAGAGAAAGCCGAAGCACTAGGTATGACAATAGATCGTCTACGTGATATTGCAGCCGAATCGCCCACAGCATTCTTTGCTCTTATCGGTGAACCACAGAAAACCTTTAGCCCTATGGTTCAAGGTTCTGTACGAACCGAAGGTGTCAACATGCAACAGTCGAATGAACGTGACTGGAACTACTACCAGAATCTTCGTCGGCAAAATTCAAAACAATACTATTCACCTAAAGTCCAACAGCAAATGATGCAGGACAAGCTACGGCTGGGTGATAGGTTCGGTAACTAAGGAGACTAGCAATGGCTGGTATGAACGACAGTGCAGTAAGCACTAACTTAGTCCGTAGTGAACTTTGGTCATCAGAACTAAAGGAACTACTACGTGACGAAATGATGGCACAGAACTACGTGCGTATGCTAGAAGGTTTCCCTGATGGGGATACTTTTAACATTCCACAAATCGGTGCGATCCAAACACGTGACTACACAGATGACACAGCTATCACATATGATGCATTGTCAACTGCGAACTTCACGTTTGCGATTGACAAGTATTTGTCATCTGCAACTTACATCACGAAAGCAGCATCACAAGACTCTTTCTACAGTGCACAACTTGAAGCACGTTTTGTTCCAGAACAAGGTCGTGCGATCATGGAGCACTTCGAGTCAACAACTTTTGCTGCACCTGAAGTAGGTGTTACAGCTAACTCAGCTGAAGCACAAGACGGTATTGCACACCGTATTTCAGGTGGTAACGGTGGTAAGCTAGAACTAGCTGACTTCGCATATGCACGTTACGCATTGAAGAAGTCCTCTGTACCTGATCGTGGTCTAGTTGCTATTGTTGACCCATCAGTTGAGTTCCAACTGAACACATTGACTAACATCGTTGGTGTTGCTAACAACCCAATGTTTGAAGGTATTGTTCGTGATGGTATCGCAACTGGTATGCGTTTCGTAGCTAACGTCTACGGCTTTGACGTATACACATCTAACTTCTTGAAGTCTGATGTCTCTGACTCAGCACTTGCAGAACGTGATGGTTCAACAACAAACAACTTCGGCACTGACAACGGTGTTGCTAACTTGTTCTTCTCAACTGAAGGTGATGCGAACCCATTCGTAGGTGCATGGCGTCAAGAACCAGAAGTTGACTACGAGTACAACAAAGACTACCAACGTCACGAGTATGTAACCACTGCTCGTTACGGTGTCAAGAAGTACCGTCCAGAAGGTATCGTTACAATCGTAACCGATCCTGCTGTATAATGATCTTAGGGTATCCCTTCAAAGGGGTACCCTTCACTTTTTTGTTGACAAAAGATATCTTTTAGTTTATAATATCTTTAACACTGTCAGGGGTTCCTAATGGCTAATGTAAATCACTCATCTCTAACTGATCCTTACCTACACGAACCTAAGGGTGTAGCCTCTGCATCTTCAGGGAAGGTATATGTGTCTAATGGATCGGGTTCAGGAACTTGGAAAAAAGCACATTCAAATGCAGATGTGTATTTAGACTTCGATGCTACCACACCAGCCTATGTTCATTCAGCCACAACTGGTTTTACAGTTATTAATCCTACCCTAAGTACCTCGACACTTAATGGTTTTACAGTTACGAACTCACCTAATGCTAGGTTGACGTACACAGGAACTGAAGACATTTCAGTTAATATCCATATTTCTATATCTACTTCACAGTCTACAGGTACAAATAAAGACGTAGAGTGGATAATCTACAAAAATGGTGTTGGTCTTTTAGGTGCTCACGTTATTAGAACAATTAGTTCAGGTACTTGGGGTTCCATTTCATTACTTGGAAATAGCACATTATCTACTAATGACTATTTAGAAATATACTCAAAGATTAACAGTGCTAGTAATGTCAGCTATGCGTCTATCTTTTGGACAGTAAAAGGGTTACCAGTCTAATGAAAACGACACTCTTAGAAATTGTTCAATCTATACTGTCTGACATGGATTCAGAGAATGTTAATACTATTTCTGATAGTGTAGAAGCTCAACAGGTAGCCTCTGTTGTCGAGGATACTTACTACAATATTATTGCTGCTAGGTATATTCCTGAACATGATGAACTTATCAAGTTAGGCGTTCTTAGTGATTCAACTAAACCTACTCACTTTACAATTCACAACAGCATTAAAGAAATTAAACGTATTGAATATAATATAGGAACAGTCGATGATCCTGATTATAGAATAGTTAAATTTGTAGAGCCTGAGTATTTTCTAGACAACATGGATGAGTCAGGTTTACGTGTAGAGTCTGACTATTATCCAGACAACACTGACCTTTACGTAAGAACCGATACACCACCTTCTTACTATACTTCTTTCAACGACTACTACATTATAATGGACTCCTATGACAGTTCAGTAGAAGCAACACTACAACAGAGTAAGACAAGAGCAATGGGTTCTGTCTATCCTTCGTTCAGTCAGACCGATTCATTCGAACCTGACATCGATAAGAACCTAGTACCTCTTCTTATAGCTGAAGCTAAGTCAGCCTGTTTTTCATTATTCAAGGGTGGGTCAGACCCTAAAGTTGAACAGGCAGCACGTCGCTTGAAGTCATACGTTCAGAACGATATGTATAAAATTAAACGTGCTAACACTCGTAATAACTACGGAAGATAGTATGATTGAGTACCAAGAGTTTCCAGAGAAACAAATGTGCATTTGCACAACAGATAAACTTAAAACTAAGGTTATTATTCAAAAATCTGTAGGCGGTAATATCTTCTTCGAATTTAAATTTGAAAAGGGTTCTATACCTAAAGAATTATCTGGACGTTACACTTCGATTAAAAAGGCTCAACTAGGTCTAGAAAAGTATTTACGCAAACAACCTAAGTCAAAGACTGTCCTTCGTGATGAAAGGGCTGACATGAGAGAGAAAGAACGTAATGCCGCAAAGTCTAAATCAGAAGGCAGTTAATAACTTTGTCAGAGGTTTGATTACTGAGGCTGGAGAACTTACGTTCCCTGAGGGTGCTTCAGTAGATGAACTAAACTGTGAGTTACGTCGTGATGGTTCTCGTCGTAGACGTTTAGGTGTAGCCTACGAAGCTGATAATGTTTTGTCAGATTTTAGATTACTGGACTCAGAATTAGTTTGTATAGGTGAGTGGAAAAACGTAGGCGGTAATGCTGATCTAGAGTTCTTAGTCTTACAGAGAGGTCGTTGGCTATACTTCTATAACAAGGGTGATACTCCTTTTTCAGCCCAGATAGAATTAAATGCTATAGACTTGGTTGCATATGAACATGCTGGTTCAGGAGGTGCTGCAAATGCTAAGTGTCAATTTACAAGTGTTAAAGGATTCTTAATCGTTTCCTCACCTAACATTAACACAATAGCTGTTGAGTACGATTCTATAACTGAAACTTTCACACGCACTCAGATTTCTTTTAAGACCAGAGACTTTGACTTTCAAGGGGATACCGAAGATTATTTCACTGAGGGTACTGGCACAATATCAGACAGTCGTAAGTACGATACCTTAAACTCAGGCTGGGGTGATCCTAACACAGGCCGTAGTCAGACAGCATTAAACTACTACACCTCAACTCAGTCAGGCAAATACCCAGCATTGACACACCCTTGGTTCTCAGGCAAGGATTCCTCTAACCAATTCGATGTCACAGAATGGAAAAAGATAGGTGCTGGTACATCCCTTTCAGGTGCAGGTCGTTATATTCTAGACTTCTTTAATAAGAATAGAAATGATGCAGCCTTAGACGATGGAATTAGTATTTCAATAAACAATGAAGTTGAATCTTCTCGTTTCCGTTGTGTCGAATCATTCGCTGGAAGAGTCTTCTATGCGGGTTTAGATAGTGCTAAGAATGCAGGGACTATCCTATTCTCTAAACTTATAGACACAACAAGTGACCTAGGTAAATGTCATCAGGTAAATGACCCAACATCCGAATACCTTTCCGATCTATTAGCCACAGACGGTGGTGAGATAAAAATACCTGATGCTGTCAAGATTCAGAAACTATACGGCTATCAAAACTCTCTCTATGTATTTGCTGAGAATGGTATCTGGCAGATCACAGGGGTAGATGGTGTCTTCAGGGCTACTGAGTATTCTATCAACCGTGTATCACGTATAGGTATTCTCAACCCTGAGACATTCGTAGCAGCTGAGGGTATTCCTTTCTGGTGGTCACCTTTCGGAATCCATACCTTATCAGCTGATCCTGTATCAGGACAAGGTCAAGAACAAAACCTAACTCTGCCTACCATACAGACTCTATGGGATAACATAGACCCTGAGGTAAAGTTAAAAGTTGTGTCAACCTATGACAGTATAAACAAACGTATATACTGGGCGTACCCTGATGCTGACGAAACTGTTGAGGCTAAGTTAAATAACTTTCTAATCCTAGATATTCCTCTTCAGGCATTCTATCCTTGGAAGGTATCAGACCAAGCATCTAACACTGACTGTATCGTAGGACTAGCATTCTACACTGGCTTCGGGGCAAGTACAAATCTACTTGACGTAACGTCTGATTCAGGTTCTGATGATGTAGGTGAACACACCCTTACATCAGCTACAGCTGTAACATTTAAAACTGTAGCAGGTTCAGCTGACGGTACCCTAGAAATAACAGATGCTTCACATACCCTGTCAGTATCCGATTCTGTAAGGGTTGACTTCGAAGAAATATATGCTATAGCTGTCTTACTGGGAGTTGATACGTCAAGTATCGAACAGAACTTGACAGTGTCAGCAACCACAGCTACAACATTCTCAGTTCCTATAACATACACAACTGTTCAAGGAACTACAGGTCAGGCTACTCTACCTGCCACTTACTACTACTCCAACCTACAGACAGCTACAGTTGCTAATGATATCGTGTCAAGTCAGATATCTTCTGTACCTACAGGATCACCACAGATTGTTCTAATCTGTAGAGACTCAACTGACAATAAGATTACCTTTGGCGGCTTCCTATCAACGTCCTTCCTAGATTGGGCTGATACGAACTACACATCCTTCGCTGAGACAGGATATGATTTCATGGGTGATGCGGTAACTAAAAAGAATGCACCCTATCTAATCTCCTACTGTCGCCTAACAGAAGAAGGTTTCACAGGAAGTGACTCTGATGGGTATGAAGCTATAAGACCGTCAGGCTTGAAGGTTTCAGCTGCATGGGACTTTAAAGACACCTTCGGGACTAGCCAACAGGTTTACAGACATAAATATCCTGTTGTTGTCAATCCTAGTGACTTGACAGACTTTGCTTATCCTGAAGACATGATAACATCTCGTGTAAAAATACGAGGACATGGACGTTCAATGCGTCTGAAGTATGAGAGTGAGCAAGGTAAAGACTTCATCCTAGTCGGGTGGGGTATGATTCAAGGAAGAAATCCAAGGTACTAATGACAGAATATACAATTCGTAATGCAACCCATGACGATGTATTAGATACTGTCCTCGCTGTCAAACAATTCTGTAAAGAAATACCTCACCCAGCTTGGCATAAATTTAATACGAACAAAGTAAACAATCTTATCACACAATTGATAGAAATTGACCAAGGTTTCGTAAAGATTGTTACTCACGATGACGAGGTAGTCGGTGCTCTAGTTGCAGTTATAAGTGACATACCGATTAATGACTTAGTCTTCGCACAAGAACTGATGTTTTGGATTGACCCTGAACATCGTATAGGGAGAACAGCCTTGAAATTAGTAGACGAGTATGTAGAGTGGGCTACCAGTAAAGGTTGTAACTTCATAAGGTTGTCAGAACTAGACAATGTTTTAGGTGGAAAAGCTGGATTATTGTTCAAACGTAAAGGTTTCGAACCTCTTGAGACAGCCTATGTAAAGGAAATATGATATGGCAGTTTTCACAGCGATAGCTGGGGCAGTAGGAGGGGCAACCCTTTTTGGGTCAGCTGCGTTAGCAGGGGCAGCTATAACAGCAGGTGCAGGTGCTATTGGTTATTCTATTAACCAAGCAGAAAAGGGTGCTAGTGCTCAGAGGGCAGCGGCTCAGACACAAGTTAGAATGCAGCAACAACAGGCTGCTCGGCAAAGACGACAAGCTATACGTGGAAGCATCATACGAAGACAACAAGCCAGAGCACAGGCACAGGCATTAGGGGTAACCGATACTTCTATGTTAGCTGGTGGCTTAACAGGTTTATCTTCACAGCTAGGAGCTAACTTAGGTTTCGGTTCTATGATGTCAGGTCTTGGTCAACAGTATACAGGTTTGACAGCACAGGCAGCACAATTCCAAGGCAGATCATCTTTGTTTGGTCAAATTGGTCAGATGCTCTTAGGTGCTCCTACATTCGGTGCCACATCAACACCGACAGCAACGTCATCTGCTCCTGTATACAACAGGGAAAATTTCAGTAGAGCTAGGTCAGGTGTCAATTTAGCAGGTGGTTTCTAAATGTCAACTCTTCTCACACTTGAAGATCAAATCTTCAATGAACTTGCTCTCGAAAAGCAAGCTGAAGAACAGTCTGACATTAAACCTTTCAACAGGTTTAGTCAGATAGAACGTAAGAAGGCACAAGAGATTTCTGTTGCTACTGAAATCCCTGTTGATCAAGTCGAAGCTGAACGTGCTGCAGGTGATCCTGTATCTGAAACGGCTGCTAAGACTAATGCTGTGAACTTCGACTATGCCTTGACGATTGATCAGGCATACAACGACGGTGTATCTGCAGAAGACCTAGCAGAGATTATTCAAGAACGTAAAGCTAAGGGTGATGATATGACCCTTAGTGAATACTTCCTAATCCAGAACTTGATGTTATCAGACAACGGTGTCAATGCCTACGCTGCACGTACCATGACAAACATGGAGATTTGGAACAATCTTATGCAGGAAGCCCTAGAAGAGAATGACCAGTCAGGTATCTCTAAGGTTCTAACATTCTTCGATGTGAATGTCCTACGTGAACTTACCATCGGTGCTTTCGAGAATGTAACCTTCCGTTCTAATCGTGAGGGTAGAGATATTCGTGAGGCATTCAACTCACTAAAGCCAGCTGATTTCGAAGAGTGGGCTAAGGAATACCTAGAGGAACGCAAGTCTGAAGGTATCTTCTCAGAGGATAGCCTATGGAACCTATACAAGGCAGCTAATGATGCTACCTATCTAGGTGATGATCCAATGGCTGGTGTCAATTTCCTATTCGGTGCAGCTGACATAGTTACCTTAGGTGGTACTAAGATAGCATCCGCCGCAGCTAAGGGTGTCAAGGCAGGTGTCGAGAATACTCCACAAAAACTACTAAGTATCTATAAGTCTCGTCGCCCTGTTGATTCAGTTGCAGTAATGACTGGTGAGGTAGAGGCTGCACGTGTAGCATCACGTCTAGTAGATGATGTAGGTGCACAGACAGATGAAGTCTCTGCAGGTCGTACTTTACCTGAAGAGCTTGATCCTGTTGGTGGCCCCTCTGCACGTCCTTCAGGCCCATCTGTACGTGACGGTACACGTAAGACAATCCTGACAGAAAAACTAGAAGAACTAAACCGTAAAGGCTCCTTTGGTGAATACATACCTCGTACAACCTTAGAACTTGTTGCAACTAAAATGGCAAACAACATTGCAACACGTGTCAATGACGTTGTTGTAAACTCTCGTCGTGTCATTGACGAAGGTTCTGAAGACTTCAAAGTTGTTGTCCGTATGGGTAAGGATGGTTCAGGTGCTCCCTTCCGTCGTAAGATGGACGCTGAAGAGATTGCTAAACGTGACCCTAGCCTGAAGGTTGTCAAACGTGAAGAGGGTCGTGGTTGGTTCGTTGAAGCTGAGGAACGTGTCAATGTACTAGGTCTGCCTGATGCTATTGATCGTTTTAACAAGGGTGGGTTCATCACAGATGCTGTGAACAAGTTTCTTGGTGCCGCAACTGTACGTCTAGGTGACAAGATCGGTGGCAAGTTCCTTCAGGCTGAAGCAGGACAGGCTCTTATCGGTGATCTTATCAAACCATATCAGAAGACAATCCGTAAAGTAAAGGGCAAGGAACTAGAAAACTTGTCTGACTTTATGACACAACTACGTGACGGTGACTTGTCATACATGCGTCAAGCACCTGATTCTGCCTCTTTTGAATCTATGTATTCAACTATGTACGGTGCTAAACCTTCACGTGGGACAGTCGAAGCATATGAAGCATTGCTTGATATCAATGACACAACTTGGCAGATCAAATCATCTCAACGTCTAAAACGTATCGTTGCTGAAGGTGGTGTCTTTGTGAACATCACAGACGATTTTTCTGATATTGGCTACCGTGTAGCATCTGTACCCGATGGTGAGCAAGTCCTAGACTTAGCAGCTAATAAGTCTCTTGCTAAGGGTTCTTTATCTGCAGATGCTATTGTCTACAAAATCCCTAGTGTTTTCCTTGATCATCTTTATGTAACTAACGTCAAGTCTACTCGTGTCTTAGAACGTGTTGACGTTATGCCATACAATGCTGGTGGGCCTCGTACTAATGCTGAGTTTCGTTGGTTCATCGGTGCTGAAAAACAACAGAGACTTGCATCAGGTAATACAATCAACGCAGGATTCAAAACAATCCTAGGTTCTTTCGGTAAGGAACAGGCTGAGATTGCTGTTGATCAGTTGAATAACATTTCTAAGGCTGTACGTAGTCTGATGAACGAGTTCAATGTTGACGAAATCACAAATCTGACCCTAAGTAAAGCACGTTATGATGAACTGGGTGATATTATTCGTCGTAATAATACTTGGAACAAAAACGTCACAGACTTAGAAGACTTACAGAAACTAGCAAGCGACTATAACTTCCGTTTCGTAGAGGACTTCGTTGCTAAGGCTCGTGACGAAAAGGTTTCTATTCGTGAAGCAGGGCAAGATACAGCTTCTGTAGGGGAATCCTTTGGCGAGGTAGTAGGTACACGTATCAACATGCGCCGTGGTGACACACCATTGATGGAGTTCGGCGGTAGAAAGGCTGTAAATGCTAATCCTGTGTCAGCTATTGCAGATCAGTTTGGTACGGAAGCCTTCGGCTATGCTAACCGTGCAGCTTCACAGAACGCAGTTGTAGGTTGGGTTAAACTTGCTGAGAAATCAGATGGTCTAGTAACATTCCCTAAGGATATCCCTAGTACTGACTACCTAAACCGTTTCCTAGAAGCTAAGATAACAAAGACAGGAAAGTTTAACGATCTAGCTGCACAGTTACGTGAGCAACAAGACGTTATCAAACGTCGGATGAACCAGTCAACATGGTTATCAGACAAGTGGGATAGCTTCACATCATCAGCTACTGAGGCTGTCTTTGAAAGAACAGGCTTCAAGGCTGACTTTACCAAGGCTGACCCTGCAAGTCGTCTACTTCAGGTAGGTTTCTATTCTAAGTTTGGCTTCTTCAACCCTGATCAGTTTGTTCTTCAAGGTCTACACAGTCTGACGATTGCAGCCATTTCACCTATACATGGTATGAAAGGCTTGGGCCTAGCTACACCTATGTTTATTTTGATGCATCCTCGTCTGAATAAGCAAGCAAGAGCCATTGGTATCACTCGTCTAGCAAAGGTAACAGGTTTTCCTGAGGAAGAGCTGCAGAAACTTGTTCAGTACATTGATGAGAGTGGTCGTAACATTATTGATACACAGATCATCGAACTTCAGGCACCACAAAAGTTCGGTGCTGCGAGTAACCTGACAGGTAAGGCACAAGAGGCAGTTGGTTCTTTCCTAGACAAGTCAACACTTTTCTTTAAGGAAGGTGAACGTGTTACACGTATGACAGGGTTGATCACAGCCTACCTTGAACACCGTGCTAAACGTCCTAACATTGATCCTCTATCACCTGACGGAAAGCTATGGATTACTAACCGTGAACAAGACTTGACATTCCGTATGACAACAAGTTCACGTAACTTCGTACAGTCAGGCCCAATGCGAGTACCGACACAGTGGTTGTCCTTCTCTCTACGTGCAATGGAAAACATTGTAGTAGGACGTAACTTTACCGCAGGTGAACGTGCTCGTATGTTTGCTGTGATGGGGCCGATGTTCGGTTTGACAGGCTTGGGTGCAGGTCAAATGGCAGGGTACTTCACAGAACAACTTGGGTATGACTCAGACGATCCTTCTTCTGTCAAGATGTTCAACCGCATCAAGTACGGTTTGATTGACATGTTGTTGTCTGAGATTATGTCAGGGGTATCAGAAAAAGAAATCGAAACAGCCTATGCAACACGTGTTGCTCCTGTAGACCAGCTTATAGAGACTTACAAAAAGCTGTTTGATGAGAGCCTTATAACTTCATTATTTGGCCCTTCGGGTGAGATCGCATCTGACATGGTATCCGTAGCATCCAATGCTATCGGTGCTATGATAGGTGGTCGTCCACAGATGGTACGTGAAGACTTGACCCAGTTGGTTCGTAACCTATCTACTGTTGATAAGGCCATAAAGATTCGTGAACTGATCGAATCAGGAAATTACCGTAGTCGTACACGTAAACTGGTTGTAGGAAACCTAGAACCTGAGTATGCGGCGTCAATCATGTTTGGCGCAACCCCAGCACCTGTACAAAACTATTATGATTATCGGGAAATGGTATTCAAAAAGAATACTCAGTATCGTGAAATGTCAACAAGACTAAAACAAAAGGCAACTCTTGCACTTTCTCTCTTGACAGAAGGAGATGAAAGTGATATCATAAGAGGAACAAAACTTTGGGAAGAGATCAATGATGAGATTTGGTCTTCTAACCTATCTAACCAGTTGAAGACATCCCTTCAGAAAAGTTTGGTTAATGTTGCCTCAGTCCCAGATATTATGAAGAATGCTATTCGTATCGGTCTTGACTATGATGCACAGATTCTTCAACAACAAATGCAATAAGGAAAAACTATGGCTGGATTTGCAATAGACATCGGTGATGAAGGTACCGCATACTCACAAGGTGTAACAATGCCTAGTGCTACATCTGCTAGTGTAGCAGCAGAAGGTATCAGTGCAATAGGTAAAGGTGTCTTCGGCGTTCTTGACAAGATGGATGCTGCTAAACGTGCAGCACAACCTACCGAAAGTGCAGTTAGTCGTGAAGCCTTTGGTCGTCTTTCAAAATCCCTTGACGGACTCAAAGGATTAGACCCGCTTAAACAACGTGCTGATCTGGCTGGTATTGTTACAGAGTATAACAACGCAGGTTTTGACATCGGTGAAGCTGAGGCACGTCTTATCAAACAACGTACAGGTATTGACGTTGATTATCTGAACTTCGATCCTCAACAAGAAGCTATTAACGCTACTGTTCAGAAACTACAGGATAACCCTGCTTATCTTTATAATGCACAAAATACCCTAGTCTCTTCTGGTATAGAAAATCCAACAGACTTTCAGATTATGCAACAGGCTCAATCTGATGTACAGGCTAATGAAACTGCAGCATTATACTTAGTGAACGCCAAGAATATCACACGTAAGCAATATTTTGAAACATATCTACCCCAAGCTAAAGTAGCCTTAGAGAATGTACGTGCATTAGCTCTTGCAGGACTAACTATTGAAACTGGTGGTGGTGACATCAAGCCTGAGAATATTGTACAACTTCGTACACAGTTTGATATCGCCAAAGCACAGTTCACTAAACCACCTCTTATCAATACAGAGGACTGGCAATCTGTTCAATCACAGATCGACACCCTTGATCAACTCTTGACAACACTAGAGAAATACGACGAGAATACTCTAGCTGCAACTAAGGCTGAAATCCTAGAACCTATCACTAAATCCTTGATGCTTCAGGCTAA
>Ga0208899_1001857_pt1 | contig 14566 bp, 15 predicted proteins | sample VirMetDEL_Nov_24_FD_184518 | JGI IMG/M metagenome (GOLD analysis project Ga0208899, IMG submission 184518) | Aqueous microbial communities from the Delaware River and Bay under freshwater to marine salinity gradient to study organic matter... | ecosystem: Environmental > Aquatic > Marine >... | reverse complement strand
CTCGGCAACAACAAAGGAACTAATCACACCACTATCAACTTGACCCGCAGCGGGAGGAATGGTCTGTGCTTGGGATTGAAATACCATTTGGGTATTAATGCCTCGTGAGTTATAACCAGCTTGAACGGCAACACCACGACCAGTAGGCATTTCAAGTAGGAGAGGATAGACAAACTTGCCGTCGTTGAAACTTTCTTTGCTTGTAATAAGTGTCCCGTTGTTGTAGTGTGATACTTTGTCTTGTGCGTAGGAAACGTCAGCCAGTCCGTCCAGCCAAGTCCCGAGCATTTGTGGGTATTTGACGTTATTCACGCTCCACTGCCAACGAGCATTACCGACTTTCTTGGTGTCGCCAGAGTAAGAACGAAATCTTAAAGCGTTGGATTGGTAAGCGGCAACACCAGTAGCGTTAGGCAGTTTGTGGGAACGTTTGCCTACGGAAGTGTAGTTTGCGTCTCTATATACGGCGTAGAGGCGGTTGATACAGCCAGAGGACAGAGAAAAGCGAGTTGAAGCAGAAGTAGCACCCGCACCGCCAGTAATGCCGTCAAGTTGGAATGTGTAGTATTCTTTGTAGTTAAGTTCAAGACCACCCGCTTCCAGTCGCTTACGAAGCATAGCGTTATACATAGGGTCAAGAGTGAGAGTATCGCAAGTGAAATACATATTGGATACGCTGTATTTAATCGCAGCGGCGTTTGCTACCGCAGCGGGAGAAGTAAGGTCTTGACCGAGTGGGACGGCAGTTTGTTTTGGGACGAGGGCGTTATTACCCGCCCAAGTGAGGCGGATTTGGATTTGACCGAGCAGTCCAGTATTGAGGTAGCGAGTGCTTAACTCATTAAGGAAGCCACACCATTCACTTACACAAATTGTTTCGTCGTCATTAGCGTCGTCGTCTGTAATGTAGGAGTGAGAAAGAGCTCGGTCTATTGAGTTGTCTTTATCAATGTTGGAGCAACCAAGACGAAGCACTTGGGCGATTGTGTTATATTCACTGGCTCCTTGCTGAACTTGAACGCCGTTAATATAAACCTCCACTCTGCTAATGAGAGAGGAAACGTGAGCGGGGAGTTTGCCGAAAACTTCGTCAGCACCAGCACCAGCTCCGTCGCATTCCACGTCGGCAAAGAACTTCAATGATTTCATATCTATCATAGCATTTTCGGGAAGGTTAAATGTGATAATTCTATTCGGCCCAGCACTATCGCTTGAAATAGTTTCAAGCTTGAACTTATTACGGGCAACTTCTCTAACCTCGGCGGTCGCATACATAGCACTCTCTGGTAGGTATTCCATATTTTACTATAACCTTATACTTTTATTTCTAAATCTTTAATCTTCTATGAGTTAGGGACTTTTTGAGATTGGAATGGTGGAGGTTGAACTCTGTATTGTCCTTGTGGTGTCTCTTGTTCCACAACCTCCCAACGGAACGACATTTTAAAGGATAGGTTGCCGTCGTCTGCTTGACCTTGTGAAACCTCTTGAAGTGGTCGTCCAGCGTGGTCTGTGATTGTGAAAAGCATATCGCTTAATTGTGTCTGTTGAAGCAAAATGCTAAATAAATCATTTGTATCCTCAAATTGGATTATCTCAAACTCGTCGTTGTAATACGCTCTGCTTAATGGAATACGAGCAAAGATTGTTGTTGGTGTAAGACCATTTTGATTTGGTAGGTTTCTCTCAAATCCGTAGGACTGATAATTATTGGTTTGGAGTGAGGTTCGTAAAAAGATTGTTTCTATTGTATTTAAAGCACCGACGTAGGGTGAGGTATATGGCCCCACACCAGTAGCACCAAAAGCATTTACGGGTTGAGGCAACCAATTATCACGTGTAGGGCGACAACCAAGGATTTCAGCACTATCATTAAAGTATCCGCTTTCACTTATGTTTGTTTCTTCGGGATTATCGGGGGATTGCTTAACTTGGAATGATACAAGGTATGCTGTTGCTGGTGTTCCAACTGGGAGAGTAATTTGAAACTTTCTGCTGACTGCGTCCCAACCACACGTAGGAGCACCACCAAGAGCGGTAGTAAGTGCTGTCTCAATTGCTCTTGCTAATGAACCCACTGGGGAAGGTGAAGCTGTCCCGAATGAACGATAAGAACCTGGTGTAATTGTAATCTGTGTGTATTGAGCCCCAACTGGTGCGGCTGGGTCATACAGATAAAACTTATTGTTTGTGGCGTTAATACTATACCAATTGCGTCTCATTTCAAAAGAGGTCAGCACAAGTTTCATAAATTGCCCCGAACGAATACTAAAAGCAGACGACGGGAACTGGATACGAGACACTTGCCCGTTTCCAATTGAATTAATCTCGCTGTCTAAATACACATTGCGGAAGTAAGTAGTTCTCATATTTACTATAACCTTACATTTATTTTATTAAAACTTATTCCTCCTCGGGGAGAACTTTTCCAGTTTTAAGTGTATTTTCGGGGTATTCTTTATTTGGGAATGGGTCTTCCAGTGTCCCCGCTTTATGTTTATCACAGATTTCCTTTAAGTCCTCACTCGGCATTAATACAATAGTTTCTGCGATAAGGCGGTCAATAACTGGATTGCTTTGCATCATTTTACGGATTTGTTCTTCGTCTTCGGGAGTTAGTTTCCGTTTGTATGGATTGAATAAAACTTCTTTAACTTCTTCAATTTCACTCATTTATAATAGGACAAGAAATAAATTATGGAACTTCAACATAAGTTTTTCCATTCATTTCAAATCGTTCTAATTCCCTTGGAGGTTCGGGAGGAACGGGACGGAGGTCTCTACGGCGACTTCTTGGTCTTGACGCTTGTGCGAGTTGTGTTGCTTGTTCTGTTGAATACGCCAAAGCACCTTCTCCCGCTGGTGTAAAACTTGCTTCTATTTGTCTCATTCGTTCCGCTTGTTCGCTGTCTCCTAATGGGTCAAATCCTAATGCTTCTACCGCTTGTGCGTGTCTAAATCCGTCAGCGTCTCCATAGCGTTCAAGGTATTCGTCAAAGGTCAAATAGTCGGGGTCGCCTGGTTTTATATCCCATAAAAACTCTTCACGATATACTCTATATTCCTCCTCACGTGCCGCTTCTTGTCTTCGGCGTTCGGGGGTCTGTATCTTTTTAATCCATTTTGGAGTATATACAAACTCGGGTTCTTCGGGGTCGGCTCCAAATATCTTATGTCTTACTTTTGCTAAACCTTCGTGGAGTATTTGATTGTCTTGTTGGTCTAACATTAAAAGGTCTGTGTAAGCACCTATCGCAGCGGCGGGTGCTAATCCTTGTGTAAATCTTCCTATACCTCGTGCGGCACTTCCCGCTCCTAATTGTGCTACACCTTCATATTCTAAACCTCCTTTGATTAAATCGGCACCAAGTTCGGCTCGTCTGTATTTACGTTCAACTGGGTTTTTGTATTCGGGTTGGAACGCCATAGCGGGGAGAGCCATTACAGCACCCTTCACCCCCGCTACACCTTTTTCGGCTACACCCTTTACTCCCGTTCCAGCAAACGCTACTCTATTACGAAACTTTGTATTTCTCTTGACGAGTATATTTCCATTCTCTATTCTACTTGGTTCGGGGATTGCTAATTCGTGGTCGTGGCGACCCATTAAATCGTCCTCTGTGCCTGGTATGGTTGTGTATGTATGAACTTCCATAAACTTCGGTGTCTTTTTGTAAGTTCTCGCTCCGCTTACAAAATCAAACTCCTCACGATATACGTGTATCTTTGTATCGGGATGCACTTCTTCATTTGGTATTAATTCACTTGTCGGGTGTGTGGCTGGATTAAAGATATGTGCCTCACCCCCATACTTACGGGCAAGATATTCACCAGTTGCTCCCGCCTTTGAATGACCTACGTGTTTAATTGATTTTACTGGAACTCCGTCTGCTTCCGCCCAACGTAAAAGGTCGGCTTCTTGATTTTTATAGGTTGAGGTGTTTAAATGTTTTTTCATTAACCATTTCGCATTTACAACCCAATCATTTACTCCCTTTTGTAATCTTTTTGTTAATGGTTGTCCTCGTAAAGCTTGTTCTATATTAGCGTCTGCTTTGAAAAACTCTGTATCACTCCCACGACCAGCCATAACTCTCTCACCCGTTTCGGGATTGTGTAAAGCAAGATAGTCATAATCACTAAACTCGGGACGGATTTCAAAACCATTCAGTTCCTCAATATATTCACCACCTTTCTTTAATTGTTTCATAGCGGCTTTCTTACCTTTGTATGCATTCTTGTATGCCGCTTCGGTCATATGTCCGTATTTATGTTGGTCTCTTGGTTCAATGACTTCCTCTTGACCTACTTTTAAAAGTTCTAACGCCCTCTTTTTACCCGCTTCTAAACGTTGGTTATATCTTCGGGTGAATACACGGAGTTCTTTATTCGTTGGTTGTCTTGTTTTAATTCCCCGTTGGATAAGTTCATTACGTTCTGTATTAGTAATAGGGCGTGTTCGTTCTAACTTAATATCAGTAATATTACGTCTGTGTGTAAGGGGACGTTCAGCACCATAGTAAGGAACGTGTTCGTCGTCCGCTTCTACGTCAGTAATATCACGACGTGGTGGGAGTGTTCGTGGCGTAAAGGTTTCTGTAAGTGCTGGGTGTTCTCTTGGTTTAATTTGAATGGACTTACGTGTTTTTGGTTTAAACACGGCAGTTTGTGAAATACACGAGGGGTCTAACGGGTGATACTTACAATAATCACTCATATTTACTATTTAATCATATTTTTATATTAATTTATTTATAAACCGCTTCCCGAAGCGATATTAGCACCTACACGTGGGGACGCTGGTTCTTCGGGTGCCGCTCCTTGTGGTGGCTGTGGTGCTTGTGCTTGTGCCGCAAACTCACCTTCAAGGTCTCTACGTGCTTCGGGTAATTGAAAACGACCTGGTCGCTCACCTTCTTCTCGGGCAAGACGTTCGCTGTTCTGCCAATCAACAAATGCAGAAGCGTCTCCTCCAAAAAAGCGTTCTACGAGGTGTTCTACCTTTGCTTCTCTGTTTGGGAGATTGACGAAATCTGTATATGAATACTTAAAACCTTGACGTTCCCGTGCGGCTTTACGGGCACTACCTAAACCACTCATATCAATTCTTTTAGAATAGTATTCGTCAAGTTCTCGCTGTGTGGTCTGTTCGGCAATTCTTCGTGCTTCTTCTTGTGTGGCTTGTTCTACGAGGACACGTTGTTCTGCTTGTCGGCGTTGTTGAAGTTCTCTATACTTTTCTAACCAATCCTCACCGCCCGTTGCGTCGCTGACTGGTGGTTTAAACTTTCCGTCTTCGTCAAAGAGGGGGTGATTACGAACAAACACACCTCCTTCTATTTTAGGTTCAAAGGACGCAGTAAATCGTGCTTCACCTTCACTAATGGCGTGGTCGGTCATTAAATGATTAAGTATGCCTTGACTTGAACTTGGGAGGTAAGCAAGTTCCTCAACTCCAAACTCACGTTGGACTTTTGGGTTAGTGTAAAGGTCGTTGTATGCCTCTTCAAACTGACCTTTGGTTTTATAACCCGTCTTTGCTTGGTTCAGTAAAGACATACGACCGCAGTGCTTCTTGATAAACTCGTCATAATCGTAAAGTGAAAACTCCATATTTACAATAATCCTATTTTTTATTTTTGGTTTCTTATTTTTCTTATCTTTTTTTATCTATAAAAGTGCTGAAAAAAAGTTTAAAGGGGGGAACTCTCCCTACCGCTTTTGCTTAAAAAATGGAACAAACGAAAATAAGAAAATAAGATAATTAAATATAGTAAGGTTTTAGTAAGGTTTTAGGTGTTTCTTATTTATTTTAGTATAGAAAAGTTTTTCCCCCTATACTGAAAAGCGGGTATTGGGGGATTGGGGGATTTCCCCCCTTTTATAATATTTTCTACGAAAATGGAAGAGAAAAATAAATAAGAAAATAAGAAATCGCACGTTCGTCAAAAACCTTACTGAAATGAGACCATAAACTTTTCTTATTTTTCTTATTTTTCTTATTTATTTTTTACTATCCCCGTTGGGGGGAATGGGGGAATGGGGGGAAATTATTTCAAGAAATAAGAAATTAAATATAGGTTTATATAAAATATGACTACCTCATTAGGAGAAAAAGCGATTGTGGATACTCTCCTCGCAACTACTATTGGAGAGGATAAAGCACGTGTTGATACTATCTATGTGAATAACATTGTTCCAACACCTACAAGTGCCCCCGAAACACTCCAAGCGACTATGAATGCTGGAAATGAAACAACTACAAATATGAAGATTGCTTCTACTATTGATATGTATAATATTGCAGATACTGGGTTTAATACTAATATCGTGAAACTATCAACAGACCCCGTTTTAGCAAATGGGGGTTCTTTGGTTGTATCAACGAAAGCGTCAGACCCAGCCACGCTTCAAGAACATACAATCTTTCGTGCCGCTGATAGAGCGATTGAAATGAAGGGTAATATCATTATTGACGCAGACGGCGACGAAATCCAAATAGGACGGAATGGCGATAATCAACCATTAGGTAGTGAAAGCGTAAATGTTGGTGAAAACGCTGGAACAAACGGACACGCTGGGGTTCGTGCGGTAAATGTCGGTTGGGGGGCTGGGCGAACTAATTGTGGTTCTCGTTCAGTCGCTATTGGAGACGAAGCTGGTGAAATTAATACTGGTGCTGGGGCAGTAAGTATTGGAACTGGGGCTGGTGAAAATGGAACTGGCGACGGAGCGATTGCTATTGGGCGTAATGCTGGGACTACAAGTATGGCTGAGGACGCAATTGTAATTGGAGACGGAGCAGCACCTACTGCTGGACGAGACGCAATCGCTATTGGTGCTTCTGCTGGTGCGACTACTATGAACGATAATAGTATAGTTATTAACGCTACTGGTGCTACAAGAAATAGTGCTGGTGCTTTTACTTGTGTTATTGACCCAGTAAGACCACTTGAAGCAAGACAAAACGACGAAGAACTTTTACATTTAAATCGCTCCACAAAGGAAGTATATGTTGATAGAATTAGATACAATTTTAGAGGAATTAATGTTAATGCGGGAGGTTTTGTAAATCTTACGAGCGAAGACCCCTCTGTGATTGTAATTAATTGGACTGGTGGAAGTGGAACTTATGGAGTATTCTTACCTAATACTTCAACTATTCCTTTGGGAACTTACTACATAATAAAGAACTTATCCACCACACCAGGTCAAGACGTTGCTGTAAATCCATTTTCGGGGCAAACAATAGATAATTCTGCCTCTGCCGCTTCACTTTCCTCAACTGCAAGAACTACAACTGGCGGTGGTGGTTCGTGTCTTGAAGTTATGTATCAACGTGGGTCAAATTGGATAATTGTTCGTGGTTATAATCAAGCATTTAATTAAGTTTTGTAAAAATTAATATTAGATTATAGTAAAAATGAGTGCAGTTGGTTTAGGTGATAGTGCGGTCGTTGGAACAATCAACGCCGATAATGTCGCAAGTTCCTCTTACACACGTCAAATCCGTTTTCAATACAATAATACAAATGACGGGCAAACAACCGCCCCAAAAGGTTTAATGACCTTTGCTACTAATGGTGGGTCTTTAACTATGACCCTACCCACACCAAGCCAAACGGGCGACGTTATTGAAATGCTTTATGTCGCTGGTGGTAATGCTCTAACTATTGAGGCGACTGGTCTTCTTTTTGGAACTGCTAATGAAATCCAGTTTGGAGCTACAAGCGGTCAGTATGTTAAATTAGTTGCTTATGTTGGTAAATGGTTTGTTGCTGGTCGTGATAGTGCTGTCCCCGCAACTGCTAATTCTGTGGCTGGACTACCAGTTCTTGCTGTTTAAAGTTTTAAAAAAATAAGTGTAAGGTTATAGTAAAATATGAGTGCGACTGGATTAGGTGATAGTGCGGTTTGTGGTAATTTCATTACTGATAGTGTTAAAGTTGATAATAAAATAGAATGTAAAACTATTACTTGTGAGAGTGGTATTCAAACATTCAAGACAACACAAGCCGATAGTTTATTCCTCACAACGGGACAATTAGATATTAATGGTCTCGCCACAAGCAACCCAGGCATTGCTGGTCGTGTTTGGAATGACGGAGGAACATTAAAGATTTCATAAATTAAATATAAGGTTATAATAAAATATGTCTGCATCAGCTCTTGGAGATACTGCTGTCTGTGGTAAATTAGTTGCCGACCAAGTTCAAAATGTTTCACAGCGTCAAGTAATCGGTAGTTTAGAGTTTAGTGCCGCTGGTGCTTTACCAACAAGCGGGTTTCACATTCTCGCTCCCGCCGCAAACCCAACTGCCTTTACACTCCCCAATGGTTCAAAACCAGGCGACGTAGTTGAGTTCCTCCATAAAACGGGTGGTAATGTGGCTCAAATTGCCCCAAGCGTTCTTCACGGAGCTATTACCCGAATAGATATGACTGGTGGTAGCCACGTCAAACTCGTATGGAGCACCAATAACGAGTGGTATTTGATTAACCGCTGTGGAGACGGAGCCGCAGCGGCAAATGCCGTCCAAAACTATCCAACAATAATTTAAGATTAAAAAAATTACTTTATAGTAAATGTCTTCAACAGAGGACGAATGGTATAGAGAGTTTAATAGTGTTTTTTGGCTGACTTTATCAGCGTCTGTATTTGCTTTTTTTGGATTATGTCTTCAAGCAATATTGAAATCACGCTGTAAGACGTGTAAGTTTTGTGGTATAGAAATAGAACGAGACGTAGCACCCCCAGGCAAAGAACCTAATTTAGATTTAAGCGTTTTAGACCGAGGTAGAGCGAGTAGCATAGACCACCATAGTCCGCCCGAACGTCCAAATAATAATAATAGCGTATAATATAGAATGGATAAGTCATATATAAATAGTAAAATAGAATGTCCCGTTTGTAAAAGGGATTTTGCTAAAAATTATATTTTAGTCCATTTACAAAAGCAACATAATAACATTTATGGGAAACCCGAATGGGAGGGTAGTAAATATGAGGAAAACTTTATTAGAATTAAAAGGGAACATAAATTAAAATGGGATAAATCATAAGTCAAACTCACCGCCGTCTCGTGGTTGTGCTTTTTCTTTTACACCGATATAACAAGCTTGGGTCTTACCTTGATAATATTTTGACCCATAACCAAGTCCCAAGTTTGTAAGGTGTTCTTTTAGTTTTGTCCCCGTGATATTCTTAATCTGTTCTATGTATCGTTCCAAATAAGTTTTTAGTCGTTTGACTGGATATAAGTCAGTTTGGATATTCGTAATTTCAATATATTCCAATAAGTTCAGTTTAACGTCTTGTTCGTCAAGATATTCATTTTTTAGTTCTTTTGATATTTGTAATTCATAATTTAATGGATTTTCGTGTTTGTATTTTTGTAGTATAATGTGTAGTAAAATATTAATCACCTTTGGATTAGTGGCGAAATCTTCCTTAATCGTGTGGTCTGCTTTTTTGATATGGGGTAAGTGTTTTAATTCGTCATATTCGTCCCCCGTAAAGTAATTATAACTTGGTTTTAGGAATATCAGTCGTCGTTTCAGTTCAGCTTCCATTTTTGATACATTCTTAAACCAGTCATTCATAAACAAAAAGAACGTGCTTTGGTGGTAAAAATCAACTTTGTTCTCACGCATTTTACGGGCACTAATCTTATCACCACCACCAACCAATTTTTTAAAAGTTTCTGTGCTTAAAGTCATTCCGTCCTCAAACTCACTTGACGCTTGGATACGTGCGTGTCTATTACAAGCCAACCAACCGAGGGATTTTTCAGCGTCGTCGTTGAATGCTTTGGTTGCGATATTACCACCATTAAACATAGCGAAATTAGTTCCTAACATAGCGTCCAATAGTCCAGTCCAAATTGACTTACCACTATTACCACCACTAATACAAACATAGGCAACCTTATCCTCAACCGCTCCCGCCATTCCACGACCAACGGCTTTAATCCAAAACTCCGCTTGTTTTGGTTCAAAAAATCCATAAATAAGTTTGTCGTAGATTTCTTGTGTAAGGGGGTCGTCTAATACACTAAACGACGGGTCAATTTCAAAATTAATCTTTTGTGTAAAGAATATATCCTTACTAAAATCAATTAACTTTTTCTGTTCCCAATCCCAAATACCATTCTTATAAGCGGTTTTATACTTACTTGACTTATTACGGAATGTTTCAAAATCTTCGTGTGGTTTAATCTGTTGGACGAATTGACTTAACATACCATTTTGTTTTTGTGTATCAGTTCTATACTTATTGACTAATCGGTCGCACGGGTGAATGTAAGGGAATAGTTCAGCGGTCTTTTTGATTTTCCGCCACATACACATATCACTATTATACCACCATAAATCACAATCGCCCTCGTGTCCGTAATCTTTTGTAAAGTAGTGTCCGCATTCAATCATATAAGTCATAAATGCTTCCGCAGCGTCATAGTCATTATCCGCCAAATCGTCCTCGTCGTCGTATTCAATTTCACAATCAGTCCAATTAGATAAATCCAGTTTGTCTAAATCTTTTACTTTGATATTCACTTTGTATTTGGATTTCATATATTCGGTTAATCCTTTGATTGATTGTTCGTTGATTTCTTTTTTTGGTAAATAAATCCCGTCGTGTAAAAGGACGGCATTTTTGATATTCATTTTCGGCTTTTTGGTTTCCATAAACCATAACATATCATTTCGCCACTTTTGTTCCTCGTCGTTATACATTTTAGTCATAAATGACCCAGCGGCATTCTGTTTATGAATACGTCCAATCTGTTCTTTGAATAGTTCCTTGAACTTTGGATAAATTATATTCTGTAATTCGTCTTTTAGTTCAATTAACCAACTTGGTTTATCTTGAATGTTCTTGTAATTTTTTGTATCCCATTCAGCATTACAAAGTGAATTGACTGCTGACTTGTATTCGGGGTGGTCTTTTGTAAGTGTTTGTTTGTTTTTAATGTAATACTTAAACTTTGGTGTATCGGTCTTATTCAAAGCCATTAGATTAGTAATATAGGTCGGTAGTCCAGCGACAACGTCCAATTCAACATAGTCGTCTAATATGGTATTACGAATAAGACGATTTAAGGGGGCAACACTACTTGAATTGGCTGTTGGATATTCACGACCGCTTGTTTGTCTTTGTGCGAACTTATACTTGACTGGATTGTATCCAAGTCGTTCTTGGTTCTTATGGATTTGTTTTAATCTATCCAAGTGGTCTATACTTATATCGTGTCCCAATTCGTCAAAGTGATTAATGACTAATCCAACGTTCCCATTGTTGATAAGTTCTTTGTATTCACGACCCATTCTCTTTACTATATAGAAAGATTTTTCTTTAAGTGATTTTACGCAAATATCCTAATCCTAATATTTCCCGAAAAATCACTTAACTATTTTTTAGACATATTTTTAGACCATAAAATATTTCTATAAGTCCTAAACATTTGAATATTTATCTATCCATTCTTGGATTTCTTGTTCTGTGAGTTTGTGTTTATCTATTGTTGTATCTCTTGGGCGTTTTCCCGTCTTTGCGATTGAGCGTAATAAACTATCCTTTGCTTTCTTATCTTTATTTCTTCTGTAATATTCTAATACATACTGGGGTGATTTATATTCCTTTGGTTTGATTTCACAAGGTTCAACAGCAATATTCTTAATTCTTTCTGCTGTGTATTCTCCGTGTAGGTTTTTAGCGACCGCACAATACTTATAATATGCTTCTTCTGCTGTTTCAAAATATCCTAAATGGTGTCGCTTTTTATCTTTACTGATATACGCCATATACTTATTGAGTGGCTTGTAAAAATGCACCCCAGTCATACCAACTTTATTTCTATTACTTAAAGGTTTATTTAAGTTGTTCTCTCCAATAGTGCATATACGGAGATTTGCTTTACGATTGTCTAACTTATCTTGATTAATGTGGTCTATAACTTTATCTTTGGGACATTCCATTATTGTTCTGTGTAATTGTTTGCCTCTGTGTGTGGCGTATCCTTTATTATTAATGTATAAAGTTTTATCTTTAAATGTATCATAATCATTTGGGTCTAATAAGATAGTATGAGATTTCACTTGGAGTTCCATTTCCATATTATCTTATAGAAATATTTTTATACTGAATGATTTAACGCACAAAGTCCTAATCTTTTAGTTTGCGAACGTATGATAATTGGGTCATAGGTGAGTGAAGCATTTTCTCACGGAGTTCTTCACGCTTCTTTTCGTCCTTTACTTTACTACCAGCGAGTTCCTCGCTAATCTTTGCGTGTCTCATTAGGTCAATACCAATCTTGGCTTTCTTGAAAATGCTTCTAATCTTTTTGGTGAATACTTTATCACGTGGATTTGCTGTATGACTTTCACGTAAAAGTTCTAAAACTTTCTTATTCAACGGATAATCAATAATGGGTTTGTATTTTTTGTTTGTCTTTTTGAACTCACGGATAGTAATAGTTCCGTCTTTTAGGTCAATATGGTTTGGTTCATTAGTATCAAAGGATAATTCTTCAAAATCATTACGGGCTGTGATATTATCATACAGATTAATCAGCAAGACCTCCTCGCTTCCTTTGGCGTTCTCACTCTCAATACGCTTTACAATATCACTAAACTTCGGCACTTCTTCGGTCTGTTGTCGCTTAATGTTGTGCTGTTCTTTTTTGATTTTTAGTTCATTAAAAAGTTCTTGGACTTCTTCATAAATCTTTTCTCCTACTTTCTCTTTGAGCTCGGGGTTTGTGTCTAATACATTTAGGACGGCAGCGGCACTACTCGCTGCTGTATTAGGATTGTAGTTTTCGTCTTTTAGTTTTTCAAAGTCCTTATTCTTATAAAAATCCTTTACTGGGGTTTCTCCAATAAGACCCCGAATAAGTTTGTAATGTGTTTCCGCTGTGGTTGGTTTTACTTTACCCTCCTCTGCAAGTTTGTTATAAGTGTCGTGAATGCTTGTTAGGTCAAACTTAAATGGTTTAGACCGCTTACGTGGTTCTTTGATTTCGGCAATTGGGTCAAAACCCGCTTCCTTACGGATTTCATTAAGTTCGGCAAGTGTAATATCGTGTGTATCTAAACTTGCTTTTTGTGGGACTGACCCTTTTTTGATACGGGCGATTACCTTTGATTTAAGAACCTTGTCCTTATTAGCGTCATAATGTTTTTTCACCGCTTCCTTTCCCATTCTTTACTATTAGTATATATTTTAATTTCTTTAAGTGATTTAACCGAATATCCTAAAATACTTTTCTTATTTTTCTTATTTTTTTCCCCCTATAAAGTTCGTAGGTGAAATTGTATAAGGGGGGAAATCCTTAAATAGCGTTAAGAAATGATAATTTTAATATTTTAGGATATTAATATGACCGAAGCACAGAAAAATCGTTCCCCCGCTCAATTAGAAATCCTTGCGAAAGCACGTGAGAAAGCACAACAAGTTCGTAAAGAGAATGCTGAACTTCGGCGTAAGGAAAAAGAACTTGCCAAAGCAGAAAAAGAAAAAGAAAAAGCAGAGCGTAAAAAGAATATCACAGAGCGATACAGCAAACTAAAAGAACCTAAAAAGGAACAACTTAAAGAAGAACCCTATGTAAGTGAGGGTGAAGACGTAGAAGTAGAAGAAACCCCAGTAAAGACAAAATCAAAACCCAAGCCAAAACCAAAACCAAAAGCACCCAAGAAGAAGATTGTATATATAAGTGGAACAGAGAGCGACACCAGCGACGAGGAAGAAGAGGTTGTATATGTTAAAACAAAACCCAAAGCAAAAGCGAAACCTAAACCAAAGGCAAAGAGAGTAGTATATGAGAGCGAGGAAGACCAACCCCCGCCACAACCTCATAATCCTTTTGGTGATATGTATGATAGAATGTTTAGATTATCTTAATATAATTTTGTATATTTAACTATTTGTATATGTTCTGTTGTAATGTATAATTTAAATGTTTGAGGGTCTTGGTGATTATCACATTCGGGATTTTCACATTCACACCCTCTCTCACCACATTCCTCACAATAAATAAATCCTCCGTCAATAATATAACTCTTATCGTCAATTAACTTACTATACGCATAACTTTCAATACATAACATATTGTCGTGTTGTTGTAAATGTTGTAAGAAGTCCTCCTCGTGTCCTCCGTAGTAGCGTTCCATTTTATTCTTTGGTAGTTTAATAATCTTTTTACGTTGTTTTAATTCAACTTTTACATTAGTTCTAACAATAGATACTTTTGGAACAACATATTCAATCTCGTATAGGACATATTCAGTTTCTTTTTTTTCCTCATAAACACCTTTTAATGTATCCATAAGGTCTTTGAACTCCCCGTCTGTGAGTTTGTCTTTGAGTTCAAAAATCTTATTACTTAATTGTTCCTCCATTTTGTTCGTTCTTATTATACTAATGTCCTAATCTTTTAAGTCATTAATATTCATATATAATATTATTTGTAAATATTAAAATGACTTGGTTATTGAGTGTTAAACCAAGCACAGCAAAAGGGAAACGTTATACAGCTACATTCTGTAAGTGTAAAGAGAA
>Ga0208899_1001855_pt1 | contig 14570 bp, 23 predicted proteins | sample VirMetDEL_Nov_24_FD_184518 | JGI IMG/M metagenome (GOLD analysis project Ga0208899, IMG submission 184518) | Aqueous microbial communities from the Delaware River and Bay under freshwater to marine salinity gradient to study organic matter... | ecosystem: Environmental > Aquatic > Marine >... | reverse complement strand
ATTAGCTTTAGCTAACACAGCAGTATCACCAGGTAGCTACACCAACACGAACTTGACGGTAGACGCACAAGGAAGAATCACAGCTGCAAGTAACGGTAGTGCTGGTGCTGTTTCTAAGTACGACAGTGGCTGGGTGAATCAAGACAATCAAGGGTCTCCTACATCACTAGCTAATAATGCTGCACTTACATTTACGCACAATTTAGGAGTTGATGCTGTCAGTTTTAGAGTATTTTTGGCATCGAACAGCTCAGGAGCCAATCCTTTCCAAGCAGATGGTTTTTGGGTGGATGCTAATAATAATCAGGTTTATGGATGCCAAGCTACAAATATTACAAGTAATAGTATTACAATTCAATGCAGTAACTTCGGTGTCTCTAAATGGACAGGAGGTACTATCGTAGGTACAGTTAAAAACTTTGGAGGAACAGACGCTACTCACATACGAGTAATTGTAATAGGATAACAAATGATCGACTCCCTCTCTGGACTTCTTAACACCGTATTAGCTATCTCTCTTGGAGTTATCGGTTGGATTATTAAACGCATGATCGAACGATTAGACCTAGGTGATAAACGGATGACTAAGATAGAGGTGGAGTTAGCTGCTCAACGAGAAAGAGATAGAGCTGTTGAAGCACGGATAGCCAAGGTAGAGGAAGCACTTAAAGAAGTTCACAACAAGCTGGATCGAATGCTTGAAGTATTAGTGAGGAAATAGACAGATGAAAAGAAAGATTAAAAGACCAGGACTGTACGAGAACATGAATAACCGTAGGCGTTTAGGTATTAGTCGTAGTAAGAAAAATTCTACGGTAAGTGCTAAAGCTTACTCTAACATGAAAAAAGGATTCCCTAGCTAAAAGTAATGGCACGCAAAGGTCTCAGTATAAAGAAGCCTAAAGGTAAGCGTTTCGTTAAAGTTGTTACTAACCCTAAGACGGGAAGAAAGCGTCGCATAGGCTACGGTCAAGCAGGTAAAGCTAAAGGTGGTGGTGATAGAATCAGACCAGGAACTGCTAAAGGCGATGCTTACTGTGCTAGGTCTTTAAAGATAAAAGGAAATTGGAAGAATGATCCTAACAGTCCTAATAGCCTCAGTCGTAAGAAGTGGAAGTGCAGAGGGGCTAAATCAGTAGCGTAGTCATGCCTCGTCGCCCTGTAGTTCGTCCACACCCACTATCCGCTCAGTACCGGACGCTGAACGCTGTATCCGCTGCTGTCGCCACACAAGTGAACCAAGCAGTAGAACTTTTGAAACAAGACCCTGATGTCGTTGCTTTAGACGCTGGCGACGCTCCTTTAGGTGATCCAATCATTCAATCCCAAAGAGCTGTCGTTGATAATAACTTAGATGTTTACAATGGAGGAGGAGCTTAACAGATGGCTACATTTAGTAAAAGAATACAACTTAGAAGAGATACTGCTACCAACTGGCAGACCGCCAACCCCGTACTTCTCGAAGGTGAGATAGGTCTTGAATTAGACCCCGCTCGTAACAGAATTAAGATAGGAGACGGGACGACAGCTTGGAACTCCTTGCCTTACTTCTTGGACGCTCGTGAAGAGGAAGTTGGTGATTATCAAGACTTTATAGATGGTCTCTCAACACCTTAGATATGAGTAGCGTACTTACACAGTTAGGACAGAAGGTAAAAGCCAAGCTTGATAACAAGTTTGATAAGTCTGGAGGGTTGATCAGTGGAGCGGTAAATATATCACAATCTCTGCAAATAGGATCATATTTAGCATCCAGTCTACCAGCAGCAGGTACATCAGGCAGGATCATATATGTAACAGATGGAGACGGATCAGGCGGTCCTTGTATCGCTGTTGACGACGGAACTGCCTGGAAGATTGTAGAGCTGGGCGGTGCAGTACCTACTGCTACTCATATACTTGCAGAAGATGGCGACAGTCTGACAACAGAAGCTGGTGCTATACTTATTACTGAAGCTGTTTGACAGATATAAGTTCTGCTAATACTCTTTATCACATATTAACTGATAAGCTTAACCCACAAAAGAAAGTATATATATTATGTCTAGTTTGTTAACCCAATTGGGACAAAAAACCAAAGTAGAGCTTGATAAGAAGCTTGCCCTCGCAGGAGGAACAATGACTGGAGCTTTGACGCTCTCAGCTGATCCTTCCGCCAACCTCCACGCTGCTACCAAGCAATATGTTGATGCCGTATCTTCAAATGTAACTTCTCTTCAATCCGAAGTAGATGCTACTCAAACTGGTGCTGGTCTCGGTGCTAACGGTGCTTACAGTGCTAACGCTTCTACCAACTATCTCGGTTCTGTAGCCAGCCTTAAAGCTGCTGACGAAGCTCTTGATAGCCAACTTAAAACTGTTGCTGACGCTGTATCTTCTAACGATACCGACATCTCCAGCCTTCAGTCCAGCGTTTCTACTAACGCCTCTGCTATCTCGACTCTTCAGTCTAATGTTAGCTCCAACGATTCAGACATCGCTACCTTGCAAAGCAATGTTTCTTCGAATGATTCGGACATCTCCACTCTGCAAACCAATGTAGCCAGCAACGACAGCGACATCTCCGCTCTTCAAACTCAAGCTGGATCACTAGCTTCTGACGGTAACTCCGCTTCCTTCTCTGGTAACATATCGGCTGCCAACGCTACATTCAGCGGTAACTTGACTGTTAATGGTACAACCACTTCGGTAAACACCACTAACATCGATGTTGCAGACAGCATCATGAATCTGTCGAAAGGTGCAGGTTCCGGAACGAATGCTTCGAATGACGGTGGTTTCATCGTTGAGCGTGGTTCTGCTGAAAGCAATGTAGCTTTGATCTGGGACGAAGGAGACGACAAGTTCAAGGTTCTCTCGACTTCCGCAACTGCTGCTGCTACTGACATCTCTTCAACAGACGGATCAGCAAGTGCTGCTAAGTTTGATGCAGACCTCTACCACAACGGAACTGAATTAGGAACCGTTGCTGAGTTCGAAGCTGCTTTAAGCTAAGAGTTTATCTCATATCTATCATCAAGGGGCAGTCCAATCGGGCTGCCTCTTTTTGTTTACAAAGATAACAACTACTAATACACTATTGATATGTTAAGTCATACCGAAGGAAGTAAATTGCACGACAAGATAGCTGGTGCATATCGTAACAGTATTGATATGATGGAGGATTTAGGGGAGTACAACGCTGCACTTCTTAACGGAGCTAGACAGTTCCTTAAAGATAACAATGTTGTTATGGACAGCGGAATGGGTACACCTTTACAAACCCTGTCTGACCAACTTAATACTTTACCATTTGAAGAAGAAGAACAAGAAACACCAAGAGATACCACCCAAGCTCAAGGACTTTAGAAACTTTCTATACCTGGTTTGGAAGCACCTGAACCTCCCTGATCCCACCGAGCTACAGTACGACATAGCAGAGTATCTGCAACACGGACCTAAACGGTCCGTTATCATGGCGTTCCGGGGCGTTGGAAAAAGTTGGATAACAAGTGCTTTTGTAGTACATCAGCTACTGCTGGACCCATCCAAGAACATACTTGTTGTATCAGCATCTAAGAATAGATCGGATGACTTCTCTACTTTTACCTTGCGAATCATTCAAGAGATTCCCATTTTACAAGGATTAAAGCCGTCAGAGAACCAACGGTTCAGTAAGATAGCTTTTGATGTAGGACCTGCTCCAGCTTCTCACGCTCCCTCTGTTAAGTCCCTAGGTATATCGTCCCAGCTAACAGGGTCTCGTGCTGATATAATCGTAGCGGACGATGTGGAAGTAGCTAACAACTCTGCCACTCAAGGAATGAGAGATAAGCTCGATGAACAAGTAAAAGAGTTCGACGCTATCATTAAACCTTTAGACACATCCCGTATCATCTTTCTCGGTACTCCTCAATGTGAAGACAGTATTTATAACAAACTGCGAGAGAGGGGCTACAAGAGCCGTATTTGGTCTTCAGAGTATCCAGACGATAGGGAGGCTATAAATAACTACGGAGGCGATCTGGCACCCCTTATAGCGGATAATATAACACCTGAGACTGTCGGTACTTCTACAGAACCCTTACGGTTCACTGATCTCGACCTGGAAGAAAGAAAGATGTCGTACGGTCGGACGGGGTACGCTTTACAGTTCATGCTTAATCCTAAGCTATCTGATGCTGACCGCTACCCATTAAAAATTAACGATCTAGTGGTTATGGATGTGGATGTCGATGTAGCCCCTGAGAAGGTAGTGTGGTCATCTGATCCTGATAACTGTGATAGAGAGTTACCTAATGTAGGATTAGCGGGGGACAGGTACAGAAGACCTGCTAACACTGTTGGGGATATGATACCGTACAGTGGCTCTGTGCTTGCGATTGACCCGTCAGGTAGAGGTAAAGATGAAACAGGGTACGCTGTAGTCAAGATGCTTAACGGTCAGTTGTTTGTTCCGGATGCTGGAGGGATAAGAGGTGGATACGATGAGAAGACCCTTAAACAACTGGTAGCTATAGCAAAGGATAACAAAGTTAATAAGGTAGTGATAGAGTCTAACTTTGGAGACGGTATGTTTATGGAGCTGATAAAGCCTCTGTTTAGAACTTCCTATCCTGTGACTATAGAAGAAGTCAGACATAACAAACAGAAGGAGCTACGGATTGTAGACACTCTTGAACCTGTGTTAAACAGCCATAGACTTATCGTTGATCCCTCTGTTATAAATGACGATTACAGGTCAGCTTTAAGCTATCCTATAGAACAACAAACCAGGTACATGCTTATGTATCAGTTATCCAGGATAACAAGAGATAGAGGCAGCTTGGTACATGATGACCGTCTTGATGCTTTATCAATAGCTGTTGGTTATTGGGTGCAGCAGATGGCTGCTGATGTTAACCAATCGATGATTGATAGACAACAAGAGCTGATGAATGAAGAGTTAACCAAGTTTGTTGATAGCTTTCATAAACGATCTAATAATCGATCGTCTGCACTGCTCTGGTCGTAACTCGTAGCTATCGCTACTCCTTACTCTTAGTAATAACAAATCTTTATTACAGTATCTATTTAGTACTCTTATATTGTAATTTCTTACTTAGTTTAAATACAGTTATATATCTGTTATAGTTTACCTTGAAATCCTAAAGTATAGCTTTAGATTTACTATGTGGTTTATTTATAAACACACCTATCCTTAAGCCCTAAAGTTAAAGAGTTGTTATCAGTCTTCACTCTAAACTAGCTGCGAAAGAACGGATGAGTCTTTATCGAACGATAGTGAGTAAAGACGATAGAGCGTTAGCGATAAAGTATGAGCAGCTCAACAGAGTCTTACTGATCTGATGGTAGCTGAAGCTATCTACTAAGGAATCTTTGTTTAAAAGGAAAGCTGTAGCAGTAAACAGCTAATGTAACTCTAACACTCTTGCTTGTACACTTATCTTTAGTACTTACTTATATGATCGATTAAAAGGACCTTTTAGGTTCTATCTTAATATCAATATTATAACAGTCTCACACCGAAGGAAACTTGTAAAGCTTTAAATTTAAAACATCAGTGTTTATCAGGGGTACAGCAGGTGTCTCAATAGTGTCTCAAGAGCGTCTCGAAAAAACTAGTAACAATATCTGTTATGTAGTAGTATGTATACATCATGCATATCAACGATCAAACAGACACCTTCCAGTACGAACTAGCCAAGCTGGTGTACCGCTTTAAAAGAGAGTACGATCTTAACGACTACACGATAGCAGGTTGCTTGGACTTCGCTAAGTTGTCTGTACTCACTGAAACAGATGATGTTATATTTGAAGGAATAGATAACGACGACTATGAAGAAGAAGACACCGACACCGACATCAACTTCACTTTCTGACAAACAGCTTCCAGTTATCCGGATCGTCTCAACAGAAGATGAGATGTTCACCAAGCTAAACCTGGAGATGGAAGACAGTACACACGATATGCTAGTTAAGTGGGGCAAGGAAGTAGCTTCTGATGAAGACTATATCAGCATCGCTATTAGAGCTGGTCTTGAAGAGTATATAGAAAGTTTAAAGGACTCCTAAAAAGTTTCGGTAGAAAAATCTGAAACGCTTACGCTATATACGCGCGCGTTAAAATCCCCCGCGTGTACCCAAAGATTATTAAAGGGTGGGGGATGTTATTGGACACATAATCGACACATTACATATTGTGCGAACCTCGTTTTGTTGATTATCAACGATTTATGAAATAGCTCCAGACCGCTTGGCAAAAACATAATAAAATCAATCGATTATTTTCGCAAATCGACAGAGATTACCAACTGTTTGCGTCACTTTAAGTCAGACTCTTGTTAGTATATTTATGTAAATACTTCTTATGTATGTTTTTCTCTTTCTAGGTTCTTTCTTAGTGTCACATTGTCACACTTGCTGTCACACCTGTCACACTTTTTGAGACACTTTGTCACACCTCTGTTTCATAAGTCTTTGGTAATCAGTAAAAGCTATTATGGCATCGATTCTGCTAATTAGGGGCAACTGATCTTTCTCAACGCGAGCCTCGCTCGCTTCTAATAAACAAAAATACTAAATACACTAAAACTATGAATGATGTAACTACTTATCCAACTGGTATTTCTTACGATCTTGATTTTATCGAGATTTTCAATTCCACACGGGTTTCGGGTGAGCTGTTAGTACCCAAAGATGTTAAGGTGACCGAAATCATCCAACGCATCCAAGGAGCTTACAAGACCGCGAAACGCAAGTCACCTACATTTACCGACATGATGGAATTGATAGCTAAGGGGTATCGTTAAAATCTGGTTTTACAGGGCATCCCTCACAAATGTGGGGGGTGCTAATCCTTTTCTCACGCGGGTCTTGTACCTGCTCATGATAAACAAAAACACAAAAATACTAAAAACATGAATACTATAGATACGATGAATAAACAAGTAAGGGATATGATTACTAAAGTAGATAAACTAAACGCTAAAATGGATAGCAATTTAAGGCAGTTAAAATTAAGGTCTATTATGCAAGCCGATAGAATGACACCTAGTGTTAAGGCTGATATAATTGATGTCCTTAAATCGATCGCTAAGGATGCATAGTAAGCTCAAAGAATTACTGACTGACTCAGCATTCATTATCCTCGGAATCTTCGGTTCTTGGTGGCTAGTACTGCTGATAATCTTAACCTCTTAATATTCAACAACTTAAGCCTCACCTTTAATCGGGTGGGGCTTTTTTGTGCCCGTTTCTAACGCCCTTACTAATAAGCTTTATCAGTTCACCTAATACATTACCTGTCCGTGAAGAAAAGATTTGTAAGAGTTTTACCTGTCCGTCAAAAGTAGCGACATATGATCAAATCTTACGAAATAATCTGCCTCGACAAAGCGGGTAAACCTTTACCTGTTGCTACGATTGAAGCCAATGGCGAGAGGAAAGCTAGGCAAGCGGGTATAAATCTAGCACATACCTTGCGTATGCGGTTTCACTTAGCCAAACGAATAACTAATAAAAACAAATAATAATGAGCGTATCCTTCACCTATCAAAACATGACCTTCTTCTATCGGATTGACTCACACAGCTCTTCCTTGCCTTTTATAGCGTGGGGCTGTCGTGAGCTACCGATAAGCGGTCAAAGCCCATCTAAAGAGGCGATGTATTCCGATATAGAAAAGACTCTCAGGCAATACTATCGAAATAGGAAACCTAAAGTTTGTGATGTTTGCGATAAAAGCTTGCAAGGGATGGAACGAGAGGGCACAAAGTGTATCGAACATGACTTTGAATAACACTGACCCATCCGATTTATCCACGCTTGACGACATATCTATCCAGACTTTGATCGATCATTACTTACGTGTCCGTGAAAATCTACCTGACAACTTAACTGTCCGTGATAGGCTCGTGGAGCTACAACAAGAATTGTTATCAAGGAAGGATGTAAGCACGATTGAAGGCGTGATAAGACAGACAACCGATAACCCACTTAAATGACAATACAAATGACACTACTAGGCTTAGGATGTTTTATAATTATTGGAATCTTATTTTTAGCTTGGTTATATGATGAACTATGAAAGATATATTACTTGATCCAATAGACATGATTGAAGAGTTGATGTTCCACTTATTTAACAACGACATGAACCGCACTTTGGACGGGAGATGGCTTGACCTTTACCTGTCCTTACAACTTTATAAGGAACACTTAGAAAAACTGGAGGAAGAAGGGTGAGCTACGACACTTGGTTATTTGAACCTTACGAAAGGTATTACAATGAAATGGAAGAGAAACAAAACAGGGAAGAAGAATTATTGGGACACATTGAAGATATGGAAAGTGAAGAAGAAATCGAAGCGTTCCTTGCCACAATTGGAGAAGAAGACCCAAGACGAGGTTAGTCCTTTTTATGTGGACGCACAGATGTTTTGGCAAGCAGAAGAGGACATCATAAAACATGAGTATTGTGGAAGAGTACGAGACATCAGTAACTGACTTGCCTTTTAACTGGTCTAGTATCGATCACAACGCCATAGCAGTGGGGTGGAATAAGTTTTGGGCGGATACGGAGATCACGGGCTTTCAACGGGATAAGAATGGCAACTATGTCCGTGATGCTGAAGGTAAGTTAATAGCTTATCGCACCGACAAACAACGACAGCTACCTAAATGCTGGTTTAATAACGCACATGACTAAAGAGACAAGGGGACATGTTTGGAGGATGAGGGAGTGGGGACGAGCTGCTTACCGGAATCGCCAAGCCAAGCTAATAGCAGAAGGAGAGTCTAGTAAAACTGAAGCCAGTAAAAGAATGCTTCGTGTTATGGCTCCAAGATTGGGTAAGCGGGTGGAGGATTTTATGTACACCTTCGGGGGTAATACTGAACACACAACACCGCTGTTCCTTACCTTCATATTAGATATGTGTCCGTATCAGGTAGCTGCTACTGCTCTGCAAACTTTCCTCGATAACTTACAATTCAATTTACCTGTTGGCAGATTAGCTTACAAGATAGGCAAAGCATTTGAGAACCAAGCTAGGTGGGATAAAGCATTAGAAACTATGCACCCGAATAAGCTTGATCTGTTAGCACTTGATGATCGATCAAAAGCTATGAAGCTGAAGCAGTTCTACGATTATGAAGAGGAACGGTTCACGCTGTGGGATAGTAAGTGTAAGACTGGTCTTGGTGCTTGGTTATTGGAAGAGATACGCATTGAGACTGGGTTGTGTGAGATAGGATTCAATACGGGTGGGCAGAAAAGCTACAAGCCGGAACGAATCATCCGTCCAACTGCTGAGTTTAAAGATTGGATACAACGGTTTGATTCTTGGAAGGAGACGACTCGTGTATTTAAGATGGCATTACCTGACCAACCAGTTGATTGGTACGGATTAGTGGGTGGTGGGTATAGCGTTAAGCACATGCCTCCGCAGAAGTTCATAACAGGTAAGCCAGTGTCTTGGTTCCAAGATTACGAGAAGAGCTACGAACATGCGATGTCTGCGTGCAATAAACTTTCTAGAGTGGAATGGAAAATTAACAAAGAAATATTAGAGTACGCTCTAAAGTTTTGGGAGAATGAACGAGTAGTAGGAAACATACCTAACTTCGGTACGATACCTGAGCAACCGAGATACACAGGTGATTGTCCGCATGAGTTACGGGCTTGGAAGTTAAAACAAAAGGACATTAAGACTGCTAACGAAAGTAACAACAGCAAGCGGTATCAGACTTGTCGTATCTTACACTTGGCTAAGATATATAGTAAGTGGGACAAGCTGTACTTTCCGTATCGTTGTGATTACAGGGGCAGAGTGTACGCTATTCCGTACTACTTACATCCGCAAGGTTCTGACTTAGCTAAGAGTTTGTTAGACTTTAAGAATGGTCAACAAGTAGTAGATGAAGAGGACTTGGAAGCGGTACTTGTTCACGGTGCTAACATGTGGGGAGTAAAGGGTACACGAGCAGAACGGTTAGAGTGGGTAGGTAAACGACAGAAGTTTATATTAGAAGCTGCTGATGATCCTCACGGTACTGACTGGTGGACTGATGCAAGTGATCCGTTCTGTTTCTTGCGGTTCTGTTTAGAGTTTAAGAAGTTTACGGAGGAGGGGTACGGATATGTGTCTTACTTACCTGTGCGTCAAGATTGCAGTAACAATGGTATGCAGATACTTAGTTTGTTATTACGAGACAAAGACACGGGGAGGATGTGTAACTTGGTGGAGGAAGACAAAGCTAATGACATGTACACAGAGTTTAGTGATATGGTTTACGATGAGCTTAAGAAAGATGGTGGACCAATAGCACAGAGCTGGATGCAGTACGGATTCTCTCGTAAGTTAGCTAAGTTAGCAGTTATGAACAGACCTTACGGTGCTACCCACTATAACTTAGTACAAGATTTGTTTAAAAGTATAGGTGTTAATCATCCGTGGACAAGTACAGGAGAGATGCTTACCTCTGTTATATGGGTAAGTAAAATTGTTAACCGATTAGCTAACAAAGTCTGTCGTCCTGTTAACCGAGTGATGAACTTTCTGCGTGAGAGTGTACGAGCTTTAGGGTACGACAGTGCCATTACTTGGACTACACCTACCGGATTTAAAGTAGTACAAAGCTACCGTAGATATAAGAAGATAGATGTAGAGAGCGTCTTTCAAAACTTAAGTATTACCATACAAGCAGATGAACTAGGCGATAAGATAGACCCGAAGGGACAAGGCAACGCAGTGACTGCTAACTTTATCCACAGCTTAGACGCTTGTATCGTACATCAAGTTGCTAATGAGGTTGACTTTGACTTGGCTACTATACATGACTGTTTCGTGACCCATGCAAGTAATGTACGCAAATGTAATACGATTGTACGACAGATGTACGCAAAAACTTTCTCTGTTGATCTCCTGACCGAGTTCAGAATGGAGCAAATCAACAACCATCCGACCGCAGAACTTCCATCCGTGCCTGAACTTGGAGACCTTGATGTCTCGGCAGTAAAGCGTATGAAGTATCTGTTGTCTTAACACCGATAAAATAAAAATAGATATGGCACTAAAAGCTAGAAAGAAACACGAGATTATAAAAGCTAAAGGTACAGCTAAGTACTGTCACCTTAATGAACCTAACAAAAGATTTGATCCGGAGTTTGGTACTTACAGTTGTGATCTTGTAATAGATAAAGAACAAGCAGACGCAATCAAAGCTACGCTCCGCCCGTTGTACGAGGAAGAGTTGCGTGAAGTACAAGAAGCAAATGCTGGTAAGAAGATTACACAGCGTGAGTTTCCGATTGATGAAGTGGAAGGTGGATACCTGATCAAGGTAAAACAAAAAGCTGGTGGACGCAGACGGGACGGTAGTGAGTATCACTTATCGATTGCTCTGTACGATTCCACTGGTAAACCACTTGACCCAGATGTAAAAGTATGGGGAGGTTCGCAAGTTAATGTAGCGTTCCGTCCTAAGTTTTACTACACAGCTGCTGTTGGATTCGGAGTTACCTTTGAGTTACAAGCTGTTCAAGTCATTCAACTTGGTGAAGGTGGAGTATCCAGTATCGCAGCTTCTGCGTTTGGATTCACTACTGAGGAAGAAGGCTTCGTTAATGGCGGTGAAAACTTAGAGGGTGGATTCGATGCGGAAGAAGAAGAAGAGGTCATCGCCAACTTCTAAGTACCGATCTGGATTCGAGCAAACATTAGCTAACCAGCTTCAGCGTAGTGGTGTTGCTTTCGAGTACGAAACAATCAAGTTAGAGTACCAAAAGGTAGCAACTTATACTCCTGACTTCATACTACCCAATGGCATCATCATTGAAGCCAAGGGTTTATGGACGGTGGAGGATCGAACGAAGCATCTACTAGTCCGAGAACAGCATCCACACCTAGACATCCGACTAGTATTTATGAATGCTTTTAATAAGATACGGAAAGGGAGCAACACTACCTACGCCCGCTGGTGCGAAAAGAAAAATATACTATATGCAAATAAACAAATACCAAAACAATGGCTTTTACAAACACACACCAACCCTGTCCTAAGTGTGGATCAAGTGATGCAAGAGCCACTAACGACGACGGAAGCTGGCATTGTTTCAGCTGTAACAGTCACGCTGGAGGAGGACGAAAAGTGAGCGACCCAACACCGAGAGAGTTTGTTAACGGATCACCTCAAGCAATAGCCCGAAGAAACTTGACTGAAGATACCTGTCGTAAGTGGGGATACTGGATGGGCAATGTGAACGGACAGCCTGTACAGATAGCCAACTATAAAACAAGAGACGGTAAAACTTGTGCACAGAAGCTACGGTTTGCTGACAAGAGTTTCGCTACTAGAGGAGAGCTGATAGGATTGTACGGTCAGCACTTGTGGAGAGACGGAGGCAGACGAGTAGTTGTTACTGAGGGTGAGGTGGATGCTTTAAGTGTCAGCCAAGCGTTCGATAACAAGTGGCCAGTAGTCAGTGTACCTAACGGAGCAGGAGCAGCTAAGAAGTTTGTAGCTCAAGCTATCGATTGGTTGGACAGGTACGATCAAGTAGTGTTCTGCTTTGATATGGATGATGTCGGACGGAAGGGAGCAGCAGAATGTGCAGCACTCTTGACACCCGGCAAAGCACACATCGCAGAGCTACCACTTAAGGATGCTAACGACATGCTAGTTGCTAACAGAAGTAAGGAGTTAGTCCAGTGCTTGTTCGACGCTCGTGAGTACAGACCGGACGGCATCGTAAACGGTAAGGAGTTGTGGGATGTTATCAGCCACAAGGAGGAACACAAAAGCAAACCGTATCCGTTTATCGGACTGAACAGTATCACTCACGGTATGAGGTTGGGTGAACTTGTAACTGTTACTGCTGGTAGTGGTATCGGAAAGAGTCTGTTCTGTCGTGAGATAGCACACCATCTGTTAGGGTTGGGTGAGACGGTAGGTTACATAGCTCTTGAAGAATCTGTCAGGCGTACAGCGTTGGGTATCCTTGGTATCCACATGAACAAACCACTACACCTCGATGATGATATGTTAGACGAGAAGGAGTTACGACCTGCGTTCGATAAGACTGTGGGTAACGGTAAGTTCTACACCTACGATCACTTCGGGAGTATGGAGAGTGACAATTTGTTATCTAAGATTAGGTATCTGATTAAAGGATTCGATTGTAAATGGATATTCCTAGATCACCTATCGATTGTTGTTAGTGGTATCCAAGGAGACGACGAACGCAGACTGATAGATAATACAATGACCAAGCTACGATCTCTAGTTGAGGAGACAGGGTGTGGTATGGTGTTGGTCAGTCACTTGAAGCGTGTGGATACAGGACATGAAGAAGGTGGACGAGTAAGTCTGCATCACCTCCGAGGGTCACAAGCAATCGCACAGCTATCGGACATGGTCATCGGACTGGAACGCAACCAACAAAGCGACCGACTATCCAACGAAACAAAAGTAAGAGTACTGAAGAATCGATTCAGCGGTGAGACTGGACACTGTAGTACATTGTATTACAACATAGACACCGGACGATGCACCGAGGAAGAGAGGGCGAGTACCTTTGAAGAAACAAATAACAATAATGAACCATTCTAAATATGAGTAAGAGTATAAAGAAAAAACTAATGATGATAGTTAACATCGCTTCGTGCGACGAGCTGAATCATAGACAAAGAACTAAAATAAAATACTTAGCACAAGATTCAATAGTAGCATTAACTGATGATCCCGTTAAGGATGAAACACCCTCTAAGCAACAAGCACTTATGCTTCGCCTTAAACATGTATACGAGGAACTAGATGATGTTATAACTGATAGAGAAAACTTTATGAAAGGTGTAGTGGGAGGTGAGAAATATAAGATGTCTATATGGTGCGGTTTGTACTCTGAATATTTAGAGCTTATAGGTAGAATAAAAGAAAACTATTCGATGTATATGGTGCATAAAAAACATGTACCTCCGTTCCTTGAACTTAAAAAATGGCAGGACAAACAAGAGGAAGAAGCATGAGAACACTATTCTTTGATATAGAAACAAATGCTCTTGAAGACTTCACTAATCTGACGGACTTACACACTGTACACTGCTTGTCTGTGTACGATCCAATGGTTCCGAAGATGGTGACATTTGCGGGAGATAGTATACACAGGGGACTGACAGCCTTAGCAGAAGCAGACAGGATCGTCGGACACAATGTTATTAAGTTTGATATACCTGCTTTGAAGAAGTTGTACGGATTCTCTCCACCTCTTGTTAAAGTAGTAGATACATTGGTGATGAGTCGTTGTATCTTCTCTGACTTAAGGAACGAGGACTTCGGTCGTAACAACTTCGATCCTAAACTTGTAGGTAGTCACTCACTCAAAGCTTGGGGACACCGGATGGGTAAAGCTACGAAGCTGACATACGGAGAAGATGACGGTGCATTCGATCACTACAACGAGGAGATGAAGAAGTACTGTGAGCGTGACTGTATAGTTACTCAGCTGTTGTACGATTACTTAATGAAGCAAGAGCCGAGCCGTGTGATGATAGGTATAGAACATTGGTTTGCTTTTATCATCGCTCAAC
>Ga0208899_1001854_pt1 | contig 14574 bp, 7 predicted proteins | sample VirMetDEL_Nov_24_FD_184518 | JGI IMG/M metagenome (GOLD analysis project Ga0208899, IMG submission 184518) | Aqueous microbial communities from the Delaware River and Bay under freshwater to marine salinity gradient to study organic matter... | ecosystem: Environmental > Aquatic > Marine >... | reverse complement strand
CCGTCCCACCAAAGACCGCACCGAGGAGTGGGAAGAAACTGTAGACCGCGTCGTAGAGGCGTGCAACAAGCAGTTGAAGTGTGACTTTAATGAAGCCGACCAGAAGGACATTAAAAGAATGATGATGCAGCTTAAGGGGACTGTCGCTGGGCGGTTCCTGTGGCAGCTAGGTACAAAGACAGTAGACAAGCTCGGCCTTCCTTCTCTGCAAAACTGTGCGTTCACAGTTGTAGATGAACCTGTGAGGCCTTTCACTTGGGCGTTTGAGATGCTCATGCTTGGCAGTGGGGTTGGATTCAACATCCAAAGAGAGCACGTATATCAGTTACCTAAGATTCGCAAGAAGGTAAAGGTAGCACACGTTGAAGACGCTGGGGCAGACTTCATTGTGCCTGACTCACGAGAAGGTTGGACGGAGTTGCTCAAGCGAGTTCTCGAAGCCTCCTTCGTAACGGGCAAGGGATTCACCTACGACACGTCTTTGGTTCGCCCAGCAGGAACCCCCATCAAAGGATTCGGAGGTACGGCATCTGGACCTGGAGACCTTATCTGGGGCATGCAGGAAATCAACCGCATCCTGAACGAGCGTAGCGGAAACAGGCTGAAGCCAGTTGACTGTTTGGACATCATGAACATTATCGGCAAGATCGTCGTGGCAGGTAACGTCCGCAGGTCTGCCCAAATCGCAATCGGAGATCATGACGACATCGAATACTTGCGTGCGAAGCGCTGGGATCTTGGAAACATCCCTAACTGGAGAGCAATGTCAAACAACTCAGTCGCATGCAGTGATATCACCACGCTGCCAGAGGAGTTTTGGGAGGGATACAAAGGAAACGGTGAGCCGTATGGCCTCATCAACCTTGAGTCCTCTCGTGCTATGGGAAGGACGGGTGAGACTAAATATCCTGATCCCGACGTCATGGGGTACAACCCGTGTGCAGAGCAGAGTCTTGCTCCGTTTGAGACCTGCTGTCTCGCTGAGATTTATCTGCCCAACATTGAGACGGAGAGGGAACTCAAAGATGTTGCTACGTTGCTATACCGTATCAATAAGCATAGCTTGGCGATCAAGTGTGCAGTACCCGAAACTGAAGACATCGTTCACAAGAACATGCGTATGGGCATCGGTGTAACTGGATACCTCCAGGCTACCGAGGAACAGAAAAGTTGGTTATCTTCGGTGTACACACACCTAAGAGCTTATGACAAAGAGTACTCTAGACTTTGCGGATTTCCGACATCTATTAAACTTACTACAGTTAAACCCAGTGGAACGCTGTCTCTACTTGCTGGCGTTACACCAGGAGCACATCCAGGATATTCGCAGTACTACATTCGACGAATCAGAATGGCGGCAGATAGTGAGCTGGTCAGCGTGTGCCGAGACAATGGGTATCACGTAGAGTACGTAAGGAACTTTGATGGAACAGAGGATCACTCTACTGTGGTCGTATCCTTCCCGTGCAGCTTCCCAGAGAACACCACGTTTGCGAACGATATGAGCGCTATTGACCAGCTCGAAGTTATCAAGAGGCTTCAGGCTGAGTGGTCAGATAACTCTGTATCTGTAACTATCTACTACAGAAAGGAAGAGCTTGACCAGATTAAAGAATGGCTCAATGAGAACTACGTTAATGTAAAGAGCGTCAGCTTCTTGCTTCACAACGAGCACGGGTTCGATCAAGCCCCTATGGAGGAGATCACCTACTGGAAGTGGAAGGAGATGACGGAGTCTGTGAAGCCTATCACTGCTCTTAGTCAGTTGAACATGGACGATATTGAAATCGCAGACTGCGAAGGAGGTGCATGTCCAGTGCGATGAAAAGGATTGATTACTGCTGGATATCTCAGATGTATTATCTTGGCACTGTTACACGGGCTTAGTTAGCTGTGGAACTTCGCAATCTGTTAGGAGGGGGGACATAATGTCTCCCCTTCTTTTTTTGTACATTTGTAGGGTTGAACTGAAAGCAAAATGTAATGAAAAGATTGCTTGTGGCCCTTCTGTGGCTAGCCCCCTTTGTGTCTGATTCTCAGGAGTGTATAGCTCTTAACCCAGAAATTAAGACTATGGGTTTGATTGACAGGTCTACTGTGGATCTTGCTGACGTAGACCTTGTTTCTTTGCCTATCGTGTTTCACGTTATGCACCTTGGCGAACCCCTAGGGGAAGGAGTAAATATCACAGACGATCAGATCGTAGAATCCCTGGGTGAAATCAACAGTCAATTCAGGAAAGAGCCTGGATCTACTGGCGACGGCTCAGGTGTTGACACCAAGATAGACTTCTGCTTGGCTCAGCGAGACCCTGATGGTAACCCAACCACGGGTATCACTAGGCACGATCTTTCTGGATACCCCGCCTACGTCAACAACGGAATTGCCGTTTCAGGCCTTGACGCTGGCATGCCAGACATACAGGTCAAGTCTATCGCCTGCTGGGATGTTGACAGCTACGTAAACGTGTACGTTGTCAGCCAGATCAACGGATCGAATGGTATACAGGGGTATGCATACACAGGCCCAACCAATAACTGCCTCGACGGGGTTGTTATCAGAAGCAGTAGGGTGACAATAACAGACTCTAACCTTGGCAAGACTTTGACTCACGAGCTGGGTCACTACCTTAATCTTCAGCACACGTTCAACAATACCTTCTCTTGCGGTCAGGAGACAAACTGCGAGACGCAAGGGGACATGGTGTGCGATACACCTCCCACAACAACCAATAACTCATGCATCACTCCTGCATGCCCAGACGCTTTGGTTGATAACTACATGGACTACACGGGACAGGTGTGTAGAGACTCCTACACGCAGGGCCAAGCTGAGCGCATGCACGAGTGTATCATAGACGAAAGACCTGGCCTTATTGAAGGCCTTTCTTGCGTACCGCCTGTGGACTTTGATGCTGGTCTTTCCAACCTCGTTTACAAGTCTTCGTTCTGCCTTGAACAGCAGGACATTTCTGTAGATGTACTGGGTGTCGCTCAGAGCACTATCCCGTTCGTCAATGTAGTCCTTACCGTAGGGGACGATTCTTACGAGTATGAGCTCTACGATGTAACCTATGGAGACTCTTTTGAAGCTCTGTTTGAGGGCGTCCCTGTGCAGGGGGACTTTCAGGTTGAGATAGTTTCTGAGGCTGATCAATACGAAGGCAACAACATTCTGGAAGGGTTCGTCGAATACGAGCCTGGATCTTTGTTTGAGATGGATTTCACCAGTGGCTTTTTTGCTGGTGAGATTAGCTGGCAGCTAGTCAATGACGAGACTGGAGAGGTGTTGATTGAGGATGGACCTTGGAACGCAGGCATCACTACACGCAGTTACGAAACATGTTTGCTTGGAGGCTGTTACAACCTCGTGATATCAGATGCAGGAAACAACGGAATGCCTTATGGTGGAGATGTAGACCTCTGGATTAACGAAGAGTTTTATGACGTTGATGTATCTGGTGATGACTGGGGTCAGATAACCTATCAGGTTTGCGTTGAGGGAGTTCAGAACAACTGCTCAGCAGATCTTGATAACGATGGTGTTGTAGGGGTTGAGGACATGTCCCTGCTGGTGAACAATTACGAGTGCGAGGGAGAGTGCATTGGTGATATAAATGGAGACCAGATTGTAAATGTTATCGATGTTCTTGACTTCCTCATACAGTTTGGATACAACGACTGCTTCGACACCCCCAGCCTTTTTGTGACAAGCGTGACGGAGGTTGTTGATGAGGCACAAATTAACAGTGGTGAGCAGAGTTCTGGGAAACCAGTATATTACGACATGTCAGGAAGAGTTGTACCAGGACCTATTGAGAACTTGGCTCCAGGCATCTACATCTCAAAGTCTTCTAAAGAAACCAAAAAGATATTCGTTCAATGAAAAGGATTCTGTTATTCTTTATCCCTTTAATTTCGTTCGGACAGTGCGACATTGAAATACTTGGTTTTGACCCGATATCTACAGATCTTTTAATTACAGTAAACGGCGGTCAATGCGGCACAGAGGCTGACAGCATTGGAGAGTTTATTCTAGGGCTTGGGTTCAATCCACCTCTTCAAAGCACTCCTTGGCCATGCTTTGGGGACGATGAGTTTATGTTGCTCCTGTATCCTCTAGACTTTCCTGGGTTTGATATTGGACAAGGGCCTGACAACATACTTGAGTCAGGTGATACCTTGTTGTTCAACATCATAAATGACACTCCTCTGGCTGGAAGTGGCACTCTTGAGTGCTGGAGAACAGCTCTTGAAGAGGGTTCTTTTTTTGATGAATGCGTCGTGCTCACCATCTATCAAATCAACGACAGCGAAACGCTGTTTGGAGACCCAGGCCTTGGAGGGTTTCCTTATCCAGACGAAAACATAAACAATAGCTGGCTAGAGTTCTCTCTCGACGGGGCTTGCGATCCACCACCTCCACCTGTGCCCGTTGATCCAGAACCTGTAGACGGTGACACAAGTGTGACAATAGACCCTACTAGACCTGACAGACCAGTTTCTAATTCATGTGAAGACCCTTGTATTCACGTTCCTAACGTGTTCACGCCTAATGGAGACAACGTCAATGAAGTCTGGAAGCCTATTACGCTATCTAGCTGTTGGCTAGAATGGGACTGCAGAGTTTACAACAGATGGGGTCAGACTGTATGGATTACCAACGACCCCTCAGAAACATGGGATGGATCAAGCAACTTGTCCTATGTGCCAGACGGTGTTTATACATGGACGATAAGAGGCAAGACCTTTAGGTCTACCAAGACAGTTAGCATGAATGGTTTTGTAACGGTTATCCGTTAGAAGTCATTGAGCATGATATCGTCAACAGCTTCCTGAACATCGTTGATGCTTGCTTCCATTGTCATCATAATGTTCGCCTGAAACCTTTCCTGCTCCTCCCCTTCGTTGAAAACAATAATCGTCGGTACGACAACAATCTTGTGTTGCCTCTGAAGATCTGGAGAGGCAGCGATGTCCACACGCGCAGTCTCGCAGTCGTTTAGTTTCTCTATCCACGGTACACTGTTCTGTGAATTGAAGGCCGCGTTGAACTCAACAACACAAATGCCTGACCCGCAAATTTCTTTATCTTCTGCAGGCGCTGCAAAAGTTACCGCCAGTAGCAATGCAAAGCATGCAAATAGGATTGATGTGAGCTTCATTTGTCATTTTAGTTGGTCTATTTTTTCTTCGATGCGCTTGATGTCCTCTTTGATCTCAGTCACATCCTCTTGAGTTGTCATGATTGTTTGACGAACGAGCTGATCTTTCATATCAAACTCCATTCGCGTAATCTCTGGCTCTGCAGGTAGTGGTAGCTCTTTCGCTTCTGCGATGTCAGCCTGCAATGCAAACCACATGGCTACAACCATGCCTATTCCAGTCGCCACCATCCCAAGTGTTTTAAGGTCTAGCGTTACCTTAGTGTCCTCCCCAATTTGCTTTGCCATTACAGTAGTATGTAGTTTAGTCCGATAGAGAAGTCGTGCCACTCTCTATTCCAGTATCTGTTGTATTTTCCCTCTGTAAAGATACCAATACTTTTGGTAAGCTTTGTTCCGAACACAAGACCGAAGCCAAGGTCTACCCACTGGCTACTATTGACGAAATTGTGATACGAATATTCATCGCCAGTATCAAGGTGGTAAGGCATCACGTTCCCCCAAGAGTGCAACCAAAACTCCTTTTCGTAGTGATAGAAATCAAATCCAATCACTGCTGAGTACAGCCACTGGCTTTTAAGCTCAGACCTTTTTTGAGATACGTACTCGTCTAGAACCTGTGGGATGACTACTTGCTCCCATACCGCTTGGTCGTTTGCAACCATGATTCCGTCTGGAGAAAAGAACTCACCTGTGTTCACGTCAACGCTGTACCCCTGCTCCAAAGCCAAAGCGGTATAGTGTATCTGATTGTTTTCCAATAGCCATTGCTGCAGTGGGTCGTATCCGTATGGCTCAGAGATTCTTTGCACCACCCCTGCGTTCAAGGAAAGCTTCTTTCCAATCTTCAATCTTCCTCGCTCTGAGGCCTCAAAGTATCTGACGTCAGCAAAACCGTCTTGCAGATACTCTGCTTTGACAACCCAGTTGTCAGCTACGTATCTAGCAAAGTAGTCTTGATCCAAGAAGTTCCTTCCCTGCTGTCTTCTCCAGTCAGCCTCAGCCAAGAACTCAAAGCCATCGTATTTACCTACTGTTGCTGCATCACCGTATGTCTTCTCTGTGCCGTCGTAAAAGATGTTGGCTCTATTTTCGTACCCAAACCTTGCGATTTTTCTGACGCCTAGAGTCAGCGAATAATCAAAAGGGGTCTCAACAATGTCTGTAGTAAGAGGTCCCGTTGCTACGGAGAATACATCCTGATCTGATACGGAGTTGCCTCCGTTTACAGCTGCGTAAAACGTAGCCCTTCTAAGGACATTCTTGTAAAAGTCACTTTGCCCAAGCGAAAGCAAGGGCAAAAACATAAGGGCTATGACTACAAGTCTCTTCATTGTCTTACGATTGTTTTTCTCTTAATTCTACCCTTGTAGTTGGCCATAATTACATACGGGCCTGGAGATGGAAGCTCAACTGTGTTTCCTGTAGTTGTTTCGACAACCCTTCCCCTTGCGTCAAACAAAGTAATTACAGTCCCTGCAGGCGCTTGAACGTGAACCATTCCAGCTGTTGGGTTCGGGAAGATATCGATCGAAGATCTAACCAGGTCAACAGAAGTGACACCGTCTCCGCAGTATTCGTACATCTGAGCACACACTTCGTCCCAAGCTGTTTCGCAACAGTAGGGGTCAACCTCAATCACCCACGAGTAGCAGTAGTCGTTGGCCCAGTATGGTTCACCTGGACCAGTGATGCAGCCAGCATCATACAGACATGCCTCTTCATCAGAGGTATTTGCTAACTCATTGTAATTAAATGCATTAGGGTCCATGCAGTCAAGTATAACCTCAATACAGTTTCCAGCATCTACGTTTGCTTCTGAGTCGTAGTTGAGGGCCTCGGAGTCCGTGCAACCAAATACAGCAAGAGTCTCGCAGCTGCCATCGTCATAGTCGGCTTCGTATCCTTGATCGTAGTACTCCACATATCCAGCCTGTGTGCAGCCTGCATTATAGTAGCATGTTCCGTCTTCGGTGTTAGCCTCGTCACTATAGTTCTGTGCAGACTCATCTGTACACCCGTACATGAATGGGATACAGCTTGTCCCGCAGTACGGCATAAAGCTGTATACATTCCACTCTGGGTTCTTAAACGGCTGAAGCGAGCCCTGTCCGTTATCAAAGAAAGGATTGAGTCCTTCTGCCAAGAGCGTGTCTCCAAGCTCGTTTGTGACCAATACAGAGTTGTGGAGCGTCTGGAACTCGGTCTCTTGAGGTGGTTGCTGAGGTCCTCCGATTTCAAAGTAGTATACGTCCACCTTCTCGTCAGAATCAAGAATAAGGTCCCATGACTGAGAGAAATCCCCAGGCCCCATTGTAAAAATCCACTGGAGATCTCCCTGCTTAATCCCTACGTGTGAGTTACCCCATCCGTCTGCAGCAGCATCGCCAAGTCTTATGGTGGTTACGCAGGGGCTGTTCAAGTCCGATATGGTAGCAGTTGAGTCGTAGTTAAATGACTCTGGGTCCATGCACCCCCAGGTGTGTAAGACAAGGCATTCACCAGCCTCTGTTGCCTCTGGGTTGTAGTCAACGTAGTCGTCGTCCATGCACCCAACTATAGGTTCTTCGATCTCACATGGCTCCACAAAAACAGCACCTGAGTAGTGTACGTTTCCGTCGTTGTCAGAGTATGCAAGGTCTTCCAATTCCCATACAACTTCGTCATCGCATGCGGTTATCACTACGCCTCCATCCTGACCCCCACTTGCAGACCCATTGAGACCATCCCCGTATGTATCTGTAAGTATGAGTTCAAAACCAAGGGCTACGCAGAAGTCGTAGGTGTACGTGGCAAGCTGATCTCCGAAGTTAAAGCCTCCAGGAAGTACTTGCTCATAAAACTGACCAACAGCTAGATCAACCAGTGTAAACCCAGTTTCATTGGGCCAGTTGTCTAGCGTCAACTCCATTGACACAAAGGCTTGTCCTTCTGGACATTCACTTACGTTGCAGGTTCCGTTATCCACAGTTGCCCATGGATTGTAGTTGTTTGATGAATCGTCTGTACACCCTGGAACAGGCAGGGCACAAGGTTCAAGAACAAAAGGAACCGTTATCTGAGCTGTGTTAAAATCAAAAACAGATATATCGAGGCCGCAGTCGTTGTTTAACGCAAACCATCCTTCGCCAAACTCGCAACATATACCGTCACCAAAGGCGTCGTTGACTACGAGGTTGTACTCTCCAGACGGCAGTGGGAATGTTTGCTGAAAGTATGACGAGTCAGCGTATGGGCCTCCTGATACAAGTGATTCATCAGACCCCGACGCATAGATGTTCCAGGTGCTTTCTGCCCCGTAGTTGTCGGTCTGAAACTCAACGGTTACCCAGCTTGGTTGAGCTGTAGCAAACAGGGGCAAAAACATCAACAACAAAAGTCTCATTTCTTGGCTTTCTCAATGGTTCTTCCTGCGAAATAAGCACCGAAGGCGGTGAGCATCAGGATTTCCAGCAAAGATACATAACTATCTTTTACGTTAAATGGAAGATGGTCAATGCTGTCCAGAACCATCGTCACCATAAACATAGACATCAAGCATATCAAGGTCACTGGTCTGATAAGCTTCGCTAGCTTTACGTCGCTACCCATATCCGCTTTCCATCGTTCAGTCACGTTGTTCTGAAACTGGACCTCAGCGTCTAGCACAGCCTTAGCCTCAGCAGGATTAACGCTGTCGTCCTTATCAAGCAGGTTTTTTACGACACCAAGACCCCCGCTGTCAGGCAAAAGGTCTCCTACTGTGTCCAGTATGTTTGGTGCTTTGTCTTTGAGCCACTTGCCTAGCTTCGTGTCTCTTATCTTAGTTCTTCCCTCTGACTTGCTCATAGTATTTGTTGAATGCCATTACCATTTTTCTCTCCTTGTCCTGGAGCTCTTGAATCCTTACCATTCGATCCGTGTAGTCATCGATGTCCTGAGCTTTGCGCTTTGCTTTTCTGATAGCAGCAAGGCTCTTCTCATAGTTTTTCAAAACGTTGTTCAGACCAATAACTCCCTTGTATCTTTCTGGCTTGTCTCTTCTTGGGTTGTTCTTGAGCTCTCTGTACAGCTGCTGTATCTCCTGCTTTCTTTTGCTGTAGTCCTCAATGTCCATGTACTTTGAAGGCTCACCGTAAAGAATTCTCAAAAACGGAAGATCATTGGCCTCTATCCTTACATCGCTGTTCTCAGCCTTGGCTCCCATTTTTCGGACCGCTGACCCAGTTCTAGTTACAAACTTACCAGCACTTCCAACGAAGTACTCAAAGATGTACCATATCGTGTCTGGATTGAAATCCAAGTCACCCTTCACTTCTGTGGATCCTCCTGAGACCTCGTTCAACCACTTGAACATCTGCTTTACAGCGTCAGGTGATCTAAACGACATGCTCGACTCTGGCCTTTGTATTCCGTAAGGCAAGTTCTTCGCCCTCACTGGACCACCAAAGTATGTTTCGTTAGCCATGATGTCTGCCAGGGGTTTGAATACAGTAGGTGTTATAGACTTCCCTGCCTTGACAAAAAGGTCTTCCGACTGACCAAAAGAGATTGGTGAGAATGAGTTTATCGTTGAGGAGATCAGCTCCATCATCGCTGTATCAATCTCCTTGTGTCCTGCACCCACCTCTACAGAGGTTCTTCCAAGAGAGTTGAACATGCTGTATCCATAAGGCAGAGGAATCTTGTAGTAGTTCTTGCCGTCAGGACGCATAATGATCAGATTCCTTTCTTTGATGTAGTCTGGGATTTTATTGTAGAACAACTCACCATCCTCATCTTCGTCAGACATAGCCAGCGCTAGCATCGTGCTCAACCCAGAGAACATGATCATTGCTCCCGCTATCTTCTGGGCATTGTTTATTCTTTCGAATGCAGTTCTTGTAGACCCGTCAGGCTTCGTAGGCGGCTTGAACGTCAAGAGTGACCTTCCGAGCCTTGCGGTACCCTGAACAGAGGCGTTAAAGAACAGGTATACAGCATTCAACATCTGTCCGTACTCACCAGACTTGTTGAAGTTCACTGTGATGTTCTTGGCCATCTGAGCAGACTTCTCTCTGCTGACTCCCTTCTCACGAGCAGCGATGTACGCGGCGAGCCTGATGCCGTTTTCAAAGGCATCGTTCATCCCTTCTACATAGCTTGCAAACTGCTTGGGCTTGCCAAGGATGTTTTGAAGTCTAGTGGTTTCTCCAGCCTTCCCTTCAAGCTCTTCAACGATTTTGTCAAGAGGCTTGGCATATCCCCACCCTGTCTTACCACCGTCATCCTTGAAGTCTTGGTAGTAACGCTCTATCAAAGGGTTCTCCTTGAACATCTTTGCAAGCGCTTCAGGCTGTTCGGCACGAATCAAGGCACTCATGGTCTTGGGGACCTGCTTGATCATGTCAGCAACTATACCGTTACCCTCAATAATACCTCCCTCGATGTCAGCCTCAGCAGCAGCGTTGAAGACGGCTGTCTGTATGTCTCGGCTGAAGTTTGAGATCATGAACTCAGGGCTGAGCGTTGTAAACGCTCTTCTCATAATGTTTGAAGGAACCCTGAGCATTCTCACGAAGAAGCTAGTAGTTGGGAGGTTCATGTTTCTGAGAGTCTCAGCATAGCTAGCATCTCTGAACCTGATGAACTTCTGCTCACCATTCACCCTGACGCCCACAACGTGCGGATCTTTCTCTCTGGCATTCTTGCCGTCGATAATCTTCCAGACCTTTTCGTTAGGGTTGTTTTCTACGAGGTTGTACAAAGACTGCAACGCCTCGTTTGTTCTAGCCTTGATGTGTACCGCTGCGTTTTGAGCAACGATTCTAGCAAGGATGTTGGTGGCCTCTGTTGTTCTACCCTCTGCTTTTCTGTATGTGTCTCCGTGAACGAAGAATCCAGCCCCTCCAGTAGGGTATTCAGATGTAGACTCAGAGTCTTCGTCTACAGCAATACCAGACAGAGGCACGTAGTTTTTGAACTGTTGCTCAAACGAATCAATGGTCTCCTGACTCTCAAGGCCAAACTTGACCATGGTGTCTCTAGTGTCCTGTTGGAGCTCTCTGACTTTCTTGACAACGCTATCCAGAGCCTCTCTCTTCGGTCCGCCAAAGGACTCAATGACTCCGTCAGCCTTTTCGTTTGACCACCCAGAGCCCTCTTTGTTTTTCCCTTCGGTTCTCTCTTCAATCAAGGCGTTTCTTTCCTTGGCGTGCAAAGCGTACAGGTAGTCAGAGACCTCTTGGACAGTGAGTCCTTTCTCTCTGATCTCTTCGGTGATCTCGTCGATCTTCTTCTCACTCTTCGCAAGATCCTCAGCAGCCTTGCCGTACATAAGCTCCTCAGCCATCCTGAAGTCTTGATCCTGGCGTCTGGCACCACGAGATCTCTCTACGTCCTCTTGGAGTCTAAAGATGTCAGCGTACTTGTCCTGCAACCTTCTCACCCATTTGTTTCTCCACTCCTGGAACGCTGTCATGTCAGACAGCTCAAACGCCCCTTGGTCAGTGCGAGCTGAGGCAAGGCCTCGAACTTCTCTTATAGACGCCATGCCTGTGTCAAGCAAACTTGCGTCTGCGTTGAATTCAAACAAGCTATACTGATTGGCGAGGAGTGCTTGATCTCTTGCTGACCTGCCCTTAGCTTCTACCTCCTCTTTGAGGCTTCTGCTCTTCATCTTGAAGTCAGGGTCAAGGTCTTCCAGCTTGTAAACATCCTTCAAAGCCTTCAGAGGTGTTGGGCTTTCTATCCTAAGAACACCACTGAATCCTTGTGATTCATCGACATCAACTCTTAGGCCCTCAATGTCATAGCTGACTCTTCCGTCTATCCCTGTTCTGCTTACGAGCTTGTAGTTAAAGGTTTTGTAAGCGGTGAGTGTAGCGGACTCCAGATCTCTAGGCAGGCTTGAATCATTGTAGTAATCAGAGAGCCTCTCTTCAAACCTGGACTTCTTGGGCGCTCCAAGAGAGTCGAGCCACTTGTTTACTGCTGATGAAGAGTAGAACTTCTTTCTCGTTGAGAAAGGATCAGAAAAACTGTTCTTCGCTTCTTTCAAAGCCTTTGTTATAGCCTTGACTTCTGTCTTTATTGGGGCACGCAAGAATGAGATTCTACCTGAGGCAGCATCCCTTGTCATCACTCCGTTTTCAAAGTCCACCAATGAAGGGTCTGAGTTGGCGACAATGTTGTAAAGTGTATTGTGAGCCTTTGCTGGGAATGAAAGGATGAACTCATCCATACCCATAGTCCCGTCTTCTACCATTTTGGCAAGCCCGTCCATGAAGCTGTCAAAGACGTCTGGATTTCCAAGCGTTGCTTCAGGGTTGAGAATAGAGAACCCAACAGCCATCTGACCCTCTGTTCGGCCTGTCTCTTTCTGGATCTTTATTGCCTGCCTTACAAACCTGTCTTTGATTCGTTGAGCTGTGGCTCTGTTTACGTGGGTAGACAAGACGTTGTTTGGCAGGCCAAGCAAAGCCCTGATGCCAGACGTTATGCCAGCTCTACGTTTGCCTGTCCTATCGTAACCCATTACGATGGTGTACAGATTCTTTAGCTCATCGAGGTCGCCTTCTTCTGCGTTTTTGAAGAAGCTTCTGGATTGAGCCGTGAACGCCTGAATATCCATGGCACTCAGCTCCTCCTTAGACCTTATAGCAAACATTCCTGTTGGCTCTCCATCGACGCTCTGGTCAAATGGGAACATGCCAGTGGAGTTCAAAATATCTCCGTCCTGAACCCTGTTCAACGGCTGGTTCGCTCTACCCCTTCCACTATCATCAAGTCGCTTCAGGATGTCCTCCTTCGTCAACCCCATATCCATGGCTGCCTGCAGGTTCTTCTTGGCTATCACAGCAGCTCTGTAGTCCTGATCAGGCGTTCTGTCTACGCTAGCCTCCATAGGGGGTGCAAATTGACTGACGTTTACAAACCCATTCCATGGGAGAGTCTTAAACATTTGTCTAATCTCGTTTCCGAGCTTAGAAGTGGCTCTTCTCAGCTCAACAATTTCGCCTCTTCTTTGTACTTGCGCCTGAGCCCTTCTTTGACTGAACGTCATAGGTAGCTCCATGTATACTGGCTTTCCTTGCTGATCAACCTTTGGCTTAGGCGGCTTTATCGTGTACTTTTTACCATCCTTGATGAAGTACATATCCCTGACCCTGCTTGCTCTTTGGTTTCCTGTCTGCTTGTTGTACCAGTTCCTAAAGTGGAAGTAGTCATTAACCTTGACGGACTTCTTTGATGAGTACGTGGTGTATCCACTGCTAGATATTCCAGCCGTGTTAGGCCCAAGCGACGGGTAGTGAGTGTAGAACACCTCTGTGTCTTTGAGGTATGTAAATTCTTTTTTCTGTCTAACAGACAACTTGCCCTGGAAAGAGTCAATGTCTACGGCGTCAGAAAGCACGTCTTCTCTTGGTGTGGTAACACCTTCAAATCCCTCAAGGAGCCTATCTGTAGCCTCCTTAAGCCTTGCCTGGAACTGCTCGTCTGTCTCAGTGGCTCTCTTTGGTTCCACGTCAGCAGGCGCCTCCTCAGTGACAGGAGCCTCTTCTGCAACAGCTTCTTGCTGTGCTTCTGGAGTATCAACCGTAGTCTCTACACCCTGGGCCGCTCTTCTAAACTTATCTGCAAGTTCAAAAAGGCCTTCATCACCCTTGATGACGTTCCCCTTGACACCAACTCCTTTAAACAGTCTGTTGAAGGCTGCACGAATCTTGTCCTTTACAGTAATAAACTGGTCTGGATTGTTTGCATAGTTTACAAGAACAGAGATGATAGCTTCCTCTTGCTGAGTAGCCTCATCTCTATTGGCGTAGAACTTCTTTGTGTCCGCAAGCACCTTTGCAACAGCCTTGGCTCCTTTAGTCCTGCCCCTAGCAATACGCTCCATCTCCTCAAAGAGTCTCTGTCTTGACTCAGCATCCCTTCCTATAACGTTTTCAAGCACTGCGTGACCAAACTCCTCAAACGTGTCTACAGCCTCCGTGTTGTTGTTGAGGTGAATCGTGTTGTTTGCTTTGTCGTAGTACCCAAATACTGCGCCGTTCTTGTCGGTCAAAGCTTTCATTGTGGCCTTCATCTCTGGAGAGATGGTGCCAAATGAGGCGTCAGTTTTGTGGAACTTAACCTTAGTTCCAAGCTTGCTCAAGATGCCTCTAAAGGCATTGGTCATTTTGTTTATCGCAGAAGCGACAGGTATTGGAATCTGACCAGCAGCATCCCCTACAACCTCTGTGTTTGACAAGTCGATCTTTTCTCCCTTTCCAACATTGATCTCAAAGACATCTTCTTGCTCTGTCTCTTCAACCACCTCTTCCTCTTGTGCCTCCTCTACAGGAGCTTCTTCTGCTTGAGCCTCTGGCGCCTCTTGAGGAGCTACCATCTCTGCCATGGTATTCTCATCAAACATAGATAGCTGACCCTCCTCTTGTTGCTGGTCA
>Ga0208899_1001851_pt1 | contig 14593 bp, 36 predicted proteins | sample VirMetDEL_Nov_24_FD_184518 | JGI IMG/M metagenome (GOLD analysis project Ga0208899, IMG submission 184518) | Aqueous microbial communities from the Delaware River and Bay under freshwater to marine salinity gradient to study organic matter... | ecosystem: Environmental > Aquatic > Marine >... | reverse complement strand
TGTCGCGAAATCCCCGCGGGCAGCCGATCCGAGAGGACCCAAGCACCTGTAAAGCCTTGATTTTGTTACATTTATTTCCTGGCGGATCGTGCGATTTCGGCCTGATTATATCGTCAGGCTAATTGATAGGCGGGAGGGTATGAGTTTAATTCATGTTTAGATAGTGGGTGAGCAAACGACAGGCACAAAAAAACCGACGCGAGGCCGGTTTCTCTGCTGATTTTAGTGGCTAGATTAGATCATAAGCGCGAGGATAAATACCAAGCCAATCATCATCGTTGACCATATAACCGCGTCAATCAGCGGCCAATCGTCCGCGTTTTCAACCCCAAATTGTTTCCGGTTCATGCTTGCCCCCATTGTTCTGCCATTGCTTCAGCGATGCCGGAGAACGTTTCAGAGCGTATCCTAGCGCGATCTGCCGACGGTGAGAGGTAATGTAGCCGTTGCGCTTGCGCTTTCGGTAGCGCATCGTAGGCGGCTTTAACGTCATCCGTTGCTGTAAGTAACGGCAAACCGTGCAGCCACAATCCCGTTTTTTTGCTCTCGGGATGCCCGAATTGATAAGGCTGAATGTATTGGGACGGCTTCAGACGTTGCGAGAGAACGCCTACAGGGTTCTCTAATGCTACCCTTGGTGAGTATCGCTTGGCATGCTCAAGCATTCCGAGAGTGTACTCTATCGCTTCTAAGCGCTCTCTGTGCTTGGGCTTGCCTCTCCCGTACCACGCATTACCCGATACCGCGAGCGCAGTGCAGGGGCAATGCATAATAATCAAATCCCAACAATTAGCGGCGATTGCATCCTTGGCATCCATTTCTAGATGCTTCTCGCTGCCATCATCGGCCGGTACTATATCGTTCGACCATGCGTCATGGCCTCGCTCTCTGAAGGCCTGACGCACTCTCCCGCTTCTCTCATAGGCTACTAGCACTCTCACTTGAAACCCTCCAGTGTTACTTTTTTGGCACCAATCTTAAGCTTCAGGAACCCCCCCGCTTTTGCGGTTTGATGCACAGAATCCGACGGAAAATGCATGCCGAAATCATCCCCCCCGAATTTATCCCGAGCGGTATCATAAAAGTAATCATCCTTATCGGGATTACATCCGCGGAAGTACTTTAGCCAAGTTTCCCCCTCATGATATGCGCCAATATATGCGCCATGATCCTTAGCGAGAAACCATTCTTTGAGACCACGCGAGGATAAGAACTCACTAAATTGTCTCGTTTCTTTCTTGTTGATTGTCATCGTTACCATTACTTATCCCCTTTAAATGTGCGTGATTGTTCTCCGCTACTTTGCGCGGTTTGATATTCGCTCTCAATGGGCGCGAGTTTCTGAATCAGATTTTCCCAACATTCAACAGGATCGGCCTTTGATCCGAGGCATTCGACCGCATGTTCCTCCCAAAAATCCTCACCGAAGCGTCGGTCACAAATCAGGAAGGCTACCGTCTCAATTGCTCGCGCTAGTTGATCATCTCCCGCAATCTCTGCCCCTTGTCCGATGCTGCATAATTTGACCAATGTACTCATTAATTGACCCCCATTTCTTTCAGAAATTCGTTATATTCCCGATCAAGCTTTGCAACCGTGGCGGTCAATATGCTCTTGTCTTTTGTTCCGAAAGGGCTCAATTCGACCTTGACCTCGTCCCAACATTCACAAAACCAACCCCCATCTAATTTGTAACAATCTGCCTCGTTCGGCCAATCTTCGCGAAAGTGAAAAACCCAACCGCCAAACGTTTTAACATGCTTGGGCTTTACTTCATCACCGTACAATTCAGAAAAATAAACAGATAATTTACTCATGCTGTCACCCTCTTAAGCAATAAAGCCACAATGAAACCCGCTAAGGTATAGCGTGGCACAGATTTCGCTTTAGCCGCCAATTCGGCGCTTCCAGCATCCTTTCCAACAATTAGGACAGATCCCCACCTTGGCGTGGATATCACCTTAAACCCGAAAAGCTTTAGCGCTTGGCGCAATCTTCGCCGCGATATCAAAAACCGACCCGTTAGAGCAATTAAAGGCTTTTCCGCGGTAATCAACGTTAATCTTGGATTTTTCATGCCGCTACCCTCGCTATCAGGCGGGTATCAATCACAAAATCAGACTCTGATTTTTTAGCCTTACCCTTGGCAGATAATCCAACAATAGTTTTACCGCTAAACAGATTCTCTAAATCTGAAACGTCACCGTTGATGACCTTTCGTCCTAGAAAGGTTTCGGGCATCTCACCGCGAAAAACAACCGACATTGGTACATCGTGCTTCAGTGCTATCTTGACCTGATTTTGATACTCGGCCTTTGCCGAATAAGAGAACATCAAACGATAGTTATCGGGGGTTGAACCGATGCGCTTCGCGACCTTGGTATAATCATAAAAAAATATATTAGGGAATGCCTGCGGGATACCGTACCGTTCCCACTGGATGTCAGAGATCGTGTTTAATCTCACGACCGGCTTGGTGCCAGTCTTGGCGCAAAGCTTCTCAAAATTGCCGAGTTCGCGCCTCAATTGATTCAGAAAGCCTTCTCGGTCATTGTGGAAGAAATCGGTTTTGGCTTGTCGGCCTGCTTCTACATTACTAAACGCACCCATGCCCGCAGAGACCAAACAATCTTGAGCGCATCCAGCGATGTGACGCGATGGGCATAAAATGTCGTCAGGTCGCATGCTTAGGCTTGCCAAGCGAATATAGTTCCCGAATTTATCAACGACCTTTTTGGACCTAAAATCATTCGTCTTTTTTACTTTCGTATTGTTGCCGCTAGTATCTAGTAGTTTCATTTATCTTCTCCCGAGATAAGTTTATTTAAAGGATTCAACTGCACGAACTAAAAACACGTTCGCAACGATGAATAGGACTAACACTTTCAACCCCATAGCCGCAGCGACGGCAGTCGCGAGATCATGGTCCAAAATGTGCGAGCAAATCTTAGCGGCTATCGTCAACAACAAAGCCGCGGCGATTACCCAACAAAGACAAAAAAACGAATTATTAATTATTCGGCGCATTAGTATCCCCCCGTCATTGTTCTTTTGATTTCGTCATATCCAATTAACGACCATTGGACAATCAACGCCAATGCCGTTGCGGTTAGTAAAGCAACGACAACAAAAGCGAAGCCGGTTGCTTCGGGTAGCGATGAAGCGCAGACATAAAAAATCCACAAAAAGGCTAGATTAATTCCGGCAAATGCGGCGAATTGACAGATGCTTTTGCTTGCTTTGTAAATCATTACTTAACCCCCGCTGCTTTTAACAAAGGATTGATAAAGACCAACAAAAGCGACAAAGAAAAAGCAACAAGTAAAATCGCCTGATAGATGGGATTGGATGGGATGCCGTAGGTTAAGAGTTCCATGATTAGTGTCGCTGTTGCGAGAATTCCTGCTAGTGCGTACATGCTTACTTCCTTATTTGTTAATTAATTGATTGACACTGATAGCGATCCTCTCATGCGCCGATAGCCACGGTCAAGCGATTTATTAACTTTTTTATCGGTCTTTTATGCGGCTATTTTTGCCGATGTTGGCGGGTCAAATCGGGTCGCGATAACAGGTTGAATCAAATTCATACCGCAACCGGCAACCCATGAAAATTTCCACTGTATAAAAAACCACTGGTTGCCTATACAACTGTACGTTTATACAGTAGGGGGTTTTGATTTTATTTGAGATTGGCCTATGTATTCACACAGGTAACCGTGGGATAGCCATGGGATAGCCGTGGGATAGCCGTGGGATAGCCGTGGGATAGCCGTGGGATAGCCGTGGGATAGCCGTGGGATAGTAAATACTTACCGTGGGATAGCCGCGAAAATAACCGTGGGATAGTTAATACCTGGCGGTATCTATTGCTCTCTGCGCTGCTCGCATAATGTTGAATTGCAATCGCTTAGTCATAAACCTTTGAGCGTAATCTGGGCCGCGGTAGGTTTGTCTCTGCTTTCTAGACTTCAGGTTAGCGTAGATAATTCTCTCAATCTTCTTGTTCTTGCCTCTACCCTTGATCTTGTATAAGCCATACTTAGAATCATCCCGAGATCCTCCAGGCTTGCCCATGAAGTAATTGGGCTTATTAGCTAGTGACTTGACCTTGTTCTTTGTGAGGTTACCGTACTTGTTCAACCTAACCTTACCTTTGACAGGCGCGACCAACTTTTCCTTCTTTGGCCTGACAGTGCCACCCTCTATGATTGTTTTCATGTAAGGCCTGTTGGCGTGGAAGTACAACGTACCCTGCAAGAAGTTCTTCTTGGCTTTATCGTATCTTAGACCACGTTTAGTCCATGACGTAGGACCGCCATCTATGTGCGTCTTCATCTGCCGTAATTGGTCTTTGCGAGCATCAAATAAAGTGTCATTGATTGCTTTCTGAGCAACGAACGGGGCTTGCTTTAGCATAGGACCGAGAAGCTTTTCTAGGCCATGCGCCTCAATCAATACTTTCATCTTCTTCCTCTGCTAGTTCGCAGATCTCTTCAAAGACTGCTTGAGTAACGACGTAATAATGGCCGATCTCTGCGAGTAGATGCTGAGAGTCATAGGACTTTGTGCCAGCAACGATTGGTTGCCATTCAACATAGTCCTCATGCTCTCTTTGCGTTAGACAATAAAAATAAGTGACTTTGCCAGACCTAGCCTCATTAGCTAAATCTCTAAACGCCTGCTCCACCTCGTTTAAGGTCATTTGGACTACTTTTTCCATTAGTAGATCTTACCATAGGCACCAGTTCATGGACATCATGTGCAAATTCCATCGCCTCGTACAAGCTGGCAAGGATACCGTTAACTTTTGGCTCAAACCTTATAGTCTTGTACTTGAACTGAATCTTGTGAACCCAGGCCATGCCATGCACACCTGTAGTCTCTTTCGCGATTGTCTCCGCATGACGTAGGCTACGACAGATACCGCCATGTTCTGCGCCGTCTTCTGGGTGCGTAAATCTGTACATCAATATCTTCATTTCTCCTCCTTTTGCAACTTATCCAACAAATCCAAAACATCGGGGATCACTTGCTTGTGGAAATCGTCCACATCGTCAGGACCGTAATAATCCATAACTTTTACCAGCGTCATCCATGCTAACAACAAATCAGTTTTTGTAGGCTGCATCTTCTTCTCCAATTATCCGTGGGATAGCCGTGGAATAGCCTTTACGCCAGAAGTTTTACGCGCTCCTTTGCGAGCTTGTATCTCTTCCAGTCGTTGTAGGTAATCCTTGCCCCCTTCTTCTGTTCGCTTTCGTACACTTCAATAAACCAGACATCCTCCTTTGCTTTTTCTATGACTTTCGCTGGCACTGATCCTCGTTTCTTATCGCGGAACAGAACACTAGCCGGTAATCCTAATTTCTCTACAACTTCTTGCCCATTAGCCTGACAGCTAAAACAATGTATCAACACCTTGCCATCTTCCTCAGTCAACGTCATTGAGGGGTTCTTATCATCATGGACTGGGCAACATGCCCAATACTTTTCCCCTCTCTGCCTTACCTTATCTAACTTAGGCAAAATATCAGATAACACTCTTTACTCTCCTAATGTGCAAATGCTTAACGTAATTCTTTGTCTCGTCAGAGATATGAATCGTTGGTTGGGCCGTGATAGCGTTAGGCCAGACTCCGAACTTACTCTTGTAAGCCCAGCTCGCCCATCCAGCCTTATAGCCTTTTTTCTTCGCGTAGAACTGAAACTCCCCGAGCCACCTTGCTTTGTCTTCTTTCGTAGTCTCTCGGTTAGCCTTCTTCAACTCTTTCAGGATCTGATCGTCAGACTTTAATATCTCTCGGACTGGGCGCTCATAACCACACGCACATTTTACAATATAATGCTGATAACATTGTGGACAAACGGCCAACTCTGAATCTTTTTTCTCTTTGGTCAGCTCCCGCTCGTTGTACTTGGTCTCGCCAGTGTCTAGCAGATCAGGAACGATATCTTCGGGGAATCCGTGGCGAGTGACGTTGCCAGCGTGGTCAAGATAGATTGACTCTACCTTATTCGGATGCAGGCGAGCGATCCGGCCTGCGCGTTGGATAAACGATATAAGACTCTTCGTACTAAAACAGTCTATCAACGTTTGGACTTGAGGTGCATCGTAGCCGGTATTAAGCAACCGACTACAGCTCAGGATTTGGAAGTCTCCTGCGTCGTGTGACGCGAAGAGCATTTGTCGTTCTTCTTCGTCCATGTATCCGTCAATGTGCTCTGCCGAGATTCCCTCTGCCGTGAACATTTCCACCAGTTTCTTTGAATGTTTGATTGACGGCGAAAACGCAATAGTTTGTCCTTTCCCGAACCTCTTGAAATTTTCAATGATGTCTCCAGCTAATTTTTCATCCTTGTCTATCGCATCCGACAAACTCTTAGGATCATAGTCTACGCCACCCGTAGAGAGACGTTTAGTCTTGACACCTTTGAGGTCAACAGTTCTGCCGCCGAAGTAACGAACTGGGCATAAATAATCCTGATCTAATAGTTGCCTAGTGGTAATTGGCACGATTAGATCACTGTAATGTTTACCCAATCCTTTTGAGTATGGCGTTGCTGACAACCCGATGAAGATCACCTTACTGTTCTTCTCCATCAACTCGGTTAAGGCCTTGTAATGGGTATGGCACTCATCAACAATCGCAACATTAAATAGTGGTTGGTATCGCTTCCTTGCTAGTGTCTGAATAGACGCTATTTGGACTGGCGCATTCGGATCTGTTCTCCAATGCTCACCCTGCATAACACCGCACTTGATGCCTGCTCGGTCGAACTCTTGTAACGCCTGATCAACCAGTTTGATCCGGTCACAAATAAATATTCCTCTCTTCCCGTTGGCTACAACTGACTTGAGAATCTCAGTCGCAACCCTTGTCTTGCCGAATGAACAGGGAGCCGCTAGGACTGCCCTGTTATTCCCCTTTCGGATAGATTGCCTGAGCATCTCTATCGCTCTCTTTTGATGCGGTCTAAGCATTGTCAAAATGCATATCAATAGTGTTGTGGATGAACTCTCTAAACTCTTCAGGCTGCAAACCTTCTAACTCACCGACTCGGCACATCATCTCAGTTGCCATGTGAAAGTTGTTCGCAACCACCATCCAATGGTCTAAGTCTTTGTGGTCTAACAACTCAGAACACGCATCCCAGTGTGACCGAAATGTTTCGTTCATCTTATCCATACCTGGATTCCGCAACCTAACTACTTCTCCCATGCTCTTCTCCTTGTTAATGGTTGTGGGCCTCGCACCCACCCGATGTCAGTTATACTTACGTTCTGCTCTGCTTTAACACATTGGAAAGTTCTGAGCCGGATTTAAATATCGCACACCTGATCCCCCAGGTCAACTGATTAGTTAACTTAATTTACGATAGTTTAAGAGTTTAGAATTGACCGCATAGGCGTAGTAGGTTTCGTGCTTAGGGCGTTTCTTGTCGGTCACCTCTACTAGCTTCATCTCGGAGGCATGCTTGCGTACATTGAAGATAGCGACGTTCTCTCGGGCTTTATCTACTATGAAATAGTAGCTGGGCTTGGGGTCAGCCTTGTCAAAGCTCCACTGATTACAAATAAATGCTGTCTCGTAGGGATGCTTGCCGTCTTTGAACTCGTAACCTGACCCCTTAACCTCGCAGATCAACTCCTCATCAAACCCGAAAATTTTCAGGTCACCGCTGTCTGAGTATTGATGCCTCTCTTCAAAACTCGGTGTTAACTCTTGCGGAAGTATCTGCACCCAGAACCCTCTTCGCAGCAACATCATCGCAACCATCTCTACAACTGCGTGACTGCCTTTCCACCTGGCTTTGAAGTCTTCGGTGTTCTCTTTGTGCATTATTTTTCTTTTTCTTCATAGCATTCATAACATAAAGGATGGCCTCCATTGAATGCGTTTAATATAGGTTCACCCATGAAAACGGCGCTACATTTCGGACATTTAAATTCTTCATCATAATTGTTTTCACATGCAGAACAATAATCCCAAAATTCCATTTCAAATTCTTCGTCTATTGTGACTTCACACTGAACGCAAATTGTTGGCATTTACTTCTCCTTTAGACACACCTCGGCTTTTTCCCTTTTGCATATCTCAACCATGGGATACGTTAAATCCGTTAGGTTTTGCGAGATAACATCTTACGATGCGGTACTCATGTGCTTTCGCGTTCCTGACTAGGCGCTACCCTAATCAACCCACTTGGGTCTCTGCTTCTGGGACGTAAATCGGGTCAAGCCGTCAGACCTACAACATGTTTACGAATTATCGCTATCTGGATTGGAGGCACGATTAAGCCCCACTTTCCATCGGCGAAAAGCAGTTGAAGTCAGATTCAAATGGTGGGAAAATTGAACCGTGTCGGTTTGCGCTCGGTTCTAATTGACCCTTACTCAAATCGGCCTTCAGGGACTGCTAATCCCGCCGACACACAAATACTACTCTACTTACTTTCCGCTATCAACCTATTCAAATACCACTGAGCCTTCCTAAGGTCTTCCGTAGGCGCTCCCTTGTACTTATGCCTGTGCAGGTACTTGATACAATTACCAAGCAGGTAAGCGCCGAACTGATCTCCTAGCTGTTGCTTGATGTAATCTATACATTCAATCTCTCCGACGTTGTAATGCGGAGGTTCGTCTACGTTAAGCCATTTCGTTTGATTCCACTCTTCAGGAGTCGGATCTTTCTTCATTCTTATCATACCTTTTAAATATTTTCTGAACGCCTTTACTGTGCATTGGATTTCCCGACCGATTCTTTACGCCGAGAGATGCAAAATGATTAGCAATCTGCATCGGCTTCATCCCTTCATCACGCATCTTCAGCATTTGTTTGATTATCTTCTGCTCCTTAAGATTCTTGCTGATCCTCCCATCTTCGCGAGTGTAGCCATACGGCAAGATACCGCCAGTGCTTAATCCTTGCTCTCTCCTCTTCTGCAACGCTGCTTTGGTTAACTCTGACGTTCTAAGAAGATGAGGCGAATGAACCTTCGCATGGCAAGGCGCACACAAGTTAACTGTCTGAGTCCCTCCCAGAACTCGGGGAACAACGTGGTGAGCGTGATCAGCCTGAGAGCCACACTCAAAGCACACCAATCCTTTTCTTTTCTTTCCTAATTCTGGCATTGAAATCTGACAGCATTTCTCGGTAATCCTTAGCGTAAAGCTTAAATGTTGTCATTTGATTTGCAAGCATATGATCAACATGATTTTTTCCGAAATTTCGTATCATGAACATCGTATATACCTGAGCCGCGGAGCCATGCTTCATCCCGTAGATATTACAGCCTGGGCATTGAGGCCAGACATTGTTGGAATCAAACGCATAGAAACTGGATTTACCCTTGGGCAGAAAGTGCCCACCATGAACCGTAGTATAGTGACGAACCTCGCCACAGGTGACGCACTCGCACATCCCATCATCGTCTGCCTCTTCCAGCCTTCGTAGCAACTGGAAAGCCTTTAAACATTTAGCCCGAAGCGTTTCTGGCACGTTGGAACTCGCTATTCTTGGGGTTGGTCAATTGTACACCATGATCAATACCCCAATGGAAAACTTGCTCCATAAATTGATGCATCTCGCCTTTGCCTAAGTCTTTAGTAGATCTCAGTTGATTAGGTATTGTCGTATTACCAACTACTACGTCTTCAGTCCCCAGAAACTCGTTCTTCATAAGCTTCTTCATGTCGTCAGGGCTGACGGGCACCTTCTCTGAGAAGTGCTTAGACATCTCACCCATCCACATGTGGAATAGAGCATTCTGGCTTAGAGATCTAACCGTGGAATAGGCTTCAAGCTTCCACGCCACGGGGCGCTCATAGTTCCAGTCTTCCAGCGACTTACGGAAAAAAGTCAGGACGTTGTCAATGTCCCGACGATTTTGTATTAGCCAGAATTGACCGTTCATCGCTTCAACTCGTCTATCAAGTCTTCAACAATAGCCTTAATCTCATCCCATAACTTCTTAATCATCAGTCAACTCCAGAAAGTCAAACGGGTGCATCTTAAGCTGTTTGCAGATCTTGTCTATCAGAGATAACTTAGCGTCCTCTCTATACCTCCATTGAGAGACTTGCTGTTTAGTGATGCCAAGCTGGGCAGCAAGCTCCGTAGAGCTTACTCCCTTCTTGACCTGCGCCAACCTTAATGACTTACCGAAATTAAAACGGGAGGTCATCGTCTTCTACTCCGGTTGATGGTGCGCTGGCATTGTAAACGTCAGAGACCTTACCCTTCATGATTGGCTGATTGCCTGAAGCTTCTTGCTTCCACAAAGCGATATCTAGGGTCTCACCCTCTTTGATGTCACGGTGGGCAACGAGCTTACCTGAGATGGTAGGGCCGTTTGGCCTGTCGTTCTTCCACATAGACACTCGTCCACGATTATCATAGTCCATCATATTCTCCCTATCAGAGTTAAGTTAGTTTCAATATCTTCCAGCAATTTATCTATCGCCGCTGAAAGTGAAGCGATATATGTTTCATCACGTTGTACTTTCATGATGAGATTCGGTAGGTCAGGGTGGTAGGACATAAACCAGTAATCTGGAAGGTCCATCAACCACATCGTCCCCTGTACTTGAGCGTAATACTCAGCAGGCATTTCGCCATTCTTGTGATAATCAATCAGATACTTCACATGAGTGTTATGCGCTGGGCATTTGATTTCTAGTCCAGACAAGTCTTGAATCAACCGATCAGGTGAGCAACCAACAGTCTCCTCATCGTTGGTCACAAACCCAATCTCTCGGCAGATTAAATCCGTCTGAAAACTAAATACATCCGCGGCCTCAGGCTCTAACTCTATGCCTCGCCTCATATGAAAGGTCTCAAACGTCTCAAACCGTTTGCCTGACATTTTTTCTGCAAGCAGCTCATGCATGTAAGGCTCAGACCTAGCACTAGGCTTACCTGTAGGCGTTAGCAGGTCTTTAAACTTACTAGCAGATGGAACCCCAAGCCGTAGCTGAAACCACGCCTCAGAGCCTTGCTCTACGTTGTGGATCTTCATTTGCGCTTCCTCTGTATAGCTTTTAGGATTCTCCGCTCTAACCGATTCGTAGGCTTGTCATCCTGATGAAAATTAAGACTGACAACAGACTTGCCTTCTTTCTTTTTTTTCGTCATAGGATTAATTAACTTAGCTGGATAATTTTTGTTAGTGTTCATTTCTTAGCCTGCTTCGCTTTCTTTTGCTGAAGCTGCTTCTTAGCCTTCTCATACTGTGAGTCAGTAAGGCTCTTGAGATTCTCTACACCGTAGACTTTAAGGAATGCAGACTTGCTTGATTGAGTAGCATCCAACATCGCATCAAGGTGTGCTACCTTCTCGTCACTAATATCTTCTATACCCAGCGTAAGGTCTTGGGCATCCGTGTCTTCATCTGCACAGACTGCCCACATGCTTTGAGCTTGATATCGTTTGAGATAAGTTGCCATTGAACCCAAGTCTTGCACAGGATTCTTACTTGACTCAGAGATCTTTAGAGATGCAGTCTGCTTAATCCACTGGCCTGAACCGTGTGATATCTGGCTAGAGACACATACATGCCCAGCCTTGGCTTCTACTGCTTGAATGAACGAAAGTCCGTTAGCGCTTGCTACTGGACGAATACAACCTAGAACTGACGTAAGATCAGCATACTCGTTCTTGAAGAACGTGTTCTTGGTGTTTTTACCTGGATTGCGAATCTCGGACTGCGCTTTAGCAAGTGCTGTCGCCAACTCGTTGATGTTTTCTGACTGTTCCATTTTCTTCTCCTTTGCTGAAACAGTTACATCGTAAACTATTTAAGCGAAGAAGTAAACAAAACTAATAATCGTATTTAGGGGATACTGTGTTAAAATCTAATCTCTTCTCCCCCGCGCCCCTCGGCGTACTGGCCCACTTCGGTGGGCCTTTTATTTAGTACGTCCAAATAACCGGCGTAGTCTGACGGATGTCTACATGGACAAAAGTTTTGGCGATTCCAATACCTGAGAATCCGAGCTTAAGAGCGTTAGCAACGATAACGAAACGGTCAGCCCCGTTACTAATAGCAATATCAGCAGCGCAGCCTGTCGCATGCTGTCCTGGGCCATTAGGCTTTTTAGCTTCAATGCTATGTCTAGGAGAGCGAAAGCCGCTCGTAATGACAAAAGGAAAACCACATTCAGCGCGTAATGCGTCCAATGACGTGACGAACTCTTCTTTGATTCCATTTTCACCCGTCTCCTGGCAAGCAAATTCTTCTAACGTAAAATACTTAAACATCTCAATCCTTATGAACACCTTTGTGCTTTTCAAATGTCCTAAGCCCACCTAACCCAAGCATCCCCATCACAATCGGCATCATGGTCTCCAACGATATGAGCGGGATAGTTATGTCTATTTCGCATAAAGCTAAGACAAAGTTAGTAAAGGGAATCGTAATGTAGTTCCCAAACATACCAAGTACAGCGACCCAACCAAGAGCTGGTCGCCAGCCGCTTACGAACAGCGATTTGTGCTTCGACTCCGCTAGATTGATAGCTAACTGACCTTTAGCAAGCTCCTGAGCGTGATTCTCGGCCATTGTAGCTAAGTCATGCGCTAGTCTAGCCTTCTGATCCTTGTCCTCTATAAACTTGTCTAACAAGCCCGTAACAGGCCCGATCAGCTTGTCTATCACTGCTTGGCTTTCCCGATATTAAGCGCAAAAATTTCCAGCACTTTGTACACCTTCGCAATAATGGTGTCGTCCTTCACTGTCGGGGTTACTGCACAAATTGCGCTACAAAGGGCCACCAGGGTTGTCGCTATTTCCAGATACTCCAGCATAGTTATCTCCTATTTCGCAAGCCGTTACTATCTTGCCGTATGTTAGTTTTTCCGCTGCAATCTCACATTCTTTCAGAGTGTCAAACTCAATCCGATCAGGGCTTACCCAAGACCCGATTATGATAATTAAAATAAACTTCATTTACTTCTCTTTTATTTCCTCCATTTCACGTTCTAAGTATTGCAGCCTAATTTCTTGGGCATGGTTGGTGCGGATTGACTCCTGCACTTCTGCCGGTGGTGCCCAGTTATTCCTAAATTCGGTATTAAGATCAACCACTTTTTCTAACGCGGCTATCTGACTGTTCTGGAGTAGGTCATCCGGTAGACTCCCGAGTTCGCCACGGGGCCATTTGACCCTGAACTCTGAGTTCATCTTCAGATCTACTTCAAGAATCGTCATTTGGCGCTCTAGGACGCTGATGCGATTAGTCACTTCGGTATACGCGAACACGGCCACGATAACGCCACCAATGATTGCTACCAAATTCCTAATCGGAATCTCAATGGTTGTCGAGTCGTTAATCTCAGGCATCAGTTATTCCTGTTATTCCAAAGTTCAAACAGGACTCTAACCTTTTCTTTGATTTGCTCAATATCACTGTGCATTTTTGCCAGCACAATGACCAGGGTAACGAACGCTACTGCAATCGGCCAAATCGTCCCAATAGCTTGCAATGCGTCCATCTCATCCTATTCTACCAGCTCACCCGCTGGTTCTAAGTCTTCTTTGATTGAATTGACGTAAGCCTGAAAGACTGTCTGCAATTCCTGCTGCTGAAGATTCATTGACCGGATCTGTGCGTTGATTTCCTGCATACGCGCAACCTTTGCCTGTACTTCTTCAGGCAAGTCATCAATCTCGTAATCGTTTTCATCAATCCTTAGTGTCGCCATTTTCTTCTCCTTTGATTAAACCTTGTACGGTTCTTGATTCGTAAATGCGTAACGCTAACCACAAAATAGTCATTCCAGCCGCCGCATCTGGAAGCCAGCCAGCTAAAGACGCAATGCCGCCACTAACGGCGACACCATCCATTACTGTCTTAGCTGCTTCTTCGTTCACCACGGGACACCTGATGCTTGGGTTGGGTTCTTCTGGGCCTCTATATTAGCAGAAAGTGACGCTTCAATCGCGTCTTTATCTAACTCGGACCAGCACCAATTTAATGCCATAGCCTCGGTCACATCGTCGTAATCAGTCCAGTCTGCGCTAGAAGGATCAGGCGTGAAACCACAAGTGCCGTAGTTGCTCGCTGAGTAGGTTACTGCGTCATCGCCTTCGCCTACTGTTTCAGTTTCAGTAGCTCGCCAGTGGGCAACGATTACGCCGTCAGTAGGATCAGCAAGCGTCCGTTCTAAAGTTGAGATTGTCCAAGTTGTCATGTTTGTCTCCTGTTAAGATTCTAGTGCCGCGATACGGGCTTCAAGTTCTTGTATGGTTGCAACAAGCAAAGGCACAAGTTTGCTTTGGTCAATGCCTTGGTAGTCTGGAACAGAACGTGTCCCCATAACTGCTTCAGTTACAACATTGCCGTCATCATCTAGCACTGATGGAGTAACTTCATACTCCTCATCACGCATAGCGTCTTTAGTACCAGTAACTGCTTCAGGCACAATGTCCTGTACTTCGTGAGCTAAGAACCCATCGACAGTTGTGTCAGCGTCTGCAATGAAGTTGAAGCGTGAAGGCTTAAGTTGCTTTAGGCGTTCTGTAGCACCTGACATGGCGACTACGTTTTCTTTGAGACGATAGTCTGAAGATGTGTTGTAAGCCGTTGAAGT
>Ga0208899_1001847_pt1 | contig 14605 bp, 8 predicted proteins | sample VirMetDEL_Nov_24_FD_184518 | JGI IMG/M metagenome (GOLD analysis project Ga0208899, IMG submission 184518) | Aqueous microbial communities from the Delaware River and Bay under freshwater to marine salinity gradient to study organic matter... | ecosystem: Environmental > Aquatic > Marine >... | reverse complement strand
GACGAGGAATAATTATATGCGTATCATTGGAAACGATCCAAGCACTCCAAGACAAGCACAGATTGTCGCCAGTGGTACGCTGTCCACGGGGGATACTGTAGTTGTTAATGCTGATGGCACTGTGAGTGTTGTTGAGGAGACGGATGTTAGTCAGGGGCTTGGAAGCGCCACTGTGTTTACTTCAAATAGAGCGGACTGGCTGGATTCTGACTTTGACGTGAACGCAAACCGAGTTGTGGTTGCTTACAAAGACCTCGGAAACAACGATTATGGCACGGCAGTCGTAGGCACCATAAGTGGCACGTCTATTAGTTTCGGCACTCCTGTCGTGTTTCGCAGCGTTGGCACTGCTTACATGGCTGTTACATATGAGCCTGTAGCGCAAAAAGTTGTTATTTCTTTTGAGGATGACGGTCCATCTGGAGGTTCATCTATTGTTGGGACTGTTAGTGGAACTAGCATTAGTTTCGGAGGCAAAACAACATTCGAAAGTGGTACTTGTAGACAGCAGGTTTCGACTTACGACAGCACGTCTGGAAAAATAGTTATTGCTTATGCCCTTAACACTTTTTTCAAGGCTGTTGTTGGCACCGTCAGTGGAACAAGCATTAGTTTCGGCACTCCTGCGGAAATCGACCAAAGCTCAAACTCGTACCGATACACCGGAATTGCGTATGACCCCACTGCGAATAAAATAGTTGTTGTCGGAAGCGACCTTGGAAGCTCCACACGAGCGAAGGCTTCGGTAGGCACCGTCAGTGGAACAAGCATTAGTTTCGGCACCCAAGTAGATGTTAACGGATCAACACAATCCACTGAGAACCCTGTTGTTTACGACGGTTCCATACAAAAAGTTATTGTTGCAAATAACAACAATGGAAATTCCGGTTTTGTAAAAATCGGTACGATTAGTGGTACGTCTATTAGTTTCAGTTCGGCTTCGACCTTCCACGCAAGCGGGGCTATCCGAATTAAAATGGTGTATGACAGCAACGCTCAAAAAACTGTTATTTACTATGGCAGGGGTTCAGGTTTTAATGTGCGACCTACACTGATAGTAGGGACCGCCAGTGCATCTTCTGTGAGTTTTGGGAGTGATGTTTACCTTACGGGAGAAACTGGGGACCGTTCTCTTGATCCTGCTGGACTGGCTTTTGACAGCGTGTCAAACAAAGTGATTACATCCTATCCCAACTACACAGACACAAACGGGGAAGGCATCGTTTTTCAAAACGCAAGCACTGACATCAACCTCACCTCCGAGAACTACATCGGCACCGCCGCCACAGGCGCACCCAGTGGCACTGGTGCAAAGATCAACCTCAAGGGCGCTGTGGACGAGAACCAATCTGGCCTGACCGCAGGTCAAAGCTACTACGTCCAGACAGACGGAACACTCAGCACCACGCCAGATGACCCAAGCGTATTCGCAGGGACAGCCGTGGCTGCAAACAAACTGATCGTGAAGGGATAAGACATGGCGCTCGACACCATTCCAAAGCAAGAGGGCGGTAAGCTCAAGGCCGTTGCATCTGGTACGCTGCCGAATGGCAAGCCTGTCGTAGTTAATGCTGATGGGACTGTTAGTGTTGCCGGGATCAATACTGTAACAGAAACTGTAGGAACAGCAGTAGTTTTTGAGTCAGCAACATCTGATAATATAAGCGCAGCTTACGATGCTAACGCTCAGAAAGTAGTTGTTGCCTATCGGGACCAAGGTAACTCTAACTACGGGGCAGCAGTCGTAGGTACGATAAGTGGCACCTCCGTTAGTTTTGGCACTCCTGTTGTTTTTTCGGACACCAACACCCGCTACACAAGCATATGTTTCGACGAAAACGCTCAGAAAATGGTAATCGCATACGGCTTTGGGTTGAGCGGGCGGGCAATTGTTGGGACTGTGTCTGGCACGTCTATTAGTTTTGGTTCGCCTGCATCATTAGGGACTAACGCACAAGACCTTAGCATTGTTTACGACTCTTCCGCTCAAAAAGTAGTAGTATCTTTAAAAAGCTCTAACGATAACTATGGGTACGCAACTGTAGGAACGGTGTCTGGGACATCTATTAGTTTTGGAACATTAACGGTGTTCGCATCACACGCTGTATACGAAACTAAAATAGCTTATGACTCTACCAATAATAAGGTTGTGATTGCTTACACTAACGCAAGCCAGCAAGGTACTTCAATTGTGGGGACAGTGAGCGGTACAAGCATAAGTTTTGGCAGTGCTGCTGTTTTTGACGCAGGCGAAATTGCGTTTCTTGACGTAGCTTATGACGTAGCCTCTGGGAAAAGTGTAATTGTTTACATGAAAGGTCCGGGTGGCAACCAAGGGGCAAATGCCATCGTCGGCACAATATCAGGTACATCTATATCCTTTGGTACGGCTGTTGTGTACGACAGCGGCAGTGGTAACGAGAACAATACTATTGTTTACCATGAGGCGGCTGAGAAAGTTATCGTTGTATATTGGGACAATAGTAACAGCGACAGAGCAACAGCCCTCACGGGCACGGTAAGCGGCACTTCAATTAGCTTTGAGAACTCTGTTGTGCTTGAGCAGGGGGCAAGTAGCTTTATTTCCCCTGCTTACGACTCGACTAACGAAGTTGTCTTTGTAGCCCTTAAAGACGACGGGAATTCTGGACACGGCACAGGTGTGGTTTATCAACCTGCATATTCAGCCACCAACCTCACCTCCGAGAACTACATCGGTATGTCACAAGGATATACAGATCGTGTTTCCCAAGGCGTTGGCTCAGAGTCTGTTTTTGAAAGCGCAAGCGTAATTGATTTAAGCGCAACCTATGATGCTAACGCGCAAAAAGTAGTCGTTGCTTATACCGATAATGGAAATAGTCGATACGGTACGGCTGTTGTGGGTACTGTTTCAGGTAAGTCAATTACGTTTGGTACACCTGTAGTTTTTGTTAGTCGCAATATAGAAAATGCAACACCTGTATATGACTCTAATGCACAGAAAATTGTGATTGGTTATCAAGACAGAGTAAATGCTGAGTACGGGACAGGTATTGTAGGAACTGTAAGCGGTAGTTCTATTAGCTTTGGTACTGCCCAAGTTTTTGACAATGTTGGAATTACTGAACTATCTGGTGCATTTGATAGCAATAATAATAAAGTTGTGTTTGCCTTTAATACCAGTAGTTTTAACGGAAAGGCCGTTGTCGGAACCGTAAGTGGAACTTCTATTAGTTTTGGTAGTTTCTATACATTTGAAAGTGGATCAACTTCTTCCACAAGCACCGTGTATGACACTAACGCTCAAAAGATAGTCATCAGTTACGTTGACGGAGAAGATAGTTTTAAAGGAAAATCTGTTGTTGCTACGGTAAGTGGTACAGCCATTAGCTATGGTTCTCTTACAACATTTAACAACGCGTCAACAGGTTTTGTCGGTTCGGTTTATGACCCTGATTCTCAAAAGGTAATCGTTACATATGCCGACAATGGGAACTCAAGTCATGGTACGGCTATTGTTGGAACGGTAAGCGGAACCTCAATCAGCTTTGGTTCGGAGATTGTATTTAATGCTGCAAGTACACAGTATACTTCTGCGACATACGACGAGGGTCAAAACAAATTGGTTGTAGCCTATCGTGATGTTGGTAACTCAAATAGTGGCACAGTAATTCCCGGCACAGTCAGTGGAAGCTCAATTACATTTGGTGACGAAACTGTATTTAATGGCTCTGAGAGTAATTTTGTAACGGCTGTATATGATGCGGCTTCTGGCAACTCTGTTATTTCTTACATTGATAACGGCAACTCTAACTACGGTACATCTGTTGTTTTCCAAAATGCTTACGATAATAGTGGGTCTGTTGCAGACGGTGACAATGCAACGGTAGACATCATCGGCTCACTCAGCACAAACCAAGGTGGCCTCACCGCTGGTCAGCAATACTACGTCCAGACGGATGGCACGGTAGGTACAACACCTGCTGATCCAAGTGTATTGGCGGGGACCGCCGTTTCTGCTACAAAGATGGTAGTCAAATCATAAGGTAGCGTCATGCCGTTAACAAAGCTCCAGTTCAAGCCCGGTGTTAATAGAGAAACAACGTCCTACACGAACGAGGGCGGCTGGTTTGATGTTGATAAGGTGAGATTTCGTTTCGGTATGCCTGAAAAGATTGGCGGTTGGAGAAAGTTTTCACAATCTTCTTACCTTGGAACGGCGCGAGCCATGCTTCCGTGGGTATCTCTTGACACCAATCGTTACATTGGCGTTGGTACAAGTTCTAAATATTATGTGAATCAGGGAGGGGCGTTTGATGACATCACTCCTTTGCGAGAAACAACGGCTGCGGGAGATGTTACGTTTTCCGCCGTTAATGGCTCTTCAACAATCACAGTAACGGACACGGATCACGGTGCAGTTTTCGGAGATTTTGTTACATTTAGTGGAGCAACAGGTTTAGGTGGCGCTATAACTGCGGATGTCCTAAACCAAGAGTACAATATCACAGGTATTTTAAGTACCAGTACTTACACTATATCGGCTAGAATCGCCGGGACCAGTATCGGTTCGATCACGGTAGACGGAGAGCTTGCTCCAACTCTTGTACCTGCAACCGCTTCAGACACAGGCAACGGTGGTGCCTCGGTAGTAGGCGCATATCAAATTAGTGTAGGCTTGGACACTTCTATTTTTGGTACAGGTTGGGGCGCGGGTTTTTGGAGCCGAGGAACTTGGGGCTCTGCCTCTGAGACTTCTATTTCAACATCTTCATTACGTCTTTGGACGCATGATAACTTTGGCGAAGACCTTCTTATGAACGTCCGAAACGGTGGAATTTATTACTGGGATAAAACCGGAGGCACAAGTTCGCGGGCCGTGAACCTTGATTCTTTAGCGGGGGCAAGTTCGACACCGACTGTTGCGAAGCAGGTTCTGGTTTCTGACCGTGACCGTCATATCATTGCCTTTGGGTGTGATACGGAAAGCAACCCCGGCGTTCAAGACCCGTTGGCTATTAGGTTTTCGTCCCAAGAATCTCTGACGGATTGGGGTGCTACGGCGACCAACACTGCGGGCGAGTTGCGCCTTGGCTCTGGGTCCGAGATTGTTATGGCTATTGAGACTCGCCAGCAGGTCTTGGTGTTTACGGATGAATCCTTGTACGCGATGCAGTACTTAGGCCCACCATTTACCTTTGGTGTGAGTCTTATATCTGAGAACATTACGACGATGGGGCCGCTTGCTGCGATTCCTGTTGAGGACAACGTGTTTTGGATGGGTTTAAAAGAGTTTTATGTGTATGGCGGTACTGTGCAGCGTCTTCCTTGTACGGTTCGAGACTATGTATTTGACGACATAAATTTTTCTCAACGTGAGAAAATTGTGGCTTCAAGCAACACCTCTTTCTCTGAGGTCTGGTGGTTCTATCCTTCTGCGGGCAGTGATGTAAATGATCGTTACGTTGTTTACAACTACCAGCAGCAAATCTGGTATTACGGCACATTAGAACGCAGCTACTGGGTAGACCGCGGCATCTTTGACCAGCCCATTGCGGCAGGCCCTAACAACTACTTATACACACAGGAAGTTGGATTTGACGACGACGGGTCTGCGTTTACTGCGTATATTGAGTCTAGTCAGATCGACATTGGTGATGGCGACAAGTTTGCCTTCATCAAGCGGATGATTCCTGACGTTACGTTCCGCGGATCTACTGCGGCCAGCCCGAGTGCAAACTTTACAATAAAAACTCGCAACTTCCCCGGCGGAGATTATCTACAATCTACGGAAAAGCAGATTACTAAGACAGCTTCAGTTCCTGTTGAGCAGTTTACCGAACAAGTGCATTTGAGGTTGCGGGGGCGTAGCTTTGCAATGCGGGTAGAGTCAGACGGTTCTGGCGTAGGTTGGAGGCTGGGTTCTCCAAGGCTGGATATTCGTACTGACGGGAGGCGCTAGTGTCTCGAAACCTGATCCTTCCGTTCTTTGCGGTTCCACCTACACAGTACGATCAACAGTACTTCGCGAACTTAACGCGGAGTTTCGCTGTTTATATGGAGCAGCAGCAAAACCCCGGAGAAGAACGGGCGACAAGACTGACTTTGACTGACTTACAGACTGACGACAGCGGGCTTGAAACAGGGGCATTGTTTCAACAGGGCGGGTTTGTTAAGGTGACTTTAAGCAATACCCCTCATGCGCGAGGATCAACGGGCACGGGCGTGGTTGGAACAGTTACGGTGGTGACAACATGAGTGAAACTATTTTAACGATGGCGAACGGTTCGAAGTGGAAACCTTCATCCAGTTCTGATACAGTACATTGTGTAAGCTGCGATAACGCAGTCGATACACCCGCAGAGGTCGCGAGTTACCCGGATGGTAATTGCCCAAAATGTGGCGAATCGTGGACAGGCGCAGAGCGACGTAGTACCTCTATAAAAGTTACTGCCCCAGAAGCCATTTTAGGAGAAGCATGATGGCCGCTGCGCAACAGTATGAAACAATCACCATGCCGGATTCTGGTATTGGCAGTTTTATAGCATCAAACATGGACGAGTTTGATGACAACGTTTTGATGTTTGGTCGCGAATCGGGCATTAATTCAATGAAGTCTGTTGCGGATCGAATGGCTGCTCAAGGCAGAAATGGTGACAACTATATAATTCACGCCTCTGAAAAAGAGGTCATGATTCCTCGTGAGGTTGCAGAAAACAATCCGGAGCTTATGGCGCGGGTTAATCAGGCTATTTCTGCGGAAGGAGCCGATCCGGCTGCTTATGTTGTTGGTTCGGAGTTAAACTCCATTAACCCTTACACTGGTCAGCGAGAGTTTTTCTTAAAGAAGCTCGTTAGCAAAGTTAAGAACGTACTGAAAAAAGCGGCAAAGATTATTTTGCCCGTTGCTATAAATTATTTCCTACCGGGCCTTGGCACGATTGCATCCGCCGCTATTGGCGCAGGCATAGGCGGCCTTGTTCAAGGCGAAAACTTTGGAGATGCTTTAAAAAGCGCGGCTTTAGGCGGTATAACCGCGGGCGTCGCATCTGGAATTTCCAGCAAGTTTAGCGGCGGCACGTTTATGGAAGGCGTAAAAGGCGGCCTTCCAGCAAGTTACAGCGGCGCAGGTTTGAAAGGCGCATTGCCTAGCTCGGGTGATTTTGCTTTACGCGGGTCCGAAGCTCCGGGCTTCTTTGAACCCATGAAAACAGGCTACGCAGGCACAGAGGGTTATGCTCAAGGCTTGTCCGCGGCACAAGAAGCTGCGGATATGAACAAGTATCAGTTAGCTAAAGCAGAAATTGAAAAAGCTAAAGCCGCCGGAATTACTTTGACTCCCGAGCAGGCGCTGACTCAAGTTTCAGCTAACGTCGGAAAATCAAGCGCCCTCGGCACGGCCGTTAAGTACGGGCTTCCAACCCTTCTTGCCGCTGGGGCAAGCGGCGCTTTTGATCCGATTCCTGCCGAAGAGATTGATTTGTCCGGTTATGGTATAGACGTAGCCGACACCTCTGAGACTCGACTTGCTGAGGACCCCGGAAGCTATAGCGTTGGAGTTCCAACTCGGAGGCCCGGTTACATATCGCCGTCTAACGCGATTTACTCTGGTCAGCCTTTGACCACGGCGTCTTATCTTCCAAGTCAAGGTTCCTATAACCCGATTGTTCCATCTAGCACCTACGCAGCCTTAACCGATCAAAACGCGGGAACAATGGTTCCAAGTGGTGGCGGTTCTTCAACTTATGTTCCGCCCGCACCCGTAAATATTCCCGGGTACGACCCAACAGTAACGGGTATGCGCCCAGCGCCTTTGTACGGCGTAGATCAATTTGGCAACCCGGTATATTCTCCTTACGGTGATCCGATACTGCCTGCGCAGTATGCCTCTGCGGCTCCGATCACTCCCGTAAACGCTGCAAGGGGTGGCGCGATGGACTTTCCGCGGCGCACGGGCCAGATAGAAGGCCCCGGAACCGAGACATCCGACGACATTCCAGCTATGCTTTCTGACGGAGAGTTTGTTATGACAGCACAGGCTGTTCGGAATGCGGGCCAAGGCAACCGTCAAAAAGGTTTCCAGAAAATGTACGATATAATGAGGGCGTATGAAGGAGGGGCGGTAGCATAATGGCTGAAGAAGTTGTCCAGATAAGCAGACAGGACCCTGCTATTGAAGCCTACCGTTTAGGGCTTTTAGGTGATGTTCAAACATACATCAAAGATCAGATTGCGGCAGGAATGCCCGCGGAAACAGCCTATCAAGTTGCGGGCTTAACCGCTCCGGAGACAGCGGCTATTCAAGCGGCGGGTTCTGGCATTGGCGCTTACCAGCCCTTTTTGCAAGCGGGCGAAGCGGCTATTCAGGGCGGTCAGAACATTCTGACAGGCTCTGCAATGCCTTCCTTACGTCAAGCTGAAACAACTACGGGCGCTTCTCAAGACATTATTAACCAAGCGGCGCAGCTTGCGGGTGCGCAACGTGCAGTGCCTTATACATATCAACAGGCTGCGGCACAGACGGCTGCGGGTATTGGCGGATTTAATCCCTTCGAAGAGCAGGTTGTTCAGCGGTCGCTTGATGACGTTGCTCGTCAGGCGGGAATACAGCAACAAGGAATTCGAGCTCAAGCCGTTGGCTCCGGAGCTTTTGGCGGGTCGCGTCAAGCGGTTGCCGAGCAAGAGCTTTTCCGCAACGCTTTAGATCAAATGGGTCGAACCTCGGGTCAGCTACGTCAGGCAGGTTTTGATGCGTCTATGGCGCGTCGCTTGCAGGAAGCTCAGTTATACGGAAACCTTGGGGTTCAATATGGTCAGCTAGGCCAGCAAGACGTTTCACAGCTTGGAGATTTGGCACAACGCCAGATGCAGCTGGGACAAGGCCTCGGCTCGTTGTCCGCGCAATACGGTCAGTTTGGTTCTGCCTTGGGTCAACTGGGTGTTCAACAGGCAGGCATTGGCGAGATTGGTCAGAACATTCGTGGGTCTCAGATTCAAAACGCTCTTACCGCAGGCGGACTACAGCGCGGCATCGATCAGGCGGCGCTTGACGCAACTCGCCTTACAAATGTTCAGGCGCAACAGTATCCGTATCAACAGTATGGGTTCTTGTCAGATATTTATGCGGGCATACCGACTTCACAATCTACAATTACAGCATCTTCTGCACCTCAAGTCTCGCCGTTCCAGACGGCTCTGGGCTTGGGTATCTCAGGACTTAGCGCCGCGGCGGGCGCATCAAAAGCGGGGTTATTCTAATGAACAAAGGCTTCAAATCATTACCTGAAAACGTTCAGCGTAAGATCGACCCTGAGATGGCTAAAAAATACATGGGTGGCGGCGCGGTCATGGATCGGCCTTTGTTCCGTCAGGCAGGAGGGCCCGCGGCCCGCAGTCCTGAAGAGATGGCGGCTATGGGTCAGCAATACTTGATGCAGCCTCCGGCGGCTGCGCCTCAAGGCGAAGCGGATGCTATGGCAATGCTTCAGCAAGGCGAAGCGGCTGGAATGGCCCAAGGTCAACAGATGGGTGAGATGTACGGCGAGGCCACCATGCAGGGATTGGACGCCGCAGATGACGCCAAGGGATTAATTGATGCAATTCGGGGAACAGCCGCACCCCTTGAAGCGCGGTACGCGGAACTTGCGGGTTTAGTTGGGGAGCAAGACGCCCAACAAACTCCTGAAAGTGTGTTAGCTTTGGTTCAACCCACCATAATGATGACCGAGGAAGGCGCTGTAGACAGCGGTATCGGGGAGCTTATGAAGGGCTTGATGGGCGAAGTAGAGATGTCGGAAGGCAGCGGCATGTCCCAAGGGGTTGGCGAACTCATGGCAATGGGGGCGGGCAACACACCACCCGCAAATTTTAATCAGGGTGGGCCCGTAGAGGTCCGTAAGTTTGCTCCCGGTGGCTCTGTAATATCTGAAGCTCAAAGGATGGCCCCTGAGTTTCAAAAATACTTTGAAGGCAGCTTTGACCAACAAGCGCGGGCCGCGGCTCTTCAAGAGCAACGGGAGATGTCTCAAGCACAGATGTTGTTTGACATTGCAGGCACGGCTTTGAATTTTGCAGGAAACACGCAGGGTCGCTCTATTGCTGAACGTTTGGCTAATGCGGCTTCTGAAACGCAGTTGACCGACAAGATCGGAACGCGGGCCGCGGGCATGTTGAGTGCTAAACAGGCGCAGGCTGCGGAAGACCGTCAGATGCGGATGGCTGGTTTGCAAGCAAGCTTGGGTCAGGCTCAGACTAACAAAGCTGCGGCAGATGCTTTAGAGTTAGCCCGCGCTAAATCAACGGCTTCAAAACCTGTTTCTTTGGCTCCGGGCGCTCAGTTGTATAGCGCAGACGGAACGCTTCTGGCAACAAATTCTACGGTAACTCCAAAAACAACTACGTTAAGTGCGGGTCAGTCTGTCTTTGACGAAAACGGCGTTTTGATTGCATCAATGCCTGCCAAGCCTGTTACCTACACCCTTTCAGCAGGCCAAGCTGCGTATGACGCAGACGGCAAACTTATTGTCCAAAGAGCGGACAAGCCGCAAGTAATCAATCTTGCGCCGGGAGCGATTGCTTACGACATAGACGGAAAAGAAATTGCGCGAGGTGCCGAAAAGCCCGAAGTCACACATCTTTTGGGCAAAGATCAGCAATTAGTTGGTGCGGACGGGAATGTCATTGCCACAGGTAAACAAACCAAGGAAACGGTTACTTTAGGCGCGGGTCAACAAGTTGTTGATGTAGCTACAGGCGAGGTCATTGCCAAAGGTCCAAATAAATTTGAAGCCATTACAATGTACAGCGTAGTGGATGGAAAGGTCAAAAAAGAGTCTGTTAATGTCGGAACGCCTGAAGGAATTGCTCGTGCGGAAGAGTTGCAAGCAGACGGCTTTGTTCCAGACAACGATGAAGCTATGGCGTTTATTAACGAAGCAATTACTAAAGCCAAAGAACAACGCGCCGTCGAACGAGCGGACTTTGTTTATGGTCGAGATCGTGCTGACGAACTGGCCGACATAGCCGCGGCAACGGAGCGGGCAATCGCGACTGAAAAACGCCAGTTAGATCGTGATTTGACTAAAGAAGAGCGCGACCAGATTACTTGGGAAACTAGGAACACCATAACCACTCAAAACGATCTTGATAGGTTAGTATTTGCTCAAGGTCTTAGCGACGAGAGTGAGATTTCGGCAGAAGAGCGCGCAGCAATTGTGGCTCAAAACAACTTTGAACGAGATCAAGCCGCACAAATTGCAAAAGAAAAAAGGGCTGTTGCTAACCGCGACACTATTGAATTGCGTGAAATTAACGGTGAGCTTGTTCGAGTTGACACGCTCACTGGAGAGACTGAGGTTATCTTCGGCGATCCGACTGTTCCAGACCCGTCTATGGCGCAGGTTACTCTTCCAAACGCCGATGGCGTCCCTGTAACGACCGTGATCGACATTACAAGCCCACAGGGTAAGGCTTTGATAGAACAAGTTAACGCTGCAAATACCGCGGCCCCCGGCTCTGCTTCTTATCAGAAGGTTCCAACAGCGAGCACCACGGTCCGCGGATTCCTTGTTCCGGGCGAAGGCGTGTTTACGTCCTACGACGGTAAAACGTATGTTGACGGAGACGGTAACGCTAAACCGCTTCCGGGTGGTGCCTTTGAGGTATCCAGTACGATTGCTTACGAAGTGGCTAAAAACGAGAAGATGGCGGCTGGCGCGCAAGCTCAATTGGACGCTTTGGACGCCGAAATTATTAAAGGTATGACCAAAATAGATGGTTCGCCACTTTCCAGAGCGGACATGGCCGAAGTTAAAGACGCATTTGCTGCGGCTCGCATGGGCACGGGTTTCTGGTCAAAAGTATCTGCCGGAATTGATGCTGTTGCTGGCGGCTTGGCTCCGGGAGCCTTTGGCGACCTATTTAAAGACACTACTGATGCCCGTCAGTTTGTAAAAATGATTCGCGTTATGGGTCGTTCTGCTCTTGCTTCCTCGCCGAGATTTGCGGTTGCGGACTTACAAACAACCGAGCAGTTGTTTCCAAATGAACAGGCTTTGTTGGCGAGTCCTAAAACAGAAGCTAGAAAGCTCAACGATATTGTGGGATATCTTCAAGAAGAAAAGACTCGGATTTTGGAAATGTTTGCAGGCGGAACGCCCATGGACAGCACGATGAAATCCACTCTTAATCAGAAGTTGTTTGAAATTGATCGTCTTGAGAGTATTTTAGGTCCAATTACACTGCTTGGTGAGGCCAGTATAAACCAAGAAGCGATTGACGCTGCGAAAGCTTCGATGCGTAAGAAAAAAAGGTAGATTAGCATGGCAGACACCTTTCCTGTTCCCGTTGTTGAACCAGCCGTTGAACCTGTTGCTCCGTCGCTTCCTTTTTTAACGTATGACAAAGAAGAGTTTGAAACGGATGTAGGTCTTTTTGGCGGCGACACCTCTGCGTTTACTTCTAGCATGGTCGAGGTTTTAGCCGAGGACTTTCCAGAGCAGCCCGACTACATGACTTACAGTGGTCTTAGAGACGGGACTGCACCGATCTTAGACACGATTCCAGAGTTGGCGGGTTTATCCCCAGCCGAACGCAGGTTGTCGGACAACGACATCATTGAGTTCTTTGCAAGAGACTTAGAAGGTGAGCCTATTCAAGCCGGAACGTTTCTTGGCGGTGCGAAACGTGAGATTATTCCTGCGGCAGCATCTGTTCCAACCTTTATGGGTGGCTTTGCTTTGGGACAAACGGCGGTTGCGGGTGTTCCTCCTGTTGGACCCGCCGCTGTCCTGAGATTCGGCCTTCCTTTTGTAACAGGAACTATCGGTGCAGGGCTTGGTTACTTTGTCGGGGAGCAAGTAAACGATGCGATCCAAGGTGAGGAGTCACCGATACTGCCGGGAACGGCAGCGGCTTACGAGGCGGGAAAGACCGCTGCGGGCGCTTTTGCATGGCTTCCGATGCCATATATGGTGCCAAAACAAATCAACTTTGGTGTAGAGTTAGCAGAAAACCTTGTGAAAGAAGGTAAAAAAGCACCTTTGAGCCTCAAAATAGCTAGGGGCTTAGAAAGCACCGTCGGCAGAACGGGGGCTCAAGCTCGCGCCAACCCGTATAAATTTGCCGCCGCTGAAACGGTGGCTGGAGCCGGAGCAACAGGCGGCGCTTACGCTGTGGAAAGCTCTGACCTTGAAGGAAGTACTGCCGCTCGCATAACAGGGGAATTAGCTGGCGGTGTAAGCGCCGTGCTTCTTGGAAACCTTTTTGCTAAAAGACTTCCAACGACGATAGGAGCGTTAAGAGCGGGATATGGAGCCGTTAAAGAAGGGCGGGTTCAGGAGGGTGCGTTTAATCTTGCGACCGCGTTTAAAGGCAAACGAGAAACACAAGTTACAAATTACATATTAGACCTTCTGGAAGAAAGCGGCGAAGATACGGAAGCCGTGATTGCAGCACTAAGCTCTAAAGAGTTTGAATCTTTGTTGATGGACGATTCCGGCAAGCCAATTGCGCTTACCGCCGCTCTTAAATCGGGCTCACCTACACTCGCAGCTTTAGAAAAATCCCTAGAACAGATGTCCGTGGGTCTTTCTAAGGAGCGTAACTCTGCCAATGTGCAGGCGGACCGCGCACTGCGGAACACGATTGTTGCTCTGTACGGAACAGGAGACAGAGCCGCGATCCAAGAAGCCGCACTTTTGGCTCAATCTGTTTTTGATGCGGACTTAGAAAATAGTCTTCTCGGCGCAATGAACGAGGTATTAACCTCTTTTGAGAAAGTTGCTGGCAAGCGAGGCCCAGATTGGGCGGCCGAAAGACAGGCTACGCTTGGGCGAAAGTTGTACGAAGTTATCGATGCACGCTTTAAAGCCGGACGCGCTCAAGAAAGAACGCTCTGGAGAAACACGGGTCAAAACCTTAGTCTTACAGAGTTTGTTGACGCGGATGGTAATGCCACGAATGTCCCTAACTTCATGTCATACTGGGAAGACATATTACCGGAAACGGTTGAAGCCGCCGATGAGGTCAAAAAACCACTTAGTGCAATAAACGCTTTTGTTACTCGAAAAAGAAACGAGTTGTTCCCAGAAGAAGGCGTAGCTGCGGAGGTTGTGGCTAGTCCAAGATTAACGCAAGCCCGGGAACGGCTTGAGGATTCTTTAGATGCCATAAGTGGAGTAACGTACAACGTTGACCGTTTTAATTCAGTAAGAGACCAAGCTAGTCAGATTGCAGACATAGACGAGCGCGTTACTTTTCTACGTCAAAGGGCTAGTATAGTTCGCAGAGAAGCGGCTGACGCAGAAGATAAGCTTATAGAAAGACGCACGGCCAAAGCAATTGATGAGCTTGCCGATGTTGAGCGTTTGACAGCCAGAGACGCGGCCAGAGAGGGCGCGTTGGCAGCTACTGACGAGGCTACTGACGGCGCTGTTTCTATTCGAGAGCTTACAGAGATGCGAACTACTGCGTTGAGCAAAGCTCGTATGCTTGCCGCAGCGGGCGATAGTTCGGGTGCGAGAATTGCTTATGGTTTTGCAGAGGCTTTGATGCGGGATTTGGAAAGCTTTCCGCAGGGTGTTGATCCCGCCTATGATACGGCCCGAGCCTACTCCCGGGCATT
>Ga0208899_1001846_pt1 | contig 14605 bp, 11 predicted proteins | sample VirMetDEL_Nov_24_FD_184518 | JGI IMG/M metagenome (GOLD analysis project Ga0208899, IMG submission 184518) | Aqueous microbial communities from the Delaware River and Bay under freshwater to marine salinity gradient to study organic matter... | ecosystem: Environmental > Aquatic > Marine >... | reverse complement strand
ATTCAAGAACTCGTTAAACGACCGAGTAAAGGGAGCATGGACCCGCGCACAATGGCCCGAGTTAATGACAGTAGTAGAGAAATCTGTTGCCGCCGTCACTTCGCCAATCGTTGCAGACAAGGCCGTGCAAATAGACAACGATGCAAATCTAATGGATGTGTTTTCGGTCTTCGATAAAAATCCATTATCGGACAGGACCGCATTTAAACTAGATTACAATTTAATCAATGGGTATTTAGTATTACCCGCCAATTCGTCTCAAAGTTCAGTCTTTGTGATGGGCAACCAGGTAACTCCCTCGAGTTATGGTGAGTCAGGAGATCCTGACCTTCCAAGATTCTTGGAGCGGTACTTATTATTAGCAACCATTGCAGACTGGTACAAATCAGACGGCCAGTTGGAAAAAAGCATCCAGCAAGAACAAATGGCGGAAGAAACCTTGGCACTCGAAATCGACCGAGTCGAGAGGCTGGAGGGAATGAATAAAATTTCGGTCAACACATATCCGAGCTACTCGTTCGGAGTTAACATTTTAACAACAGTATAAAATTATGGGAATCTCAGCAATTAATGTAAATAACAGCATGGGTAGCAATGGGTGTGCCTATGTGAACGACACAGCCGCCCACACAAACGGCACAGACGGATGGACAGCAATCCAGTTTACCGAGGACTCGGTTTTGGCCGCTTTAGTCGGCAAAATGGATGACTCAGCGGACTTAATTTCCGATGCGGTTACCTTCGCCGCTGGGCAAGTTCTGTATGTACCGGCAACTTCAGTCTCCTTGGCTTCGGGTAGTTGCATCTTGTACAAAGGATAAGCAATGCCGGATCTCGCACTAGGCTTAATGATCGGGGAGGGCGATGCAGATTCGCACATCCCACCCATCGGAGTCGATGGTGCAATTCAGGCAGAAAGCGGACCCTATTTAAACACAGAAGACGGAAACATTTTAGCATTTGATTAAGGAAAAATATTATGGCAAATCGGCGAATTAGTTCACTTACATCTCTCGGCGGAACCCCAAATACCGCAGATATCATCCCAATCACGGATGTCTCGGACACCACAGGTTCAGCACAAGGTACTACTAAAAAGGTAACAGTTGCCAACCTGGTAGCCGCCGCCCCACAGGGCGATTTGCTCGCATCCAATAATTTATCCGATGTTGCGAATGCCGGAACAAGTAGGACTAATTTAGGACTCGGTACAGCGGCAGTTGCAAACACAGGCACATCGAATGGTAATGTAGTCGTACTAGATGCAGTTGGTTTACCAGCGATTAACGGATCGCAATTAACTAACTTGCCAGCAAGTACAGTTGACGGCACAGCAGTTACTTCAACAGGAGAAACAGGAGCTACTAAATTCCTCAGAGAAGACGGAGATGGGACTTGTTCGTTTCAGAATGTTGTAGTTGGAGACGCAGAGTTAAGAGGCACACCTAATCCACACATAGGAGCATTTCCTAATCAGAGTTTAAAGGTTATAGACAATCCTACTCAGTCGGTCGTTGTTGTAAGTGATAGAGATGGTAACTTAGACTTTGTGGTTAAAACAGATGCATCCAGGGCATACTTAAATACACCGTCAAGTCGGTTACAATTAACAACAGGTGTGTCAGTGGTCGAAGATTCAACAGAACCTGACATTGAAATTACCACAACATCAGGAACTTACTCACTTATTACAGGAGACTCAGATGCTGTAGGAGCGAATGGATTACCTCAGAGACAAGGATTTAACGCTCCCGATATTGGAGCAAACCCAGCACCTTTATTAATATCAGGTGGAACAATTTCTTAAAACTTAACAAACAAAAATTATGGCAACAGTATATATTAAACCAGGAACAGGGTCAGGGTCAGGGACATTAGCTGCACCTTACTTTTATAGCGAATTAAGCACAGCAGAAACTGCGGCTGGAAACGGAGGTACTATCCTTTTTACAGATGGAGATTATAGTATAAACACAGGCACAACACTGTGGAGAGCATCAGGAGTAAATTATGAAAGCTTAAACTTATATGGTGCTAAATTAACCACCACAAATACTGCATCAGCAAATACAATATTTGTAGGACAAGCAACAGCAGGAGGTGGGGCTAATACTTTTCAGAAATTTCTAGTTGAAAATTTAATTTTGGGAATGGATGGTGCAGTAAAGCCAACTATAAAGAATAATAAATTTATATCATCTACTGCACTTACTGGATATGTTTATGGACATTTTCTCCTAAATACAATTGGTGTTGGAGCTAATTTCACAGATAACTCTATCAGCTTATCCTACACTGGTGTCGCTAAATCTTTATTTTACGACTGTCAAACTATAACCTTCGAGCGTAATAGTATTTATCTAGGTCTTACAGCTATTACATCAGGCACAATCACATCAATACTCCCTTCATCGGGAATGAAAAACAATGTGTGGATGAGTGATGACACAGCGAAATGTAATTTAACATTAGCATCAGCGTCTACATTTAGTTGCTTCCATCAAATTGGTAGTAGTAACACTAGTGGAGGGACTGACAATATATTCTCCGATCCTCTATTCGTAGACCCAGCAAATGATGATCTTCGCCTTCGTCCATCCTCACCTTGCATCAACGCTGGTACAGCTTCCTAAGTCATGGCACAGCAAAAGTTAGGGCGGAAGGATTACTCCATAGCTGTTAAGACAGGGACGGATGCTAATAAGACGAAGTTTCAGAAAGAAGCCACAACAGGCGAAATGTATTTTGCGACTGACACTTTTAAACTGTACATAGCGACCACAACTGCTGGAGCTTCGGATGCGGTTATTAAAAGTGTGACTCTAGCGTGATCTACACTACCTTACTATTATTGGCGTTGTGCCTCACAGGATGCTCAATGCGCTCACTCATCACCCCCGCCGCAACAGTAGGCGGTGCGGCTGTCGGAGGAGTATTCGGGCCAGGCGGTGCGGCATTGGGTGCGGGAACAGCGTATGCCGGTGCAAGAATTTACGAACTCTCAGACGAAAAAAAAGAGCTTGTAGAATCCATCACACACGGCGATGTCGATGCCTTGCTGAATGCTGGTCTAGCCGAGCATAAAACAGGTTTTGATGCATTCACCTCAACAATAAAAAAGATACTCACAGGTGCGGCAGTATTACTTGGTGGATACCTACTAATCCCAATCTTTGTGGCTAAACGAACTGCTCGTCAATGCTCACAAACTGAAGCAATTAAACACGCCACTCGTCCTCCCTTCCCCGTCCGTCCAAGCGACCACAAATGAAAAACTTTAAATTACTCGCACAGCAATTTTCAACACTCTCCACTAAAGCAAAAATGGTAACCATATTTGTCGGACTAGTCGTAGGTATAATTGTTTTAGACTGCTTATTCTAATGGACCGCACTGCACTAGCTGGATTCGGTGGATCGCTGGCAAGCATAAGCGGATCTTTCCATGAAATTATCGGAATAATTGCCGGTGGAATGACTATCATTTACATGGCAGTAAAAATTTACCAGGAGGTAAAAAAGAAGTGAGCCGATATCGTTCATATGGCAAACTAGACGATCCATTCACATCGGAAGGGGATACCTTCTTTCTGCGGATGAATGCCCGATTGCGGCCTAACCAGTTAAAGCCCGGTGAAGTTGCATTGTCGAAGAATGGCCGCATGAATAAGGACGGAACTTGGCAGACTCGTAAAGGTTTATCGACTTTATTTGGATCAATCACATCGGGGACAAATGCGATCCGATTGCCTTACATAATTTTATCCGCTCAAAGGCAGAGTAATGTGGTAACCTTAATATTAAGCACCACACCTTCACTTTCTTTCATACCTGGAGAAGATTTTCATATTGATGATCTCGATGCATCAGTCGATGGAACTCGCACTTTAGCCTCTGTCAATTTTACGACTAAGACTTTAACTTTTGCCAACAGCGGAGCGGATACCGTTTTTACGATTAATGGTGAGAATGTGGGAAATACTTCAGTCGTATCGACTGGCACATCCATCGGTACAACTTTAAATTTTACCCTAAACGACAACGGGGTAAACGAAGTATTCGGATCGGCAGTCTTTTCCGATGCCACATCGAATAATGACGATTATATTTTTACCGCCACAGATACAACTTGTATCATTCTGCGTCTAAAAGATTCTGCACTTTTTAAGTGTCGGTATGAAGCGGGAGGAGAGTCTGTTGATGGACCGGTACAAATGACTCAGGGACTCGGGAAGATGTATATCTTTCGTACTCGTCAAACAACTCTCGAGGCCAGCCCCGAGGTTCAGCGAGTGGATATCACATCGGCCTCCCAAAGCGGTCAGATTATAACAGTAAACGCCACGGCACATGGCCGCTCTGCTAATGATTATGTTACTCTTACCGGTTTAGGGAATTGGACCAATAATCCAAATGACTGCTATCAGATTGAGACTGCATCGACAAATCAGTTCACCGTCAAAATGGCAACCAGCCAAACTACAACCTTTAATGTTTCCGGCGCACAGGTGGAATTTTTCTTAGACTTCACGAAAGTGGCAAATGGAACTTATACCGCACCGGTTTATCTTACCGACACTGCCGCAGTGGCACAGGATGGAGTGGTAACGATGGATATCACTTCTCACGGACTATCTGCTGGGGATGACTTAACTATTCAGTCGGGGACTAGTCCATTCGACCTATTCGCTGACCAAAAAGTCAGAGTTACGGGAGCGCCTACAGCCAATCAATTTACATTTAACTTAGAAGTCGCTAATGTATCCCTCGGAGATTCAAAGACTTTAACAGTCAATAAACCACTTGCAGTCGGAAAAGGCTACATCCACCAACCCGCCGCACCTTGGGGAATCGTCCACGAACGAAGACTTTGGATGCCTTACTGGTACACTTCGGAAACCAATCCAACGGACCGAGGAATTAGAGATGAAATCGTAGCATCTGATATAATGGATTTCGACACTATCGATGTGATCGGGAATCAGTTCAGACCATCCGCTGGGCAAAGTGATTACCTCGTTCAGCTTACTCCCTTTACCAAAGATTCGCTAGTAGTATTTAATCGAAAATCGATCCATCTGATGAGTGGGATAAGCGGATCTCTTGCTGATGTTTCCACTAATGTGGTGACCACCGAAATCGGATGCTCGGCAAGAAAGTCTGTTGTCCAAGTGGCTAACCAAATAATGTTTTTATCCGACCAAGGAATATATAGCGTGGAATTTCTTGATGAGTATAATTTGCGTGGGACAGGCACACCTATATCGGAAACCATTCAGCCATTTATCGACCGAATAAACCAAGACTATGTTCATCTAAGCTGTGCAGTTTATTTTGATAATAAATATTGGATCGCCTTACCATTAGACACTGTTCCAGGTGGCGGAGATGCGACTAAGCTTAACACTATAATCGTTTACAGCTTTCTTAATGGCGGCTTTGAAAGCATTGACACAGTTAACTCAACCGAGTTTGCGATTAGAGAATTAATAGTCGGAAAGGAAGGTTCGCAGAATGCTTTATATCTGACTACTGAAGAAGGAGGCATTCATAAAGTCGATGGAGCGGAAGGTGGGGATGTGGTAAGCATGACTGCCGGCCAGGCGATCCCCGAGACCATTGCAGTAGTTTCTCAATGCACAACTCGCCAATATGATGCGGATACTGCTGATAGAAAAATGTTCGCCCGATCCGAGCTACATATTAAAAGCTCAGACGAAGGGCTTTCCGATGGTGATATTAGTTTTATAACTGAAGATCCCGACTCCACAACATCGGCCACATCAATCTCAACTTTACTCGGTAGCACATTACCGGCAAGCGAAGATTCCTCCATACGATTGGGCGTAAGGAAAAGAGGATTTGGAATACAGACAGACTTTAAGCCCACAGCGGGCAGACCATTTTTAAGGGCAGTTAAAATCGATGCCCGAGTAACCGACAGAAGCACGACATCTATTTCATAGGAGAAAAATTATGGCAGTATTATCAACAGGACAAAGTTTTGCGAGTGGTGACCAAGTAACCGCTCAGAAATTAAACGACATAATTGGTCAAGCGACTTTTACTTCGGCGGCAGATACGACTGATAATTCGACCCTGACTTTAGGTTCGAGTAAATTAAAAGTAAAAGATGCCGGAATCACATCGACTCAGTTGGCAACGGATTCAGTAATTACTGCCAAGATTCAGGATGGAGCGGTAACAGCCGCAAAACTTGATGCTGGTGCAGTTAGTGTCCTTATGCCGAGCGGTTCGCTCATGCCATATGCTGGGGCATCCGCTCCGACTGGTTATTTACTTTGCGATGGTGCGGCAATTTCAAGGACAACTTATTCAGCTTTATTCGCTTTAGTTGGTACAACTTACGGAGCGGGCGATGGTTCATCGACTTTTAATATCCCCGATCTTCGAGGCCGAGTAATTGCCGGACAAGATGATATGGGAGGAGCATCCGCCAATCGATTAACGGGTTTAACTGGCGGAGTCGATGGAGATGTTTTAGGCGGCTCAGGCGGTACAGAAACGCATACCTTGTCTATTGCGGAAATGCCCGCCCATACACATACCACCCCTAGTAGTGGTGTTAGAAACCGAGGGGACTCTACACAAGAAGTGACTTCCAATACGCCCGGCACTACGGGTTCAACAGGCGGAGGCGGAGCCCACAACAATGTTCAGCCCACCATCATTTTAAATTACATAATAAAGACTTAATATGGAATTCATAAAAAAATTAATCGGCCCTTCAAAAAAGGAAATTGCAGAAGAGGCAGAAAAAAGACTTCAAGGCGTTCGAGATGCCCAAATTTCCCCGACTCAAGTTTTAAAGGCAAAAGATCCACTTCACCCAACCTATGGGGATACCCATGTAATGATGTTGAGGCGTGGAAACCCTACTAGCTTTCCGGATACCGACCCCGACCATTTTAATTCCGACATTTCACAGGACCAGGTAATAAAATATTTAGCCGAACAATCCCCATCGGGCGAATCTTTAGCTTACATTAATCCAATTGAGCGTGAACTTTTAATGCTGTCCGGTGCATCAGGAAAAATGACAAAAGATGGAGTGGTTTCATATGCCCCCGAAGATCCGCTCAAACAGGCGGCCATGCTTCTTAATACTGCCGCTCCCGAAGGTGAAGGATTAGCGTACATTAATCAAGAAGAGGCACAAATGCTGAAAGATGCGGGTGGAGCGGGTGAACCGGTCAACTCCTCGGGAGTTCCTTCATTCTTTCTTCAAAAACTCTTTGGGGGTGGAAAAGCTCCCCCTCCCTTGCCCGAATTTAATGTCGGCAAATCTGCCCGAGATTATGTCGGTGCAATGGCCGACTCGGGACTTCAAGATCAGCTTCTAGGAGTTCGCCAACAGTACGACCCACAGTATCAAGATTTACAGATTGGACTCGCTAAACGAGCTGCCGATCCAATGGCCAGCCTGGCAGAATCAAATGCCATGCGGTCACAGGATTTCGGAGCGAGGATGGCGGAAAGACAGGCTGGATCGGATATCAGTATGCTAGGTCGATTTGGGGCAGACATGAACCAAGCCTATCGTGCATCCGATCCCCTCATGCAAGCTCGTACAAACCAAGCTAATCAGCTTGCGGAACAGGCATTCAATGAGGCACAAATGACTGACCTATCGCCGGAGCAGAGAAGGCGAGCAACTCAGTCCGCCCGTGAAGGATTAGTCGCACGGGGTAGGGGAATGGATAATGCGGGCATTGCCGCTGAAGCCATGAGCCGAGAAGATTATTTAAGAAAAATTATAGGCGAAAGTCGAGACGATGCGATGAAGTTTGGAGGGTATGCATCGAATTTAAACAGGCAGACATCAGTCGATCCACTGGCTATGCTTCGAGGCGGACAGAATTATACGGCCCAAGGATTTGGGGAAAGGTCCGCATTGTTTGGATTGCCACAGGAATCTGCCACTCGCATTAATCCCGATGCTGGTGTTAATATCGGTATGCAAGCATACGCAAATAAAGCAAATTACGATGCGGCGAACTATGCCGCCCGAGAAAATGCGGCTAGTGGAATGGCACAGGGATTATTTGGAGCAATTGGTTCAGCCGCTGGTGGTTGGCTAGGTAGAGGATAAAATTATGGCAATAGGAGATACAGTTCAAGCGGGCTTAATGCGAATCGACACCTCGGCTTATGAAAGGGCGGGACAGGCGAATGCGAATGCAAATATGGCATTCGGTAATGCTCTTAACCAGGTAGCCAAAGGATTCATAGAGGGACAGGAGAAAAAAGCACGGGCAGAAGAAATGACGGGCTATCTGATGAACCAGGGAGTCTCCGAAAAAGATGCCAAAGCAATCGCCAAGAATCCATTTCTGCAAAAAGAATACCAACGGAAAAAGGCAACCGAGGCTCAAATGCAAATGGAAGGCAACCGCCTTCAAATGGAAGCCCAAAAATTAGCCGCCCAACAAAAACAATCTTCCGATCAAGCATTCCAAAAGAATCGTGAGATGGATATGAAAGAGGAATTATTCAGGACTCAACAGGATAAGATTCGAGAGGATGAGGAAATAATGAGTGAGGCCAATCAGTTTATGCGAACTCGGCCTCAAACTGAAACCCCTGAGTTTTCAAATTTACTAGAAGAGTTTAGACCCGATCAAATACCTGGTACACCTGAATTTGAAGCAAAGGAATTATCTGAACCAATGGGAGCAAGGCCACCTCTTATGGCATCCTTCGCTACAGACAAGCCAAACTTTGAAATGTTTAATGTTGGTAAAGCTCCAATAGAACAGCAGTTGCCCGAATCTTTCCAAGGTCAAGCTGGCCGTATTATTGATATGGCTGATAATGGAGAAATATCGCAACCAGCGGCAGACTTAGCATTAAATCGAATCCAACAGCAAGCAATGGCCGAGCAGAAGGCGGCTTATTCGCCAACAGAGCTAAAAGCCTTGAGAGAGCTTGAAAAACCACTTCTTAACCCTGGAGAAGTAGAAATAGATAAACTAGTTGGGAAAGAATACTCGGAATTTGTAAACATGGGTGGTCAAGCCGCAGTAAATAGTAAAATTAAAAAGCTAGACGATGCCATAGTCGAGTTAGAAAAAGACGGGGATTTGACTGGCTGGATAAAAGGTAGTTTGCCCGAGAGTCTGAAAGCTCTTTTTAATTCAAAAGGTTTAAGCACGAAAGAAGCAGTCGAAAGTGTAATCCAAGAAAACCTACGAGAAACACTCGGGGCGCAGTTTGCTCAAAAAGAAGGCGAAATGTTTATGGCCCGAGGTTATAATGATAAATTAGGCGATGTAGAAAATGCTAAAAGAGTCAGGGCATTACTCAAGGAGATAAAAGATCGAGCAAAAGCGAGAAATCAATCTTTTGCATATTTTAAAGACAATGGGACGATGAAGGGCTACAACGGTCCATCATTTGAAACAGTTGAATCTCAATCTCCCGATACCGGGGGCATAAAAACATCGACCCAAGGTAATTACAAAATTGGGGATCTTTCAGTTGGAGGTTACCAACCAGGCCAATAATGGGACAGTATAGAATACAGAGCAAATCCCTTGGAGTAGACTTTTTAGTCGAAGGGGACGAAGCACCTAACGAAAAATCCACATTTGAGATTTTAAAACAAGTAGTTCCACCCGATCAAATGATAAAGGCATATAAGGCCGGAAATAAAGATCTCGCCCGAGCCGCTTATAAAAATGGATACTTCGACCAGGATTCTGATACCGGTTTATATGATGCATTTAAACAAGCCGCCGGGGAAGTTTTCGAGGGATTAGGTTCAATTGTTGATCAGCCTTTTGACAATTTCCAAAGGGATGCAATTGAAGGTATGCCAGCAGAAATGAGAATGAAACTTGGCGTAAAAGTGCCTAAAGGTAAATCTCGAAAAGCTACTGCATATCAAACGGTGGCTGAAGTTTATGGCGGATATAAATCCATCGGAGATGCTGGTAAAATGGCTTTTTCAAAAATGGTAGGCGAGGGCGATGAGGACATCGATGCATCAATCGAATTTATAGGAGATATGATGACAACTCAGTCATTTATCGATGACGGGGCATCAATTATGGCCGAAAAGTTTGGCGATATTGATATGTATAACGACCTCAAAATGGGTCGGGTTGAGCCTGATAAAAAACAAGCATTAGCTGGCTCCCTTTTCGTACAATTAGAAAATCCTATTGCTATGGTTACGACCGGTGGAATACGATCAACCACTAATCTACTCCGCCGGGGGACCGCCAAGAAACTTGCACAAGATTTACAGAAAGCACAGTCAAAGCAATTTCTGTACAGTAATCAATTAAATCGTTTAGCGGCAGATGCACCCAAAAATTTAGTTAAAACCGCAGACGATGCCCTTCAAGGAGCGACTAAGGAAGTAAACGACATCCTCGAGAAACTAAATCCATATACCAAGCAAAAAGCAAAAGCCGGAATGACCAATCAAGTTGTTGGTAAGGCAATGCAAGGCATGGGTAGGGCTGGAGAATATGTCGGGAATGTAACCGAGTTTATCCGAAGAGCGGGGATCGAAGAGGCTACCACTTTTCTAATGAAATCCGGTCTAAGTGAAACCGCCGCTAAAACAGTTATTTTTGGGTCAGTCGGTTTAGCTACTGATATGACAGATGGGGAGGCGAGTTTGACGGGTAGTGGTATAAACGCACTGGCGGCCTACTTAGGCCCAAGGGCTATAGCCTCAATGGGAAGAAGTTCTGCAATCCTCGGGAAGCAGTTAACAATGGCAGAAACCTCAATGCCGTTCTTTAAAAGAATTGGTGCATTGCCGGCAGACAATCCAAAACTTGCCGAGGTTATTGTCGATAGAACTGATAATTTACTTCTCGGCGATGCGGCTTCACAATTAAAACCACTCCTTTCACAGGCAAGGGAACTGCCTAGCCTCGTTCGCAATGCCGCTAGGACGATTGATCGAACGGGACTCGGAAGGGTAGCCACAGGAACCGCCAATGTCGCAAAGGCGGCTGTCGGTGGGGCGGCATTGCCTGGTACATTTGGTTACATGATTGGTGGAGGAGAGGGAGCGGCGGCGGCTATTGGGGCATCAAGTCCATTTATTGCCGCTGGTCTTGGATACGGATCTCTTTTAAGGTACGCAAATAAATCTGATTTAATTGCCAAGCAGTTGGGAGATGTGGAATACCACAAGCAATCTTTAGGCCAAAGAGAAAGGGCGGACTTTGAAAAGCTGGCAAAAGATCAGCAAGTTGCGGTATCTACATTTTCTCAGTTCTATCCGGATGCAGTTATAAAAGTTAAATCGATGGGTAAGGACGGGCCAATGGGTGCGCATTATGTCGATGGTTCTGACAGTGTAATCGAAATAAATTCAGACAAGAATAATCCTTGGAGTACCATTTTATCCCATGAAATCGGCCACCATGTTGAAAGGCATGGATTGCTCCCAAACATCTTAGAGGAATTACTCGGGAATCCTGAAAAAGGGAAAGTCGGAGTGTTTACACAGATAGATAAATCTACCGGTAAGCCAAAGATTACAACCGATGAGAATGGCATGAAGCACTACGAATTAAATGACGAATTCCGAGAGCTTCAAAAAACTTACATCGATAAACTTGCCAATTCAAATGTTTCTGAAAAAGCGAGACAGGCATATGAAACTCCTGAGCAGTTTGCCCGGGAACTATTTGCCGAGATTGTGGCAGATAGAATGATAACCGGTAAAACGAGTAAGCGGGTAGGGCAGTCTTCCATTTATAAAGGCACTCAAAAAATAATTGAAAGCCTAGGCGATAGGATTACGGGCGGAGGATTTATGCGTAAAGCAATGCATTCGCTCGGTATGGCAACCAATGCAGACGGATCTCTTGTCAAAGGGACCGGCATACTCGGCAAACCTTTCAAATCGTCCAAAGAATTAGACAACCTGGTCAAGCGGTACGAGGATGATACTATTGGACTATCGGAGACGGAGATTAGGGAACAAAGACCGGTAACAACGGATGACGAACTGGATACTGTTATCGTTTCCCCAAGCGACCCGATTGAGAGTCTACAGGTATTTAATAACGGCGGACACTTTAAGACGGATAAGGATGGGAATATAAAAATTAATCCGATCACCAAAAAGCCCGAAGTATTTTCTCCTTCCGAAACAAGACAAGCAAACCAGGCACTCGCAAGAGATTTAATCGATTCAATCGAAGCCCGAGAAAATGATCTGCCCGAGGGTCATGTTACTTTATCTGAAACCGCAGACGGAAAACTCACAGGCTCAGGCAAGTTTATTGACGATTCGATAATTGATGAACTCTCAAGGACCAATCGATATAATCCATCGCAGATAAACTTTCTTCGGGAAGCCAGCAAGGCGGGTAGGGAGGGTATTGGAAATCAAATGCTTTTATTCTACTATGCGGCCACCGGTAAAGGCGGTAGGAAGTACAAGAGTTTAAAAGGCGGATATCGGGATAGTTTGGTTTACGGAATAACCATTACCAAAGATGGGAATGTAATACTGGATACAGTATCCCTTGATAAGCTACAGAAGAATATTGATTTCCTACTCAAGCGAAGAGGTAACGAAGTCGGTCAGGCATTTGGGGGATCAGACCCCGCAGTGATTCGTAAAAACTTTGAATCCATGTTTGAGAAATATTTGGATAACCATGCAAAAGGTATTTTAAATGGAGATCAAAACCCACAAAGTGGCATAACCGATAAGCAGAGGGATCTTCTTAATGCCGCATTCGGTCCAGTCAGTAAGGCACAGATTGCGGACAATCCAACACTTTCCAATCTTGGTGAGAGAAAAGCGAATACTTTAGGTACTTATCGATCCCGACGATTGGATCGCATAGGTACAATGAACCCAACTGGTAACACTCGTAATGTAGTAATTGATCGAATTAGGCGGAACTTAATGCCTAGTTCAGTAAGTCTCGAGGGGCAAAGATCATTTATGCCAACCGAAAAAGGAGACGGAAATAATAACTTAATTCCCTTCCCAAAATCAAAGTCAGACCCAGCACCTTTACCTGGAGTTAGGCGTACATTTTATCAACAAGATACCTTAGACAGTTTAGCCGACAAGGGTCTTATAAGTTACGAAGCTGGCAAGAATAATACAGTTATCGCAAAAGTAAGTACTGATGGGTATCCGATGCCCGATTATTTAACAATTTATCCAGACGGGTCAGTTGAACAGGCTAAACCTAAACTCTTCATGCCGGCCTCCGAGGCTGGTGCGGGGAAGGGGAAGCAAGCCGAGGCCGCAAAGCTATGGAATGAGAAGGGTACGGATTCGCCATACTTTAAGAAGTGGTTCGGCAAGTCCAAGGTAGTCGATGAGAACGGCGAGCCGTTGGTGGTTTATCATGGGACGAAAAAAGATTTTACCGAGTTTGATCCTACTTTTCAATCTACCGAATCTAGGCTTAGTCAGCAAGGACCAGGATTTTATTTTACCGACAAGAAAAGCGAATCAAAGGGCTATGGAAAACCGATGGAGGTATATCTATCACTTGATAACCCTTTTATTATTTCTTCATACACTCAGAGTAAGATCCCGTTGGATAAGGCCGCCGAGCTTTATGCCCTTGGTAAAAATAACTTTTTCTTTGAAAGTGTAGTTAATCGTGAGACTGGAATCGACACGGCTGGAATGACACGAAAGCAAATAGCTCGAAAATATATTCAGCACCTAATCGAAAACAACTCTAGACCCTCTATGTCTGCGGATAAAATTATACTTCAAAATGTAAAGAAGGCTTACAAAACTTATGGCTCAGACAACCAACTCGCCGAACTTCTCCGTAACTCCAAGAAGTTGCTAGGTAATGACGGGGTTATTGATCGCACAGGAAAAGCAACAGTCTTCACAGCTTTCTCCCCCGAACAAATCAAATCGGCAATCGGCAATCGGGGAACCTTCGATGCGGGGGAGAGGAATATTCTTTTTATGCCGGCTAGTGAGGCCGCAGATTTAGACTTCAAGATTAGCACAAGAAATCCTACCGCTAAGAATGCGACTGAGAATCCAATCACAGAAGATTTAATAATCAATACAGCATCGATTGCAGATGATGCTACAATGTTGCAATCTCATGCTTTAGCACTTCAGGAATACCCTGGTATAAAGAAAAATTCTAAAGTCCCAAAAAGGATTATAGATAGGTTTGTGGATCATGTGGTGGATAACCTTCTATACCTCCATGATCAAGTTCGCCCTGAAGTCAGAAATCGCTCCAAACTTTGGTACGATGGTGCTAGAAATATAACCGAGAAGTGGAATCAACAATATGGTAATGATAAACAATCGATTGCCGCCGCATTAGCTTCCTTATCTCCACAAAAAGACTGGTTTATGAATGTAGACTTAGCTCGCAGAATGCTTGATATCTATAAAGATCAATCAGGCTTTGCGTTCGATAAAGCTATGGCTAAAAAATATATTCAGCTTTTCGAGAAAGGTATCGGTAAAAAGAAAGCAACCGAGATCGCAGAGGCTATGGTTGGTAAAACTTTAAACGAGTTGCAGAGCGATTTTGAGCAAGCCGCTTTTATTCGCTCATACGATGAAGTTTATAATCCAAGAGAGTACCAGGTTGTTTCTC
>Ga0208899_1001845_pt1 | contig 14605 bp, 3 predicted proteins | sample VirMetDEL_Nov_24_FD_184518 | JGI IMG/M metagenome (GOLD analysis project Ga0208899, IMG submission 184518) | Aqueous microbial communities from the Delaware River and Bay under freshwater to marine salinity gradient to study organic matter... | ecosystem: Environmental > Aquatic > Marine >... | reverse complement strand
AACAGTATGTACTTTATCCTCCGGCACACCTAAAGATATATATTTTCCTCTTTTTTCTGATGTAGTAATAACAACAAAATCTTCATTATTTTTTAAGTGTTCTTTTATTCTAAAAATAAAAGAGTCGTCATCATGGCTAATAGCTACACCTTGTGTATGTTTACTATCGTGTTTATGTAAAAATTTTTTACTCTCAAAAACATTATCCCCACCAGCCTTTTGAAATATTTTTTGGAAGTCAGCTATCTCACCATTAGTTACTCTTAAAGGTATAGATAGTGTTGGTAAGTAGTGTATATCATTAGAAAAGGGATCATAATCTAATTCTGATAATCTTTTAGGAACTACAGCTTCAGGAACAGATGTTTTTTTGTACTGATGAGGATCCCCTGTTAAAATTATTTTAATATCTAATTCATTTACAGCTTGATTTAATTTTACAATTTGGGCCCTACTTAACCTAGGAGCTTCATCTATAACTAAAATCTTTTTATCCTTAAGATACTCTTTTAATTCTTCTAAAGTATAATCATTTACACCTTTACTATTAGTATCTTCTCCAAATAATCCTAATTTAATAATTTCATCTATACGCTTAGTTTCTCCTGTTGTAGCTACTTCAGAATCTTTAAGTCCTAAAGATTTTATTATCCCCTTAACAACAACTTTAGATTTTCCCGCACCTGCCACACCAGATAAGAAAGCTGTTTTCTTTTCCGAGTGATACCACATTACACCTTCAAAAATTGCAGTAAGCTGTTCTTTAAAAGGTATTAGATTACTAGTATTGTAAAAATCACTGAAATTAAAAAACGCATCTTTTATATTTGAATTATTTTTAGAGAAGTTTAGAATTTTATAGATATTTATAATATCTTTCATATTCCTTTTGTCTACTTCTGTAAATTCAAAAACACCTGGAACATCTACTAAATCATCAGGATTCCCTGAAATTTCAAATTCTTTATTAAGCCGAGCTGTTACTATGTTTTCGTATAAAATAATTTGACGTAAAAATCTTCCTGGATTTTCTCTCAAACCCTCTAAAGATACAACTGTTTTAGTTAGGCCAAAATTAGCCAATTTTCCATCAGAAGAAAGTGATGTAAATAAACTCTCAGAAATATTATCTAATCTTTCTTGTAAACCAGCCTGAAGTTCTTTATTATTTCTTATAATTAATAATGCTTCTTCTAAATCCTTTAAAGTATTAATTTCTTCCCCAGTTATTTCTTCTATAATATCCGAATAACCTAAAAACCAATTAGAGTACCTAGCATTTTGCATTAACTCTTCATCGTTTTTTCTACTTTCTATTTCTATGAAAACTTCAGATATTTTATCTTTTAATGCTGTAATATTTATATTTTTTATAGCTATTTTAATCTCTTCTGGTAGTTTGGGGTCTTCTAGCATATAAGCATAATAATCTACAAATTTCTGAGCTTCGTCAGCTATATCAAGAAGTAAACTTGTTTTATCATCTAATACATTCTGCATACCTCTAAAATAACTATCTATCATATTTTTAAAATAGGAATCATACAATTCCTGTTTAGTTTTAATAGTATATTCGCCTATAGAGTTATTTATTTTAGATATTAAATTATTTATATTTTTTAACCTAGTAGAAATTATTTTATTTACTTCATCAATTATTTTATCATAAGCTTCTTCATTGAACATAAAGTCCTCTTCTGTAAGATTATTTATACCCTTTTGTTCTATTGTGTTTATACTTTTTAAAACTTCAGGGTTATCTGCTGATTTATCTTTTACATTATTTATAGCTTCTTGTACTATAGAAGCATTACCTTCTTCTGATGTAAGTTTACTTTTTGCATTATTGAGTTTTTCTAATGCTGTTTTTGCTGCTTCTGGGTCTACCTTATTATCTTCTATAGATGCTGCAGCATTATCTAAATTACCATCATCTATATGTTTATTAAGGTCTATACCAAATTTCTTACTAAGTAATTTACCTAATAAATTTTCCTGTTCTAATTGCTCTAGTTTTGATAATAAACCTGTACCTATACCTTTGAAGTTTTCAGAATCTATTTTATTCTCTATATCTGAAAATAAATCACTATTTTCGTATTTGTACATAAAGTATAAACTCTTCTTAGTTCTTTCACCTTCATCTGCTATGTTAGATATTTCTTCAAATTCTTCTGCTAATTCTGCTAATTTTTTCTCATAAGTACCATCTATAATATCTTTAACTTTCATATTTAGTTTAGACTTCTCTAAACCGAGATTAGCTATTTCTAACTCTTTAGCAGCAGAATCATTTTTAGGAGTTATTTTACTAAGTTTAGTTTGTAAAGCTTCTATTTTATCAAGCTTATCTTTCTTTTGTTTTTCTGTTAGTGGTACTTCTTCGTACGGTAAAACATTAGGAGTACCTAAATTTAAGGTATCTATCTCTTTTTGTATAGCTTCTATTTGTTTATTAGATGTACTTCTTAATACACCATACTCATCTTCTGCATACACAGCATTTAAGCTACTTCTGAGAGCATCTAATTTTTCACCTAACTTCTTATTTCTATGCTCATATTTTGTGTATAGTCTAAGTTGTCTTGTTCCTGGCGTAAGGTTATGACGTAAGGCTCCCCTCTCATAAATAGTCCTAGCTTCAAGCATTTCATTCTTTAGCCTAGTAAGATTATCTTTAACTTCTTGTAAACCTTCTACATTTATAGGTTCTGGGATAGTGCCATCTTCTGCAGGTTCCGCTTGTGGTGGATTAGTCTCTAATTCTTCTACAGTTTTTTCTACTCCTTCAATAAACTTTACATATCTACCAAACGTACCTAACTCCATATGATCTACAGCATCATCAATAGCTGCTAAAGATTGTAAATCTTCATACAATTCTTTATTACCAACTAATTCTGCTGTACTTTTTAGTTGTTCATATTGTGCTTTTTTGGAAGCTAATTTAGTTAATTCTTCTTGTTGTAAGCCCCTTCTCTCTCTTTCTTTAGTAGTATACCCTGAAAATGTAGCATTACCCACATTTTGAAATAATTTAGCTTCAGGATTAGAAACATTTTCTAATACTTGATTCATAAAATTACCCCCAGCAACAAAAGTAGTACCACCTAATGCTCCAAAGAATCCTGCTGTATATGTGTTCGGGTCACTAAAAAATTCTCTTAGTGTATAATTATCCCCCCTAACTCCTGTAATTAAATCTACTTTTGCTTGTGCGAGATTAGATGAATACTGATTAACAAATTCTTGTATACCTTCTGGTAAGACTTCTTTCTTTAAAGAACCTGTTATACTTTTAGTTATAATACCATCAGTAAGTTTGAAGGGTTTCATAAGAGAATATACACCAATCATATCTAGCAACATGTTAGGTGCATTAATTCTCCATTGTTCTGCTAATCTTTCTCCTACTTCAGCTTTAGCTGCAGCATCTGCTTGCTCAGGAGACATTTCTTGAGAATATTTAGCATATAATTCTGAATATAATTTAGGCCCTAATTCTACAGACTCCATGTAACTTTCATGTAAATTACCATAAGCAGCACCTACTACAGATCCTAATAGAGCTGTTTGACTACTTGTAAAATATTTTGTCTTAGATAATGCTCCTATAGCCCTAGCCGCCCAAGAAGCTGCCTTAGCTGCTCCTAATGTAGGTAAAAGCATAGTTACACCAGAAGCCAGAGATGCCATATTATTAGCCCACCAAGCAGCTTTAAAAGGATTAAAACCTTCTTCATCTGGAGTAGTATATATAGGTGTTGCTTCTCTTTGAGCATCTAACCTGCCTTGTAACGCTTTAGATATTTCATTTCTGAAATCATCATAAGCTAAATTAGCTAAACCACCTTCCGAAGCAAGAGCTCTAAATACATCAGGTATATCTGATAAACCTTTTAATGTGCCTAAAGTTAATTCTGCACCTGTACGTCTTAAACCATTACCTAATTGTTCCCAACCAGATTGAGATTGAGCTCTCCACATATCATTATCTCTACCACTAACATACGGCCATCCGTATTTATGATAAGCAGCAGCCTCTACATTATCCCCACCCCCAATAGTAAAACCAGCATAAGGACTAGCACTATTTTGTATTGATTGTAGTAATTTCCCATATCTTTTAGGGCTACTTCCAGAAGGGTCGTAATTTTTTTGTGGATCTAATAACATTTAGTTAATTTAATTATATTAGTAAGGTAAATTTCTTCTATTATTTACTGGCTCTTCTTCTTGTTCTTGAAGTGATTTTTCATAATACCAAAGACTTAATATTTGGATAGGATCTTCAGAATATACAACTTTACCAGCGTCAGGGCCTGTTTTAATTGTGTACTTAAAGGAATGTTTAGGTACTATTCTACCATCTATTTTTTTATCATGTGTTGTAATTGGTATTTCTCTATATGAACCATCTTCTAAACTACCTAAAAATGTCATAGTCTTTAAATTACCTTCTACAAAACCATTTCTTTTATTCTTTAGTGCGTTTGTTGTTAAACTATTTAAATCTAAAAGTATTTGCTTATCATTACCAACTAAATTGTTAGTTTCAATAAAGGTTTCTAAGAATTTAGGTTTTTTAATTCTATACATTTTTAGACTATTTTCATCTTTTGGATCAGGTAAAGATACATATAATTGCCAAGAAGTTGCTTTACCGTTATCTGAACTAGGATTATAAGCTATAGTATAATTGATATAATCACCTACAGCTTTTGCTTCCTCAGTACCTTTTAATCTTATAGATTCTTTTAGTTGTGTTAAATCATTTGGCTCAATACCCTTACCTGTTTGAGCATCTTCTAATTCAATACTTCCTTCTAATATATCTGACATAACATGACTATGTATAGCTTCTTGGTATTTTTTTCCGTCTGTAGTAGTATTTAAAGCTATAGTTGCTGTAGAACGTATTAATTTACCTCCAGAAAGAGAACCATAATGGTCTTTATAAAATTTTATATAATTCGAGAAAGCATCATTATCTGCATTTACTTGTTTATATGTTTTATTCTCGGCATCAATAAGTGCATTTTTTTGTAAATTATATTTTTCTGGGTGATCTTTAAAATAATTATTTAAAGCAGTAGTTAGTCCTATTTGTAAAGATTTAAAACCACCAGGACCTTCCTTATTTAGTAGTTCTGGAGTCCCTTTTAAAGTTTCCGCTAAACCATCAATAAGATTATTAAAACTATATTCAGGAGTAAATGTTTTTTGTGCACTCTGGAAAGCTGCTCCATGATTTTGTTGTAAAACTTCAGTTTTAACTAGAAAAGTCAGCATAGCTTTTGCATAATTTAATGTATTTTTTGGTACTTGCCCACTACCTTCATTCCTTAATACAACATTAGCCCAAGGTTGTAAATCACCACCTTCATCAAATAATCCTTGTAGTTCATCTTTTAAGTAACCAAATAATTCATTATTATCTGATACACTATTTAAAGCTTCCATTGTGTTTAAAAAGGATAAGGCAAAATAAGCTTGCTCGTCATTTTTACTAACTTCTCCAGTATATCCAGATACTTCTTCAGATCTTGCAACTTGGTCAAAATTACTTAAAGCTTCTATTTCTTCAATATTATTCCACATACTTAATACCTTATCAGAAATTTCGGTAGATAAAGATACATTACGATATATAGAATTTTCACTAGTAGGATCTAAACTGTAAGTATTATCACCAACTTTTATCTCATAATTTAGAATAAAATTATTACCTTCACCATCCTCCTCGTATATGTAAGGAACAGAGGTATACATAGCATCTTGGTTATCTTGAGAAATCGGAACTAACTCCATATTTTTTTCTCCTAAAGAAATTTTTAATTCCTCTAGTGTACTACTAGTCTTTTTTTCTAAATGATCTATTTTTCTTTTAGCTTCTAAACCATCAATAACAGCATTACTTTCACCCAAAACATCCTTATCAAAACCAAATAAAAGTGTTGTTTCAATACCATCCTCATCCTCTTCAAAATCCCCACCTGTAAGACCTTTAGAATCTACTCCGGAAATATTTAAACCTTTGATTTCATATGCTAAAGCATTAGCAACCTGCTCATATACATCTTGTTTATTAGTGTTAAAGTCTTCTCCAAGATAATTAGATTTCCTATACAATTCAGCGTAACTTGCTTTATTGCTCAAATTATTATCTTCCATATCCATCAAGCTCTGTATAATTTCTTCTTTAGTTAGAACCTCTCCAGATGCAGTAACAAATCCACCCCCTAAAACTTTGCCAGTATAAGGGTCTTTTACAGCGTTTGGATCCCAACCCATTATATTATATTTATCTACAGCAAGTTGTTTTGCAGCGTCTAAGGAATCTTCATAATATGTAGTTTTTGATCCTAATATACCTGAAGGTTTTAATCTGCCGGATTCTTCAGCATTTACATATTGAGATCTTTGCATTGCATACGGATTATTCCAATCAGCTAACGGTTGACCTGTAGTACTTTCCATTTTTTGTTGGAATTCTTGCTGCTTAAGATCTACATTATAATTAAACATAGCATCGGCTATAGTTTGATTATTAGCTATACCCATTAATAGTTTATTTAACCCTTTTTTATAATCTGGATTAAGTAAATCTCCATCAACAGAAGCTCTTAATTCTTCATCTGTTTTTAAAGCATCTGAATATATTCTATTTATAAGAGGCCTATCTTCTGGTAAGACATCTTTTATACCACCTAAGGCTGTTAAAGCTTCAGTAGCTTGTTGGTCTAATAATCCTGCCATCTGGTTTTTATTAGCCATATGTTGGTATAACTGCTCATAAGGCAGCCTGAAAGGTTGTAATCCTTGTGGTTGTTGTGCTGGTTGAAATCCTGCTTGTATCATTGTATAGTTCTTTTAAGTTTAAGTATTACTCCTTATTATTTCCAAAAATAGAGCCGTTATACCCTGAAGGATTATTTAAAAACTGTTGATTATATTGATAATAAGGTAACCCATCAGCTAATAATTCATTATAATAAGCATTTTGAATATTTTGATTCTGCATTAATCCCGCATTTACTAGAGATTGCCCCATTTGACTTACTCCTGTAGATGTAAAACTTTGTGCAGTAGCTTCATTTAGTTGTTGACCCTGCTGACGTAACATATCTGCTTGAGCTCTTTGGGCGCCTATACTATTTAGTATTTGAGCACCTTGTAAATCAGTATTAGCATTTTGAGCACCTACTGATAAATAAGCCATACTATCTGCTTTAGCTTTTTGATTAGCAGCTGCTTGTATTCCAGCTCTACGTACAACAGCACTATTAGTAGACTGATTCATAGCATCCATAGAAGCCATATAATTTTCTGTATTCTTTTGGTATAAAGCATTAGGGCTTAACTTAGCTTGATTGACTTTAGCTTTTATAGCTCCTTCTTGAGGGTTATAAAAAGCTTTTACTTTTTTAGGCGGTTTATTTCCCATAGCTAAATTATAAGCAGGTGCTACTAAACTACCTAAAGCTTGAACAGCATTACCCATATTAAAAGCACTAGCTGGCGGAGGAGTTACTTTGTTTTGATTATTAAGTAGGTCTTTAAGTGGGTCTAAAGTAGTACTTCCTGCAAAATTTAATTCTGGGGCGTTAGGCATTCTTAAACCAACACCTTGCATACTACTGCCAGCATTAGGCATTTGTACACCTACACCCTTATTCGCGCTAGCAGCTTGTTCAGCTGTTAGGGGCATATTAAAAGGTTTAAAGTTACCAAATTGAGTTTTATTGGTAGATCCTATATTATTCTTTATGCCTGAAGAATACGAAGGAATTTCAGTATTTGCAGAAGTTGTGGTAGTTGCATTATTAAAAAAATTCATATTCTCCTGTTCTTGTGGATCAAGAGCTTTTTCAGATAATCCGTAAGGATTAGGAATATAACCATTTTGAATATTTAGAAGAGGATCTACCCCCACATAAGAAGGTATAGTATCAGCTGAAAATTGACTACTGATAGTTTGTGCTAAACTATTAGCCCAATCAAAAGGGCCTCCATCAGCATATTTTTTATTTCTTTGTGCTACAAAGTAATCTAATTTACCTCCTCGTTTAGCATATCCAGTAGTATCATCCATATTACCTTCTTTTCTTAACAAATCATCATTTTCTTTTATACCTTTTTGTACTATTAATTCTCTTTGTTTTTCAGACATAGCCCTCTTTAGTTTCGGTATAAGTGTTTTAGCTATGCTTTTACGTATAACATAATTATCTGCTATTAGTTCTCCTCTTTCAGCTTCTATGCCAGGGGCAATCATTTCACCACCTTCCTTATGTGATTTACCGACTACTTGCATAACGTTACCAAATAATCTTTTTAGATTACCTTGGCCACCTACTAAGTCTGCAGCTAGACCACCTTTACGCATTACCTTGTAAGGATCTTTATTTATTTTACCGCCTTTAGCCATTCTGTATGGATTAGTTGTTGGAGTAGCATCTGAGCCATTAGTTAGTGTTTGTGGTTGCACAGGTATTGGCGCATTAGCTGCTACTAATGATCCTATAATACCCAACCCAGCCCCCACTAATGTTCCAGCTCCAGGAAACATACTAGCTACGCCTCCGGCTAATTGTAAGCCAGAACCTAAAGCAGATTGTGTATTTGGATTCATATTATTATTTTTTTTGTTTATAAATTATTTTACGTCTGTAGGTACATATTTAAATACTTCGTCAGAATAGAATAAATCAAAATTTTGTAAAAAGTTATCACCCTTTTTATATATATTAGAAGGCCCATGTTCTTCTGGGTCATAAGCCTTAGAAGCCGCATTAGGATTTTGCCAAGTAGCTGCTAATGCATACCAAAATAGTTTTGGATCGTTTCCATATAAATTAGGGTTATTTCTTAGATTATTATATCTTCTAATAAGTAAGTCTTGAGATACTTTACCAGCAAGTTCTTTATCTCTAAATAATCTCCTAGTTATTTTTCTATTATTTTTATCTGTATTTTCTAGATATTCTGGAAAGAATTTATTTCTTATATCAGTATCTATCCATTTAGGGTCTATTTGAGATAAACCACCACTTAAAGCTTGATTAAATGGTTGTTTCCCCCCTGATACTCCTGTAGTTCTATATAATCTAGCAAGTACCCCAGCATTTTTCTTTGCTCGTAATCTTTGTGTATCATTATCACCATAACCAGACTCATGGAACATAATAGCCATTCCTATATCTACTAAATTTTGAGCGTCTTGTTCTGATACATTACCCTCAAATTCATCAGAAATACCTTCATAAAATTCAAAAGCTTTTTTATGTCGTTTTTTAGGTAGAGTTTCTTTTATCCAATTTTCCATTCTTTCTGACCTACCATCTAAAGCATCAATTTTATTATGATCTATAACAAATTCTTTTTTACTTTTTACATACTCATTTATATACGGAGTACTACCACGCATATAATCTTTTTTATTATAAGTTTTTCCGTCTTCTCCGATAAATTCATACCTACTAAACCTTTGTAATTTACTGCCATTCATATTATATCTATTTAACATAGCTTCGGGACTTAATGTTTTTTCTTTATATTTTGTACCACCCCCATTATGAGCAGTAATTATATTACCATATTCGTCTGTGCCCTTAACTATTAAAGCATGGCGGCTTTTATCAGGGTAAATAATTTGAAATACATCTCCAATATTAACATTTTCGACAGCATTTTTGCCTTTATATGGGGGAGACCACCCCATAGCTTCTGCATTTTCTTCAAAAGCTGTATTTGAAAAATAAATATCTTCAAATCTATTTTTACCACCTTCCAAAGAAGTGGGGTCTGCATTTAATAAATTTCTACATACTCCAGAAATACAATATGCTAATTTTTGATCTTTATTCTCAATTTGGTTTTTATAGTTATCAATTGTTTCTTGGCCTGGAGAAAATTCTCCAGATTCTTTTGCATCATTAAGTACTTTTACTACATTATCTTCCCAGGCCTTTACTGATTTTTGTAAATTTTGATAATCAACACTTGTATATTCAGGAGAATAGTTTGGGTCATTTTTTAATTTTTTTCCATCTATGCCTCTGTTAGCCATATGAGTATGTATTGTTTTTTCTCCAGCAAAACCAGTAGGGGGGATATTATTTTCTTTTTGAAAATTTTTAGTTTTTGTAATTTGTTCAGGTTCTTTATAGCTAAGTTTATCAGGGTACTTAGCACTATAATAGTAAGAATTATTCTTACCTTCCCCATAAGAAATTGGTGTATTATTTTTTATACCAGAAGAGCCTACTGAATTTAGGGCTGTCATAGCTAATCCTAAAGGCCCGACTAATCCTAAAGGCCCACCTTTTTCCATTTTAGTTTTTTGGCTCTGGTCTTGTGTATCTATGCTTTTATATGCGGCAGTTCCTGTACCAACTAAACCTGCACCTGAATACAATCTCCTTATAGCTTCTCTTCTATTTTCTAATGTTGCTGATTTTTTAAAAAAGCGATCCAAATCTTGAGTAATAATCATCCAATCAATCATGTCATCTGTAGGATCACTTCTTAGATTATCCATTGCGGCTTTAGGTAGTAAACCACCACGCTGATAAGCTTTAATTTCTCCTTTACCTTGTTTAAACTTTTCAGGAATATCAAACTCATACCAAGTATTACCTTTACTATCCGTTACTATTGTAGGTTCTTTACCAAATAGTTTTTTAATAGTTTTAGGTTGTTGAGAATATTTTTTAAGAATAGTTTGATGTTCATTACTGTATTTTTTATAAGGTGTATTTAACATCTTATCATGAATTTTCATTAATTCGTCTACTTCTTTTTGATTACCTTGTCTTACAGCAATAGATATTTTTTCTTGCAATTCTGCAAAACCTGGGGTATTATCTCCAGTTAATTCTATTTTAGAATAACCTTGCACTTTAGCAGCAGTTTCACTTGTAGGTACTCTTACTTTATTTACATCCCCTCTTTTACCTGCATAATCTACAAGTTCTTGTAAGTATCTTTCTTGGTGGTTTTTATCAAGTAGTTGTTTTTGAGTAAAGTTTTCTAAATCTGCTTTTGATAAAGCTAAACTTTCATCTAATCCCGAAAACATATTCTCATAAGCAGATTTAGATATTTTTTGCCCATCTGGAAATTGATAAGTATTTTCATCTATTTTTTTAATTCCTTCTATTTTATCTTTGTTTTTATTATAGTGCTCAAGCTGTCTATCATAGCTAAGTTTAGCTTGTTCTTTAGTTTTCATAGATGTCCTATGAGTACCTTGAAAAGCATCAGATTGTATTTGTGTTACTGTTAATACATCAGGAGTTTCAGCATCTCTTAAAAAATGGGCATGACCTAATGTTTCATCAGGATTGCCATGAGCAGAAGAACCTCTACCAAATTTAGATTTATTTCCTAATATAAGAGTTTGATTTTCAATAACATCTGAAGTCATTTCATTTATTATTTTACCATCTACAGTACGGGTGATAAATTCAGGTTCCTTGTAGCCTAATCTATTTACACCATAATTACTGCTATGATCTACAAACTGTCTTTCTAAAGGAATAAGTTGGTCTTGTACTGTTTTTCTAAATTCATTATAATCCATCTTTTTAGGGATGTTCTCTCCTAACCCTTGTCTTATAAGAGCAACCTTATTAGCACCTCCAGACTCTTTACCTATTATAGCTAAAGCTTGTTCTGTATTTATTAATCCTGTTTTAGGTTCTACTATTTTAGATATAGGCCCATCTGGCATAGTAGATTTTAAATGTAGTCCTGGAAGTTCTTGCATTTGCCAAGGTTGTGGTGTATCTGCAACAACTCTACTTACATCATCTACAACAGAAACCGTATTAGGTGAACCAGGTAGTTGTCTTGGTACTTCTATAGGTTTATATCCTCTTAACCAATCTTGTTTATATAATTTTATCAAATTTGGATTATACTCTAAAGGTGTACCTATACTTGGTTTAATTTTTCCTTCAATATTATAATCATAAGATTGTCGTGGTTTAACATAATTACCTTTAGTATGACTACTATTGTAATTTACATCAGGAGCATCCCAAAATCCTTTTTGTCTTGTACGTTGGTTTACAGCATGTATAAATGGAATTTCATTGGACGCTTCTATCATATAATTACCATAATTTTGAGAAGCGTACCTACCATCTAAAGGAACTCCTTTTGCCCAGTAAGTATCTGCTTCTGGAAATGTTTTTGCTTTTAAAACAATTTTACCATCTTCTCTTAATCCAGAAATTTTACCAGCAGCTCTTAAATTAGCATACGAATTTTCATTATAAGCTCTTATTTTATTAGTTTGTAAAACATCATCTATAAAACTTTTTCCTTTACCCATTCTGTAATAATTATTAGGATTAGGTTTAAATGCCCAAGGATTTAACTTATAAGCATTTCTTAAAGGAGTCTTTGTTGTAGCTTGTTTTAAACCTGCTTGAAAGGGAGCTTTAAGTGGTGAACCTAATACTGTTGCTATGCCTAAAGCATCTAATGTATTAAAAGCTCCTTCAACATCTTGTCCTCTAAAAGGTTTTTGCCCTGTAAAAGGATTAGTACCCATTGTAACATAATTTATAGCTCCTGCATGTGTACCTGAAGCTAATCCTGAAGTTAATAATAAATCAGTTAAGGTATTTCCAGTACCTTTTAAACTATTTACAGGATCCTTAACAAATCTTATAGCACCAGGAATACCTGTCAATTCAGCAGCAAAGTTACCATACCCTGCTAAAATTTGACCTATTCCTTGTGTATAAGGTACGGGAGATTTTCCTAATTCAGCTTTACCTCTTACATAACTACCAATACTTCCATTATTATTAAAGTACTTTTGCTCTTCTTTAGTTAATTGGTCATAATATGGGTATTGTTTTCCAGTTTTTCTGTCAGCTACAATAGTAACAGGATCTAATGTTTTTTCTAATTGACCATCTTTATTATAATTTAAAACCCTATTTTCGTTATAAGCAGTTCTATAGTCTTCCATGTTATCTACCCCATATATGGTACTATTTCCTATATTTATACTTAAAGGACCACCGCCAGCCATTTTTCTAGTACGTTGGTTACCAGGTAAATTTACAGAATTAACTTGCTCCATAGTTCTTTCCCATAAAGCATCATCTACTTCTGGTTCTGGTGTACCTTTGTATTGATCTAGATTTACATCTTTTCCCGCTTCTATAGTTCTTTTCCACAAATCATCTAGAGCTGGTTGTATTCTAGAAACATAATTATCTACAGATGTATTATCTTGAGCCATTACAGGGATATCATACTCTATACCTAAATCTTCCGAATTTATAAAACCATAAGAGTTATTATCTTCTTTAGTACTATTAAAAATATCAGATGTATATTGAGGAGTTTCTTGGTACGGTGATTTAAGGCTAGGATCTTTATAATATTTTTTTATCCTTTTTAGATAAGTGCTAGTTTCGTTAGGTAAATGATTAATCCAATCATCTCCATATTTTTTAGTTACTTTTTGTATATTACCTTGACCCCAATTATAAGCAGCTATAGCTTTTTCTATATCACCATTTATATATGGCCTCTCTAAAAGCCATTCCATATAATTTTTCTGTGCTTCTGCTGCAGCTTTTGGGTCATTAGGAGAAGACCCTGGGGCTACCCATCCTCTTTTTAAAGCCATTTCCCAAGTACCTGGCATAAACTGAGCTAATCCTACAGCACCTACAGGACTAACAGCATCAGCTTTAAAATTAGATTCAGCTTTTTGCTGAGCAATTAAAAGCCTTATTAAATCAGAATCAGTTGGTTTATTTGGCATTATCTTATAGAAGGTTTATCAACACTATTAGATACTAGTGTAGTAACTTTAGTGTTTTCTGGGTTATCTAATATATATCTGGCTACGATATATTTATCTCGTAATTTACCTTGTTTAAATGGGTCAGCTTCTTCATGTTCTGTTTCGGTAGGTACTTTATCTAAGAAATACTCATCTTGTAAAGCTTCCCAACTAGAATCAAATATTGGCTTAGATTCATTTTTATATCTATTATAGAATCTTTTAAAATGCCAAGTTTTATCTGCTCTATAAAATAATACAGATCCGTCAAGATAGGTTAAACTTAAATAAGGATTACCATTATCACTATTAGTAATTGTCACATCTAGTATTCCTGTAGATTGTGTGTCATTATATAACCATACTTTATCAAATGTTTTAACAACATCTTTCCATTGTTTTTCATTTAAACTATATTCCCTAGCATGGGAAGTCAATGAAATACTTCTAGTAACCATAGATTGTAATGGGTTGTTAGGATAAACTAATTCAACTATATGTGGATAGTCTACTCCATAGAAGTTTTGGTAATCACCTGAATTATGTTTATGTACTTCTCCGTCTTTATTAGAGTAAAGATTATAATAAGTATTATATATATAAGTAGGTAAGTAAGAATGAAAACTTACCCATATGTTCTGTGTTATATCAAAGCTTAAGGTAAATGATTTATTTTCAAAGTACTCCGGATTATCTAAACTTAATTGAGTATATCCAGAATCTGTATATATAAGAAATCCTCCAGTACTTAAAATACCTGTAGAATCATCCCAAACTATATCTCCT
>Ga0208899_1001843_pt1 | contig 14606 bp, 9 predicted proteins | sample VirMetDEL_Nov_24_FD_184518 | JGI IMG/M metagenome (GOLD analysis project Ga0208899, IMG submission 184518) | Aqueous microbial communities from the Delaware River and Bay under freshwater to marine salinity gradient to study organic matter... | ecosystem: Environmental > Aquatic > Marine >... | reverse complement strand
TGTTGCGTTAGTGCAAGGACAGCTGCAAGAATGGATCGGACCAAAAGTGGTCACGGTGAATTGCTTCGCAGGGGTCACCGTGATAGGTCCGTCATCATATTGATAAACGAGCACATGTTGCCCGGCGACAGTGTCGTCTCCATCAGTAAAGATGCGCCAACTCCCGCCTCCAAGATCTTGGACCTCACGGACTCCGAGTTGCTCGGTTGCTCCGTCAAGCCTGTAAATCTGAAAGGCGCTAGTCCTTGAATCAGGCACCCCTGTAATGTCAAAAGATCCGCCAGTGTTGGCGGCTATTGCAAAAGAACTGCTAGTTTGAATAACCATGTTATGGTAGCGCTACTCCGTTAGAGCGGAAGTTGTTTACTGCAGTATCGTTAGTGATGTTCACCTTCTCCATCTCCTTACCGAGTTGACCCGGATTGTCATAGAGGGTCGATAGGTTGTTCATCGTAACCAAATTCTCAATGCCGCTAAAAGAAAAACCTCTTGGAGAAGCCGTAGTAGCAATCTGCCCAAGACCATCTTCAAAACGAACCTCGTTATTAGTGGCAAACACCGACTGAATTCCATCCTGTGTCTGGGTAGCTACCGAGATACCAAGCGATCCATTGTTTGCAAACGTAGGGATAACGAGATTATTATGAATTGCAACCTGAGTGTCTCTAATTGGACTCTCGGCAATCTGAAAGACATTGATCCCGCGATCTCTAAAGTTCTTGATGATGTTGTTCGTGAACCTGATAGAACGAGAGGTAAATGAGATCGGCTGAATTTCGTGGTAGATGCCGCGTGACATACCATCAAAATAGCAACCCTCCACTATGGAAGCTTGACAGCCGAAACTTTGCGCGAAGTCCGAAGTAAGGTTGATGAACCGACAATTGTAGATTCCGCTATTGCCAGCATCAGCAGTGTTGCCTGCTACTGGAATGATCAAGCATGACGTGAGAAGATTAACGCTAGTCCCGGCAGCGTTGCCGGTTGCTGGCTCTGTAAACGTGCAGTCCCTTACTTGGATGTTTGGGTCTGGGAATGACGAATCATAGAGAAGTCCAACAGGGAAGGCTTCTCCTCCCTGTGTGCCAAACCCGATGATTCGACAATCCTCGACTCGGATGTTTGTCCCGCTATAGATGAAGACGGCAAGTGCTGGACCGTTATTGCCTACTCCCCAAAACGGTTGAGCTTGGGCGTTACAGTCTAACGTCATCCCATTAACTGAAAAGTTATCTATCTTATCGGCGGCGTTGTTTCCCTGACCAAAGATGCGCCCATCGTTGAAGGGGTTGGCAGCATTGACCAATCGCAAGGTTGTCACGCCCTGGCCAGCACCTTGATGGTGGTGATTGGAAAAGATCGTGTCCCTAACGTTACGCCTCCACCCTTCGGTCTCATACGTCCCAGGGGCGTAGATGAACTTCGTTGGGATATTAGCATACTCATCGTAGACCGCCTGTAGCTTTGCAGGCGTGCTCACATCGCGAGGACGATCAGACCCCAACCCAGAGCCCTCCCGCCCATCAGTGCGGGAGGCGAGGTAGACGCTGTGCGTGAAGTCAGAAGTTATTTCAAGCCTCCATGACCTGTGCTCTTGATAAGTAAACGAAGGGTCACCGGGGAATCCCTGTTCGTAAGCGGGGCGTTCCACGGGCTCTACGGGCACTCTCCTAGAACTTGGGTTGTTATGTGTGTTTGACATGAGGTTAGCAATTGTATCTAGGATCGACGTCAAAGCTTCCAGTGTTGAAGTGTAGCCATTTTTTTTAGGGACATCCGAAGCACTTGATGTGCTCCTTTGTTAGGGTAAGAGTCGTGGATTCGATACCTAGAGTATACACCCAATGATTGCCCGCCTGTGACAGGTCTCTGCTGGCGGAGATTACCTCGGCGTAAACAACTCCTGAGGGAACGTTAGGGTGGTCCACATAGACAGCAATTATCTCCCCCTTTTGAACCATCGATGTCGCCTCAGTGCAAGGACAGCTGCAAGAATGGATCGGACCAAAAGTGGTCACGGTGAATTGCTTCGCAGGGGTCACCGTTACTACTGTGTCGCCCCCGCAACACGGGATCTCGACCGAGTTTCCACCCGTGCCTGAAATCGTTAATTCCCGAGAACCCTCGTCGAAGGCGAGCGTCTGCTCAGCGCCCGCAGCAAATTGATAGACTATCTCGTGTTGGCCCGCTACAGAGTCCATGCCACGTAGGTCAGTCGTTATCGTCGACGCCCCGGTGGCGTGTCCGTTGATACCAAGCTCCTCCGTATACCCCTCAAGGTTCTTAACATACGCACAAATAAAACTTTTGCCTGCTGGGATAGTTACGGACACCTGATCGACCATCTCTGGGACTGCAACCGTTGATTCTGTTATTAAGGTGGCCATTATAGTTTGTATTTAATGTGTCCAGCGCCGTCTTTGTATAGTTCACCTGCCGCCAATGTTCGGTTAGTAATTCCCGCCGTGGCAGTAATCTCTCTGTCAGTGTCTCGCTGTCGAAAATATCCGCTAGCATTTCCACCGCCTGCGAGCTTGTCTGATTCTTGAATTTGGGTTGTTTCTCGTCTTAGCCGAGCTTCGCTCTAGCTGCCCCTTTGATCTGGCACAATAAGATTTCCTTCTCTTAGCTGCCTTGCTGCCTTTCTTAACTTTTCCTGTAACCGCAGTCTGTAGCTTAGATCCAGGGTTCGCCTTTCTGTATGCGGAAACGCCCTTCTTGGTCATTCCTGCGCCAGATTTGGTTTTTCGATAGTTGCCGCCCACCCCTGTCGTTTTTCTTATTGCTTTTGATCTTCTTTTCTTTTCCATGCCGTTGACGTTGTTGAGCTTCGGCTCAGGTGAATTGTTGCGTGTAGCCGACTAAAATTCTGAAAGCGCGAACTGATCGTTGGATTCATAAGCCAGTTCTAGTGGGAACACGTAAGGAATAATTCGGAAATCACCTTCATCTGGCACTTGGTTATTGCTTTTAAGTTTAAATGATAGCGTATCCCCTTTGGCTAACTCAAACAAGGGCGTATTAGTAGAGCTGCCGCTGTTTACGAAATTTCCTAACTTCTCCCCTGGGGTAATCGAGCAAGTCCTATCCCCCCCCGCCTGAACCCCGTTGATGAATATCTGGATTTGAGAAAAGCCGCTTGTGACTGCTTGATCAAAAGCTACGTCGGCGTTGAGGAATACGCACGCAAATGGAGCAGTCCACGAGGTGGAGCCGTCCCATAGCGTTGAAAAGAGGTAAGCCGATTTGTTACCTGCTCCTTTTGTGATAGCAAATTTAGCAACTGCGCGCCCTCTGCGCTGGGGCGAGATTATCTTCGCTAACACAGGCCCTGAGTAGATGTTGTCTCTGACTAAGATTTCGCTCCCTCCGGCTGCGACGTACGCGACTCCTCCCATGTTTTCAGAAACGATTACAGGGCCAGGGATGTCGGAATTCACAACCATAACCCCAACCGAATCCCCATGAAACATGTTTCGAGAGACTACTACGTCCCTGCACTGGGGAGAGTCGTTAGGGTCTACACCGTCTGGGTCGACCCACCCTACCAAGTTCTGATTCTCAATAGCTATCCGAGCTACGCCCCCCACTACCGATGTCTCGTCGTAAAGATGATTTCCAGTGACCGTTGTGGACTTTGGACCCTCGAGGCGGATGCCGACTGCTGCGCCAGTAGTGGTTATCCCGCTCCCAAAAACTATTTCGTTGTTAGTAACGCTCACTCGTCTGACTACGTTAGGCGTTGATGTCGATTCCTGGCCGACGTATATCCCCATACCCCCAAGTAGCCCGGAATACTTAACCCGGTTGCCAGTTATAACTGCGTCCTGAGAATCAGACAAGTAGATGCGAGGCTGTGATGTGGATTCTACCGTGTTGTTCTCAATCCGTACGCCTTCGCAAGTGTGAACTCCCAAGTCGTCGCCCGATTCCGTAATTGTGTTACGAGATATAAAGACGTTCTTACCGTTACCTGCTCCAATGCTTTCCGATGCGTCCAGCTGCATGTTGAACCGGTTGTCTTTTACGGTGATTCCATCCCTGAACACTGCCCCGCTAAAATAATAACTATCATTAAACGAGATGCCTAGAACTTTACTACCTACGTTTCCGTTAGTGTTAAAAGTGCAATTAGAGACGGTGCCCCGGTCGTAGTGGGCTATGTGCAGTAGTTCGCTTGCCGTCTGGCCGGGCGCCATCGTAAACGTCAACCCGTCAATCCTACCTGTGAGAGGGAAAGCTGTCGTTGCTCCTACGTTTTTATATCCAACGTTAATCCACCGAGACTCTGTCGGGGTAGCCGCTAAATAGAGTTCCGCTTTGCCGTGCCCTAGCAATGACCCACTAGAACCAAAGAATAGGTTGTCTGTCGCGTAGCGACCTGGCGGCACTTCGACGTCACAGTCGGCAACGTCAGCAGAATCAATAGCCGCCTGGAGCGAGGCCGTGTCATCAGTCACCCCATCCCCCGTCGCGCCAAACCGCCTAACGTTAGCCACTGTTTGATCTACTGCTAGGAACCTGCCCACGCTACCAGGACCATCAATGACGAACCCTCCGTCAATAGCGGCTGCTGACTCTGAGTCGTATCGGTAGACGTTAGCGCCACCATCACTAGCAGCATAGTAACCTAGCGTTTGCACTAGCTGGCCGGATGCCATGCTGACGTTTGCTAAGTCGGCTACGGAGTCGACGGTTTGGATATTGTGATCGTATACGCCCATAAAAAAGTTGTTTAGTTGGCTCGGGCCTTAAGGGTTCCTTGGTTTAGGTCGACAACGCCTCCGGTTTCGTTCTGAAACCTAACGCTTACTGTGTCCGCTGCGCTGACCCAAGCAGAAACAGTGACCCCCTGCGTGTCTTCGGTAAATGCTGCTTCGGCAAAGTCGCCTAACGCTGCTCCTGTCACTGTCACTGTTGTGGTGACGCCAGAACCATCCGCTAGCGATGGGGGGTTATAAGTAACAGCGCCCGAGTTTCCAGCCAGAACGTTAGCTACGTTTAGCGCATCTAATGCCGTCTGAGTCATGTTGTCGAGTTCCTTTCGGAGTTCTTCACAACAGGAGCTGACGCATGCCACGGATTTTATGTGGCAAGAATCGAGCGCCGTGAAGCCGGACGGAATGGCGGTGTCATCAAAGGTGAAAGTGTAGGTCCGATCGTATCCAGTGCCTCCAGGCCCCTCGGAGACGAACGTCCCTTCGATGGCTGCGGTGACGTCCGTACTGAAGAAAGTTTGATTCAGGTAGAGAGAATAAGTCTCACCCACATAAGGCGTGGAGTCCGCCCCACAAGGTGGGTTCCCGGACCATTTAACGGTTACCGTTGCCATATTAGAAAGTTGTTAGAGTTTAGGGCGGACCCTCCGCTAAGAGAGCCCGCCCTTGAATGTTCAGCCTAACCCTTATGCAGGAGTAGGATTGATCGTCACCGTGACAGGATCAGGTGTTCCCGTGGCTCCGGTAGGAGCGGAAAACGTGACCACAAAGTCAACCGCAGCCGCGATGTCGTCGTCGAGGATGGGAACCGTGATGCACTTATCACCAGTCTCACCGTCCGCCCAAGTGAGCGTTCCAGTACCTCCAGTGTAGTTAGTCCCATCAACTGCAGTTCCGTCAGAAGTCGCGTAGTCGATGCTTGCCGCACCGTCGTCGCCTTCCTCACGACTGATGCAGATGACTGCCTCAGTGTCCGTCGCTTCAACTCGAGCCAATGCCGTGCCGAACGGAGCCTCAAAGACACCCGTTCCTGCAGGAAGATCACCACCACCCGTAAGCAGTGCCGAACCTTCGCATGGTTCGCAATCGCCACCACGTGGGTCGCAGTAGTTATCTTCGCTTGAAGTCGCTTTAGTCTCTGTCACTGGTTCGTCGTCTGGGCAGCAGTTGTTTACCAAGGTGATGCAACGATGCACTGGTTGTGCAAGAATCGCGCCGTGATCAATCTTGTCAGGACGATTGAACAGACCGAACAACACTCGCTGACCCATCTGTTGAAACTGGTTCCGGTCATTCGGACAGTCGCCAGGAGTCTTGACTGCGTGAGGAGCAACCCAATACGTTTTGAACGCAGTCGGGCTAGCATACACATTATCTTTGATCCGCTCTTCGCCGCTCGTTGGAATGTTGCCAGGAGCGATGAATGGAACGTATTGAACGGAATCCTCGAGATACCAGTGAAGCACTTCATACTTGGGAAGGCTTCGTCCGTTGCAGTCAATGTTACAACCCTCCATGAGAGCGTAGTTAGGACGAGCCGTCACGCCATACTCCGTGCCAGCTTGATGAACGTGGGCTCGAGGACGAATGAACGTGCAGGAATCTCCACGATCGATGACACCAACATAGTCAGGCATCATCTTAGAAATGTAACGAATTCCGTCGTATTCCTGGACCATTTCCGCACGGAATGGGTCCTCGATGACGCGAGCACAACCACGATCGATTCCTTTCTGGCGTTGGTCGTCTTCGATCGCCTTCTGAATCTGGTGGTGACTTGCCTCAACCGTAAACCTCTTTCCGAAGTTGTCAGGATCCATATTCACGATCTCTTGGATACGCTTAATGAACTCGTGGTTGAGGTACCCCTGAGGGAGGTAAGGGAACTGTCCGTTGGACAAACCACGGTCAGCCGCGAACTCCATTGTAGGAGCGATAGACGTGTTGCCGGGCCCGCGTTTGAGCACGAGATCCCACATCAAGTAATCGAGGTCTGCTAGGATTAGCTTGGGGCCGTCGTTCCGAATCGCCATCAAGTTGGCCTTAACCTCTCTCGGCTGAACCATCGCAGCATCCACACAAATGGTAGGATATCGACGCTCGTAGCTGTAGAAGCTTGGACGATAGGAATCCACGCCGAACGTGAACTCTCCACAGTAGCTACTTCCGCAAAGTGGGTCGTGGGCGTCTCCGCCTTTCGTTTGAATCGGACCAGATTCACCAAAGCAATCGATCCCGTTCTGTTCTCCGTCGACGGGTGTCTTGTCTTCACAGGCAACGTCCTGGATCGCTCCAGGATCTACGGAGCTCATTGAAAAGACCTCTTCGATCGGGCAAAGACCATTTCGGTCCCCCATCATTTTACGAGAGAGTCTCGCAATAGTACCAATCTTGGTACTGGTGAACATATGACGAGACGTTACATTCAAATAACGCTCGAGTTGATTCCGGGTTTCCGAGAAACCTGGCATGTAGGTGGAGCAATCAGCCATTATTGTAAAAAGTAAAAAGTAAAAAGTTAGTCCTGACGTAGTGCCAGGAAGTCTGTTTTCCCTTTCACTCGGCGGGCGAATCCCGAGCCTACTCCGTCAGATCCGGTGGCTGATTTCCGGTAACATGCTCCGACTAAGTCTTGCCCCACCTGGGAAGATGAGGAGTTTCACCTAAGTGAACCCAATGAACGGCATATAGAGAAATGCCGCCTAGTCAAGGCTTTTCATCTACTCAATCCGTCAATCCGCTTCGCCCGACGCAGTCCGCTATCGTTGGCCATTTGGAAGATGGACCTAACTGCCTGCTCGCCTCCCCGTAGGGATGCAAGCCCTCGATCCGGCAACGGTGCCAGCTTCCGATCCACTATCAGACAAACCAATCCGGTGAATGCGTCCGCATGGTCAGGGGATTCATTCCTATTTCTCTCTTTGTAGTTTTTCTTCGACTCGAGCGCGATCTTCTTCGCATCTGTCGCCGTCTTGCTCTTTGACTCTGCTTTCAAACGCAATTGCATCTGATCTAACGCTTTCTGAGCGATAAAAGCGTTCTTTATGTGCCCGGCGCGCAACATGGCAGCAGTACACACCCACATTTGAGCGGCTCGATTGACGCAAATCTCATCGAACCGCTTCCGGACCTTCACCCGCTTCTTCCCCTTCCCCTCGTTGACGAACTTGAACTCAGCCGGATAGGCGAGCTTATTAGTGGGAGCATCTCCGTAATAAATCCCCTCAACTCCCTCACCGAGAAAGTAAATCATCGCTGCGGTCAATTTCCCTCTCAAAGAGTCATCGAACCCGATGTTGTTGAATGGAATCTTGTTGTCGATCGCGTACTGAGCGACCCCCAAAGCACAAAGATCGAATGCGTCGATCGGTTGGCCCAAAGACATCGTCCCCTTCAGCCCACGAGATCCTCGAAGGCGCATCGCAATCTCTAGCAGTTCCTCCGTCCATTCCGAGAAGTCGTTCACGTGAACCTCGTGAAGGTCGTTGATGCGTATCTTCTGGTCCCGTCCCTCTCCGCCAAGCTTCGGGTATCCTAGCGACCCTGCGCACAGAATAGCACTGTCCCCGTGAGCCGTGAAAGACGGGTCAAAGAAGAGAAACTTTTCCTCCGTTTCCAGGTCAACGTCGTCATACGGCGCCCCTCCCTGGATCTCGGACTCTGTAATCAGAACCCGGCTGACCGAAGCAATCGAAGGAAAGGCGTCACCCTGGGCAAGGTAATCCGGCGAGTCTTTCCCGTATTTCAGAAGGTCGTCGTGCTCCTTGTTCCCCAGCAAATACGGGTAGTAGTCATGGCCTAGCAGCATGTTCGGGCTCTTCAACGCCCTCATCCGGACTGAATACCCCCCGTTCACTGCCTCCCAGCTGTAATCGTTCTCGCGATTCAACTTCCCCCACGGAATGTGCTCCGGTTGGTGGAATCGTCCGTCCAGTCCCGCGATGTTCCGAAAGTTCGTACCTGTCCGCACACGCAAACCTTTCTGAGACTTCAAGTTGGCCAGGATGTCCAGAATGGTTGTGTTGGGGAACTCTCCAGCCTCATCCAGGTAAACCCCTAGCTGACCTCGAGGTCCTTTCTCCTGCCCCGTCAGTTTCTTTCCTCGCAAAACCCCAACGTGGTGGAACACAACCAAAGTGATAGTACCTGGCCCGGCCCACCTATTCTTGATTAGTGATAGGACCCCCTGACGTCGATACACTGGGATGCCGTGTTCTTTCAGTCGATCAGCAGCCTGATTGAATCCAGCCCATAACAGATACTCAGCAGCCGACTTGTATGGCGACGCCACAAACGCCTCTGAGTGCTCCGGAAACCTAGCAATACTCATGAAGGCGTCCAGGATGATGAAGTTCGTCTTTCCGCTAGAGGCGTGGCCCATCATGTGCATCTGACGGATACCTCGATTCTCACACCTAATCGATTCCCGCACCAATCGAACTAAGTTAGGGTCATGGCACATCCACGGCATGAACTCGCCGATGTATCGCATGCGGTGGAACAACTCCCGATCCTCTTTCGACTCCAGCTCCCAGGGCACGCTCCCGTTCCACAGATTCTCGTATTCCTCCGGAACCTCCCAAAACTTGGCGTCTAGTATTAGACGCTCTATCTCCAGAGGATCCGTGTCCCCAAACATCGCCACGTATGGTGGGTCTGTCAGATCGTCGCAGTCCTGCGGCATGCGGGACTTACACCCACAGTTACATATGGGGAAAAGTTCTGGCTCCCCAATAGGTAGGTTCTCCAGAAAGTCGAAGGACATCTAAATCCCCATCTTTGCGAAGGAAGCGTCCAAGGCTTTCTGTGCCTCTTCCGGCGTCATCTCTGCTTCCGTCTTCGCCTTCTTCTTCGGTGTCGGCTTCGATGACGGGATGGGGGTCTTGCGCGTCTTCCCTTTCGTTGTTGTCGCCAAGTCTTTGGCTAACATTGGCAACAAGCGAAGCGCCATCAACCCCTGTGCCAGGACTTCAGGGAGTTGTTCTGACATTGCCTCAACTTTCTGCTTGTTCTCAAGGTAGAGCTTCTTCTGCTCCGCCACGTCTGCGGCGTTGAGGCTTGCGTCAGGTTTGAATGGCGCTGCCCCTGACAGAATGTTCTGAATACTCTCGATGTCCCCTTTAGCTAACTCTGTTAGTTTAGCTCCGTGCTTGGAGTCTTTCATGATGCCCGCAGCAATCGCCCTAACCGAATATGGATTCGCCTGGACCTCCTGAGGCTTGACGTTAAAGATGCCTGTTAGTTTCGAATTCAAGTCTGACAGTTTCTCTTCGTAGCGAGCCTGAGCGAAGTCATAGATCTTCTCGTCCTGCAGATCGTCGAACTCCTTGCGAAGACTCTGCCCACGCATCTCAAACTCAGCCGCCTCATCAGCTAGACTCAAAACCGATGCCGCGTGTTCGCTCCCGAATTGATGTGCCACCTGCTTCTCGAAATCGTTACGAGCGGCGTCATACTGCTCCGCCGGTAGCAACTCAATCGCTGCCGCCATCTCTCGAAGGTTCTTCTCCATGCCCGGCGTTGCCAGTTTGGTGCGTACTGCGCCACTCTTGACCTTACGAATGGCCCTCACCTTCCAAGACTCGTACTCTTTACTGAGGTCCTGATAGGGCTTGTATTCCTCGTAGGAAAGCCGCTGCGGCTCCGTGGCGGAATCAAGCTGCTCCTGCTTGTATTGCTCAAGCTTGTCCGCCGCTTCCTTCGCTGCGGTCCTAGCCTCCTTCTGCTCATTCTCCACGGCTATTTTCTCCGCCTTCACGCGCAAGTAGGCTTTCCTCAAGTCGGAAACCTTCAACTTGTCGATCTCCGCCAAGGTCCCCTCAATGTCGAAGCTTCCGGCTTGTTCGGGGACCTCATCCTCAGATTCGGGGACCTCATCCTCAGATTCGGGGACCTCGTCCTCAGATTCAGTTTCCTCCGCCTCATCCTCAAAGTCATACTCGGACTTCTCCCCCTCCAAACTCAAGTCCGGAAACTCTACCGGCGACGGGAATAGCTCATCCGAGGGCTTGTTCTCCTCCAAAGCTGTCGTCTTTTTAGGCTCTGCAACTGGTTCAACGTCAAGGAGTTGTTCACCCTCGACCCTTAACTCGCCCGCTTTACTGTCCTGTTTAGAGGGCTCCGTGTCGCCTGTGTAGGCTTCGCGTTCTGCCTTCTCGGTGGCGTCTGAAGATGCTGTGAGGTCGGCGAGCAAGTCGCCGAAAGGATTGTCTGCCATGATTATCTAGATGTTAGGGGTGGGGGCGTCTTTGCAGGGGCGCCTCTGCGTGAATGTTTGTCGAAGACGTCCTGAATGGCGTCCGATACCATCGAAACCGCCTCTATGACCCTCCCACGCTCCTCGTGCGTGGCTTTTGACTCCTGGGCAATGTCCATGCATGCCCGGGTCAAACCCCCCTTTAGAGCGCGTAAGGTTTGCCCCACCGAGTTCGGATCCAGTCCGGTATTCGGCCCGAAGGCAATCTCCACGGCGTCCGTGATGACGCCTTTATGACGGTTTATGTCGATTATCCACCATTGGGCGGATTGCTATCCTCCGTCAAGCGCAGCGCCGCCTCCTGCGCGTCCATAGCAGTTTTTTGCTGTTCTAGACGCAAACGATCGTCCTCGTTCATCAAACGACGCCCCTGGATGATCTCGTTGAACTCCTGCTGACGATCCTTGTGCTCCTGCTGAGCCGTGTCTTTCAACTGCTTGAACTGGAAAGTGCGCTCCTCTCGATCCTCTTTCGCCGCCTGCAACTGAAGCTTCGCCTGATCAAGTTGGAGACTTGGGTCCTGCTGAGCCTCCTGAGCCTGTAACATGTTGTTCAGGGGCTCCTGCGCCTCCGTAGAGATGCGTTGAATCTCCGTCTGGAAGGATTGAGCCAGATCACGTTGCCCGCGCTCCTCGAGCTTCTGGATGAGCAGAATGGCATGTTGCCCAATCGTGACCAGTCCCTGGTACTGAGTCATCGATTCAAACTGTCCGGCTTGACGTGCTTGTCCGACCAGCATGTCGCCCACCTCAATCAACTTCGGCAGCTGCCGCTCCGGGACGTCCGCCTTCGTCACTGGGATCACCACGAGCAACTGCATCATGTCCCCAGCCTTCCGAAGGGCAAGTGCCTCCTGCTCCGGCGCCACCTCCTCTGCGTGCTCCATGAGCTTCTCTGCGCGTTCCCAGTCGTCAGTCGTCTCTGCGATCCACTCCGTGATGACGGCGTTTCTCGCCTCGGCTGGATACAAGCCAATGTGTTGAATCATCCGATCCACCGAAGCCCTCCTCGCAGCCGGGTCGCCGTTACCAGTAAGCCGGGCGTAATCCGTCGTGACGTTCTCCGGATAAAACCATTCCAATTCCACTTCCTGGCGTTTCAACTCTTCCCGAACCTTCTTCATGGCGTCGTTCGTCCGGCCAAAGAAATGACTCGATTCCATCTCCGCCAGAATGCGCCTGCCCACCTCTTGGCAAAGCGTACGCAGTTTCTGCGCGAACCTCACCCCACGATTGGATGCCGTCCGGGTGTCGTTGTTCTGCCGGGCGAGTGATTGAACCCTCAACTCCCCGGCTGCCGGATCAGATTGCCCCGTGAAGCCCACGGCGTTCTCGTTGGCCTGCTGCTGCAGGTATCCGATCATGTTCAGACTGTCACCGATGCTGGTGCCGTTCTTGCTCTTGTCGACAAACTGCACGCCAGCTGGGATGAGCGAGTTGGCCCGGTAGCCGTCCTTCACCCACTTCTCCAGCGTCTTCACGTCCGCAGAGTCTGCCACCTCTAGAAGAGGCGTGTTCTTGTCCACGGCTCCGTTGACCATGCTGGACAGAAGCAAGTTCGTCCACCTATCACTGTTATAGTTTACGTGGCCTAGCCCCTTGATCGTTCCCCATGTCGGAGAATCGACGCCGAGGTTGCAATCGAGAACAAAATCCACGATGGCATTTCCCACGTCTGGATACGCGGCTTTCCTGGCGAACAGTAACGGGTCGCCACTGGGCGGGACTCGGTCCACATCTGAAGATCTCGGCTGAAATCTGGCGACTATGTAAAAATCTACGGGGACGCCTGCAGAAGGATCGGAGAAGTCTTTAACATAAACATAAAAGCAGCGGAACCTGGAGTTATAGAACTCACAGAGATTCTGACCAATCGAACCTTGGTTGGCCCACTCCTCCGGACTGACGTGCTCGACGAGGCTGTACATGTCGTCGAACGTAGAGATGTAGGTCGCCTTCGGTCCATCTGTCGCCGTGACGGCATCGTAGCGACGTTCCCAGATATCCTGGATGAACTTCTTCGCATCCGGCGTCCAGCCCTCCTGCTCCTCGGAGATGGCGGTCAGGGCGTCTCCTATCTGCAAATCTGAATAGACGCACCAACGTTGGAAGTTGTCGTCATGGGGATTCTGGGGGGCGTCTGAATCGGTGAGGATCTTGGCGCTAAACGGACGCCAGTCGTCGCCATCGGGCGGAAACATCAAGATGGCGTCGCCGTGGGCGATATGCCGGTCGATCATCTTTTCGATCTCGACGAGGAATCTGGGATCCTGTTTCCGCAGGTAGTCGTCGATGACCTTGGTGAATTTGCGTTCCTGGGCAAGCTTCTCGTCGGGGGTGCCGTCGTAGTCTTTGAGGGTGAACCAGAGCAGCCGCTGCGGGTTCAGAATCGCCGCTAGCGTCTCCTCCTTCGCCTTTACGAGCCCATTCCTACCCACCAAGTAATTGCTATGGTCGACGAGTCCCAGGGTGTCCTGGTCGTCCTCAGACTCCATGAGCTTGCCTGAATAATACTGGCTGACGATGGCACAGTCTTTAGACCAATCTTGATCCGCCTCCTGCCAATCCCTAACAAGATCCAGAAGCCTGGAGCCTTGGCTCTTTGTATTGTCGCCGTTGAGTGTAACCGCCATAGGGCGGACTATGCCCTATAAACCAGCGTGTTGTCAAGATTCCCGCTTCTTCCGACGACGGGTGGATTTCTTGGCTGGGAGGACGTCGTCGGCGATCGTCGTCCTCAATTCCTCCGACGTGAGCCGGTCAGCCGGGATGCCTGGGCGGTTGCGGGGAGTCATGAGTCTGAGAATCTCCCGTGCGTCCTCCGGATTTTTAGCTCCCGTCAAAGCCGGAATCTTGGCACTCTCGTTAGGCTTGTTTAGTTCAGCGTCAGCGGCGTGGTCCAGTTTCTTCAGGAGGATCTTCGACTCCGTCTTGATGAGGTTCTTCATCGCCTGGAGGTTCGTTTCGTTCTGCAGATGCGTCCCAGAAACGTCCAAATATTCCTTTTTCAGCTCACCCAGATGCTTGTTCATGGCGATCATTTCATCGTCGTCTACTGGGACCGAAAGCCGCACCATAATGTCGTCCATCTGTCGTCCGTAGTGGTCTTCGAGCGCCTTGAGTCGGGCCTGGACGCCTTCGGGCAGGTTGGCATAAGGGTTCTTCGGGTCGGGTGGTTTGATCATATCAGAACAGAATTTAGTGTTAATATGCAGGGTGTCCAGTCCCAGGTCCAGGTCTAAAAAGTTACACGGATTTGTCGGATACTTTTGTAGCGCTCCTGTGAAGTGCTAGAGGAAAAATAGCTCCCAGAGGGCGTCCAGGTCGCTACCGTAGCTTCGGCCTAGGTTCTTAACCGCAGCCACCTCACCGTCTATAGACTCGGTCTCTCGATGCGCCCACCGGGACCGGAAACTAGTGGGTCGCGCCGGATTCGACAACTCGGTGTTTTCACCCTGTATTTTAAGCACCTTACCTAATCACCAATTTATTTTGTTGTAAGGGGCATGTGCATAATGTAAGAATTTTTTGTTGTATTGGTAGACTCCTCCAGAAAAGGGGTCCAGAAATTTTTGTGTGAATGTAGCTCCTTTTAGTAATAGTGTGAGATTATTTAGTGAAAGTGTTATAAAA
>Ga0208899_1001841_pt1 | contig 14612 bp, 19 predicted proteins | sample VirMetDEL_Nov_24_FD_184518 | JGI IMG/M metagenome (GOLD analysis project Ga0208899, IMG submission 184518) | Aqueous microbial communities from the Delaware River and Bay under freshwater to marine salinity gradient to study organic matter... | ecosystem: Environmental > Aquatic > Marine >... | reverse complement strand
GCAAATCTAACTAATATTTCTTGATAATTTCCAAATATTTTTTCAGCTGGGACAAATATTATGTCTGATTGATTTTTAAAATAATTATTAATATATTCTGCAGTGTATTTTACTGTAGTTTGTTCATCAGTTCCTAAATTTATAATTTCGCCATTTGTTGTTTGTTGATTATTTAAAATACTTACAAAGCCAGATGCTATATCATTTGCGTGAGAAATTGATCTAGTTTGCAATCCATCACCATGTATTACAATGTCTTTACCCTGAGATGATAATTTAGCAAATAATGGAATATGTCCTCCACTCCATGTTGTCGAAGACCGTTTTGAAGCACACCCAAAGATACGTATTACGGTACACTCTAATCCTTGTTGTTGAAATGTATTTAGTATGTGTTGTTCACTATACCATTTCGATAATGCATATGAATATCGAACATTGGTAGGTGCACCCATTGTTATATTATCGTCTTCACAAAATGTTTTCGAATTACCGTATATATCACTTGTAGATGCAAATATAAATTTAGTTTTATGTCGCAAACAACGTTGAACTAATAACTTAGTCATATGATAATTTGTATCTAATATATCTGCAGACAACACACTACCATCCCATGCTTTTTTTAATGATGCAAAATGATATATAACATCATATTTTGTTTTATAGTTTTCAATGTTTTCTACTTTGTCATGTATAAATTTAAAATTTTTATTTTTTATAGCATCTGTCAGGTTATCTAAACTTCCATATGATAAGTCGTCAATTCCATCGACCATATGTCCTGCTTCGAGCAATAAATCTGTTGTGTGACTACCGATTAATCCTGCAGCACCTGTAACTAATATTTTCATATATTAAAACTTTTTAATGGGCCAGTTGATATATCGTGATGATAATAGTCCCATATTAATGTATCTTTGTAATTATCTTTTATTTGTTCAAATCCTTCTGTTATATTTTCATGATTCCAGCCCCATCTTTTTGACCATGCATCGAAATTAGAATACTTGCCAAAATGATAGTCGTTACCTCTTTTTGCGCCTGGCGCTGATGAATGATCGATGCCATATTTTGTTTTTAATTGTTGATCATTCAGTGTGTATATATCAGGTAATATTAAACACGGATAATTATTATAATTAAATTGCATTGCAATATCTGGTAACCATAAATGAAATTGATATTCAGTTGTTGGTTTTATAACTTTATTCCATTTTTCTACATTTATACCAATAGATGCCCACATAGGAATTTCGATAATAAATGGATCTGCCCATTTATCTGTTTGTAACAATGTTTCATTGAACTTAGGACATAAATATCGATATCGTCGATCATGACAAGATAAATGAAGAATTCCTAAAAATCCTAATGGATATTTATTATCTAGAAACTCATGATATGAGTTTTTTGTATATCCTCCTTTATCTAAAACATTAAATCCAATAATACCAAATTCATCTAAATTACCTAATTGGATTCGATTATCTATATTTGCAAAAAAATCTTTAGATATTGGATAATGATCATGTTGGAAACATAAAATCCATTTACATTTAGGACGTTCATTATTAATAAAATCAATTAATGTTTGAGTAGCCATTTGAACTCCTCTAGATTTATTTTCTAGAAAAACAATATCGTGATTTTTACAAATAGATTTACCTTTTTTGATTTCCTCATCGCAAGATTTATCATCAACGTTTATAAATTCAAATCCTTCAGTATCAATATTTTTTAACACTTCGCCTTCTAGCATATCATAATTATTTCTAGAAGATACATATACTATTATATTATCTTTATTCATTCTTTTATCCAACACCAACGTTCGTGGTTTTCATTAGTTAACCACATTTCAAAATGGCCTTGTTTATTTTCAAAAAATTCGTTTACAGCAATCCGTGCACCAGGGTATTTATGTGAATAATATTCATCAAATATTACTACCCCACCTTCTACTACATTATCATATAAATTTTCTAAACATAATAAATAACTTTCATATAAATCCGAGTCTAGATGAAGTATACCGATATCTTCTGTAAATAATGGTGTAGTATCCTTGAATAATCCTTTTATAAGTTTAACATTATTAAAATCATTACAACTATTAAAAATATTTCCAATATTTAAAAAATATTCTCCTTCTAGATGTTTTAAAGAGTTAAAATTATCAGTTCGTATTTTAGCTTTTTCATAATGATCTTCTGTTATACTACCAGTTGACCATAGATGTTGAAACATAATAGGTAAATCATTAGGATGATGTTTTGATATAGGAAATCCTTCGAAGCTATCCATCCCAATTAATAATCTATCTTGAAACAAATTATTTTGTTCACAATATAAAGCAGCAGGTATAAGTGTTTTACCTTGAAATGTGCCGCATTCGACATACTGGCCCTTTGGTGAGGTTTTAAGTTTTTCTAAGATTAATATTATATTATTTATAGGTTCTAACATATATTTAGTTCTATATATATCTTTAATATACTCACAATCAGATAAATGTTTTGATGTGAATTGTTTTTTTGTAATATTTTTCATTGTATGCATTGTTTTATATACTCCATATAATATTGTGTGCTATTAAAATCTTTGCCGCCCTCTAACGTATCTCTAATAAAGTTTTTATTAGTTTCATAATCATAAAAAATCCCTGTTTGACCTGTTCCTGGAATCAATGTAGTCGGTATTCCTAATTGTATAGGTTTTAAGGCTAAAGTACTAGGAGCACTATATACTTCTACACTTTGCGCAATTAATTTGTTATCGTCTTCTACATCATATACAATACTATAATCTAAACTTTTAGGTAATATGCTATTTAAGTATTGTTTATTTTTTTGCATATTAAGTCCGATTCTAGATTTTAATTTTATCACTACGGGATATCCACTTTGTTGTTGCAGTGATAATAAATCAATTGAATCAAAAACTTGTTTATCGAATAGTTTAAAAAAAGTACCATTACCTGTAGATATTTGCCCTTCGTGCCCTAGATAGCTAATTATAACTAATATATGTTTTTTTTCAGTATTCGAATATGTTTTTAGTATATCATTTGCAGGTATGCCAGCTGGTATTTGGTGATCATGTTTAACTTCTTTTCGGCCGAATACAAAACATTTATCATATGATTTACCGACATTTTTTGTTTCATAGTTGTGTTCCGTAACTCCATGACTACATGCTAATACTAAACATTTTTTACGTTGATATATTTCTGATAACCCATTAAACTGGCGATTATCATCTGTAATAATTAAATCATATTTATCATAGTTTGTGTTTATATTTGTATATACATTATCAAAATACTGCAAATATTCATTGTCAAACTGATTTCTTAAATCAATATCTCCTGGCCATCGATATGACGAGTTCATTTGATACAACTTCATTAAATCCAAATTATAATATTTTGATAATTCAGAAATAATAGGATATATTCGTTCGCCAACACGATATTGCGTTGTTACAAATAAGATATTAACTGTTTTCATTTTATTGTTTAGTTAAAAATTCTTTAATATATAACTCAATACTTTGTTTTGGATTATATCCATATTTTTTAGTTTCACTAATATCTGCTAATGTAATTCTGGCTTCGCCTGCACGTGTTGGTATATATGTTGTATTATCACTAAACATGGCAGCAATTTCATTAATTGAATAATTTGTTCCAGTACCTAAGTTATAAATTTCTCCTCTATGTTTATCTTTACTCAAACATATTAATCCGTCACAAATATCATGTACATGAGTGAAGTCTCTACGTTGTTCACCATCACCTGTTATAGTTAGAGATTCACTATTTGAATACTGCCTTTCAAAGATACCTATAATAGTTGCATATGTTCCTTCCGTTGGATGTCGATCTCCATATACATTGAAAAATCTAGCACTCACCGTTGATATATTATATACTTCAGAATACATTTTCAACGTTTCTTCACCAGTCCATTTTGCAAATGCATATGGGTTTAATTTTGGTCCACCATATGCGGAACTACTAGCAGCATATATAATTTTTGCATTACATCTCCTTGCTAATTCACAAACATTAACAGTACCCATTATATTGGACTGAAAATAACGTATTGGATCTTTAAATGATGGTTGAATTCTTGCAAGAGCTGCTAGATGAAAAATTAAATCAAAATTTAAATCTTCATATTTAACATTATCTAAGTTGTTAATATCATCAATAATGTATTTAACATTTTTATGTTTGTTGTTTCTACTACTAGATTGTGAAGATAAATTATCAATAACAGTTATTTCATAATCCGTTGTTTCTAATAATTGTCTTACTAAGTTATATCCAATAAATCCTAATCCACCGGTAACTAATACTCGTTTTTTCATTTATAACTTCTTTTTATTATACCATGCATTACTATACATTTCATTTTGTCGTTCTTGTCGATCAATTGTTTTATCATGTCGTAGACACCATTGTTCTTCAGTTGGTAAATAACTCATTGTACGGTATCCGTCTAACACTTCGTGAACCCTATTCACCCATTTAATCTTGTTGTTGTTCTTGTAAATGCGCCATTGAAAGTCTGGAAAGTTTACCCAACCTTGATCATTAACGCCCCATTTCCATTTATTAATATGTTCTTGTGTAAGTCCGTCCACAGTATTTATTCTTGGTACTTTTAATACGTCTACGTCGTTATGTTTTAATATTTCAGGTAACATATCCAACATGTATGTCGTTGGCATTTCGTCGGCATCAATCTGAAATATATAGTCCCCTTTACATTTAGATGTAAGATGGTTCTTCATATGTGAAAAGTCACCTAGAAATTCATAGAAATGCCAATTGAACTTTCCGTTAATAGAATGAGATCTTAAATATGATTCTATTTCTGAAGATCCACTTTTACTGTCAAATTGAATTACAATTTCATCTTGATGTCGCTTATTGGTAACTAGAAAGTTAACTAACCGTTGTATCTCTACAAATTCATTGCAAACTGGTATAGCGTAACTTATCTTCATTCTGCGTGATTTTCTAAATCGTTTAACAATGCTTGTGCTTCTCCAAAATTATAGTATTTTGCTTTACCTATATTTATATAATAGTCAGTTAAATCTGAATTTAATCCTATACCGATATCAATACTAGTAGTTATTTTATATCTTTCTATTTTTAATAATTCTGTTTCTTTCTGTGTCATAATATATTATATTAAATTTACATTAAAAATCCAATTATACTTTTTGAAGTTTTGGTAATTTTAATTTAGGTAGTTTCAATTCTACTTGTTTTGGTATACTATCAGTTCCTTTATCAATAATATCCAATAACAAATCATATTGTTTTGATACAGCAGTTTCTGTAAAATTGCTATTAACAAAATACCTTTGACGCGTTGCCAATTGTTTCCAACGTTTATAATTTTTAAGAACGTCTACTAACATTTTGCTGGCATATCCATAATCAACTGTAAACCACTGAGCTTCTTTTAGCAAAAAGTCATTTGCTGCAGATTCATGTATGTTGGTCAATGTTCCTGGTAATGCACATATGAATTCCCTTTTCAAGAAGTCAGCCTGGCCGGAATAATGTGGAGCAATGATAGGTTTGCCTGTAGTAGCAAATTCTAATAACGGTCTACCGAATCCTTCTGCTTTTGTAAAGCTAATCATGGCTTTGATCTTGCTGTTATTATATAATGCATTCATTTCTGCATTTGTTAAGTCACCATGTATTAAATACACCGACGGTAGTTTGTGTTTCTCTGCTCCAAACGTATCTCGTATCTGATTGATTCGGTTTTCAATCTCCCATCGATCAGTTACACTATACGTAGCTCCACTTGTTTTCATTACCAAAGCCGGCTTAGTTTTTTTGTCTTTAAATGTTTTAAAGAAACAATGTAAAGCTCCACTAATATTTTTACGATCTTCTCCTAGTTGTCCCGACAACCAATGTCCACACATCAAGAATGCTTCTTTTTCTTGTATTGTTGACAATGCAGGTACCGTAGTAGTTACGTTGTTGCTATCATATATTTTATCATCAAAATATTCAGATATTACCTGCAGATTAGTAGTTATAGTTTTACCATGTTTTGCTGCAGTATCTTCAAATGTCTTTTTGGTAAATTCACTTGGAACAATGGTTATTTGCATTTGATTGATTCTGTCAATCCATTCTGGGTTGCACACACTACCTTCTGTTCCTGCTGTGACTCCTATATTGTATTGACCAACTGCTTGGAACTCATTAGGCACAGTTATTTGTACCCAGATATCTGGCTTAGTTTGTAATGGTAGTCCTATAAATTTTTGTCTCCACTCAGTAGGTATAGGATATGTAAATGGAGTATTGCCCCAAGGCATCGAAAGTAGATTAATATCCCATTCATCTTTTTTCTTGTCCATAAATTGTTTAATAACTTCCCGGGCATGATGTCCGTAACCAGATTGTGTTGCTACTGGTGATGATATAACTACTTTTCTCATTATGCTATTCCTATGTTTTCGTATTGTTTTTCTTCAACTTTATTAAATGTATATCTTGGTCGTGTCATTGGTCGACTAATTAGCAAGTCAGTCATTTTGATAATTTTGTCTGCCATTTGTTTTGCAGTTAATCCATTATCTAAACAAAACTGTCTCCCCCTGCCGCCAAGTGCTTGTCGTGAAAACAAATCCATGTCCCACCAATAATGCATAGCTTCAGCTACATCTTCTGGTTGACATCGATCGTCAAATATATATGGTGTAGGCACACTTCCTTGCAATGATCTGTTGCTTGGAAATACTGGTTTCGCCCAATCACCATGTGTTTTAAATTTACCCATATGATTGGTTGGAAATTCTCCATTGAATCTTATCCATTCATTATTTTCATCTAGGAATCCACATTGGTCCTGAAGACCTCCCGTTACATTATTTATGATTGGACATCCGGATAACATTGCTTCTGTGCTACTTAGTCCCCAACCTTCGTTGCTGGCTATGTTCACAACAACATCTGCAACATTATACATTGCATTAAGATCTTGTATAGAAAGTTTAGCTTCTGAAAACATTATTTTACAATCCGGAGCAATATTCTTTGCTACTGCTCTTAAATCTGTTCCATTACCATCAGTGGGTGTAGTGTGCATAAGTAGCATTGTTTTGCTTCGTTGCTCTGGTGTTAACTTATCGTTAAACATTTTAAATGCAAGTATTACATCACCTGGTTGTTTTCTTCTGATATTCCTATTGTTCCAAAATACCACAAAGTCTGCACCATTAGCTTCTTTTATTTGCTTGTGCATATTTCGATATTCGGGTTTATTTTTATCTAATGGAATATATACATTTTCGTCTAATCCATGTGGCACATATCCGGTAATTATGCCTCCGCGATCCGTTTCTTTAGAATCATAGTCATAAACCTCAAATCCATTCTGTTTAAGCACTTCTCTGTGTATATTGTCTGACTGCTTACTGATTCCCATAATCATATCACAACTGCCGTAAAATGGGGCGTTCCACATTGGATATGGGAGATCGTCCCAAATTGAAAGATATGAAATAGGAACACCATATGTAGTTTTAATTTCATGCTCTAGTGCATATAGCCATGTCCAATATCTAGGATCAGTGAAATGCATAATAACATCTGGTTTTTCTTGATGTAATATAGAGAATAACACGTTTCGATCACCATACCCAGTCCATGGAATCACTTTTACATCAGCATCAACAACTCCTGTTTCTTTAGCTACTTGTTGGGATACATCTTGGCCTTTTCCGTGCTCAGGATGCTCTAATGCTGCTCCTAGTTGCACCCAATCATAATGGTGAACTGTTTTCATGATTATCTCACGACTAATGGTTCCTATACCACTCGGTAATCGAAAATCGTCAGATAGTAATAATATTTTTTTCTTGTTTGGTTTGTTAATGTCTACTGGTTGTAGCTTTGGTAACTTCATTTAAACTCCTTATAACTTTTATATAAATATTAACCTAGTAAAACTACTGGCTTTTTTTGTTTGTTAACATTAGTATATGCTGTTTTTAAAAATGGATCCATTTTATCTTCATTGGTCATTATAATCATGTAATCACAATTTTCTGCAATAAGTTTCATTCTGTGATGTAATTGACTGAAATGATATGATTTACCATAATATGTTTTAGGCATTGCTGAGTATAGATTGTATCCTGAATAAGACGGATTATATTCTTTATATGACATTCCAAATTCTAATGCATATTTTCTAACCATATGATTAGCACCTTCGGTACCACCTGCGCCTATTACAGTTACGTCGTCATACTTGGTTTTTAACTGTCGCAATGCTTCTTGAACTTTGCGTCTGTTCTGCCAATTTTTGTTTCCTATAATAGCTACATTCATTCTCGTATTCTATTTTCTTTAGGACAATTATCATAGTCTGTCTTGAACACACACCATTTGCAATTCTTTGCGCCTTTGCCGGCAATTGCTAGATATTTTCGGTCTGCATTCTTATTGCCTTTTTCATCAAAACATAATTCAACAAATTCATCTATTCGCTTCTGCACTTTCTTTTGTGTAACTGTTCCAGACGACGGTCTATGTTGTTGTATTCGTTTCTGTGGAAACATTGAGTTTTCCATTAGCTTGCGTTTTACTATAAAAAACTCTACATTGATATTTTCTTTAGGAATACCATACTGTTCTGAAAAATAATTTTTATATGTAACTAGTTGAGCTGATTTTAATGAGTCAGCTTTTTGATATTTATTCCAGCCCATTCTGCTTGTTTTAATATCAATTATATCAATTGTATTTGTTGGCTTGTGTCTTATAACTAAATCCATGAAGCCATACCAATACACAGACTCATTCTTTGCAGAAGCTTGTGTACACAATTCCATTTCGATACCTAATAATTCATAGTCTCGACTTGAAAAATATTGACCTCTTCGCTTCTTGAACCACTCTAATATAGCAACTCCATCTTCATGATATTCTGCCAACTGTAATGGATTAGAAAAATGTTCTCCATCCTTTTCGGCAACGCATTTGCTATATTCTGTTTTAATGTTATCCATTAATAATGCTGACAAATCTATAGCATCGGCTCGTTTAACTGAGTCAGTATATAATACAGTTAAGAAGTGTTGCATTGTTTCATGAAATGCAGTACCAAACACTGTTTCTATTGATGATGTAAATGGAGCTAATCCGTCTATATATGCTAACTTCCAATTCAATGGACAACGCTCATACATACTCCATTGAGAATATGATATTCTTCTTGGAACTGACTTAGGGTCTCGTATTGCTAATTTATATACTGGACTAATATAGTTTACGCTTTCCTTACTCATTACACGTTTTATTTATAATATAAGAAAAATATTTACACGAACCAAGTTTTATTTTTATATTTTATCGTTATATTTATAATAAATTTACATTTACATTTACATTAACAATGACAACGAGACATCTACATGAAACATTTACTTTTAGCACTGCTACTATTCCCTATGCTCCTCCATGGGCAAACAAGACAATTTAGACCCGACAAACAATTTTATATTGAAGCAAACACCGGTATTGGTGTTGTTGATGAGTGGGAGGTTAGTAATGTTCCATTTACATCGATGTGTATAGGAAGAACATCCGACTTTGGTGATTACAGCTTAATTGACATTTCTGCCGGAGTTTCTTTTCCAGATATTTGGACTGCAAAAATAGGGTTAGGATCATATTATGATATGGGTGGTATAGAAAATGCTAGCATTATACTAGGCGTTAGATTAAATCCGGCTATGTTATATGCTCAATATCACATTAAAATCAACGACTTAGGATTCTTTACTTTTTGTGCAGAAATGGGTACTGGGCAATCAGGTAGAGGAGAATATATACACGTTTTAAATCTAGGGTGGAAATGGCCTTTAAAATTTAAAAAAAAGTCTAATTAAATTCTTTTAGATAAATATCAATCACATCTTTTGTTTTCTGTAAGTCTTGTTCGAAGTTGCCTTTGCGACGACAACGCACAATTCTTTTAAGTATGTCAAACTCATATGCATTAAGCTCCCAATCTGTAGCAAATTTATACAAGCTATCTTTGCCTGTATAATGTTTTTGTGTGTGTATCGTTTCGCCTTCGAAATCGGTTGTTTCGCCTTGTTTATTTACAAACATTTACTTTATTCCTTTCATCATTTTTTTCTTTTCTGCTGCCGTATATCCATATAATGACAATATACGATCACAAGCATCTTTGTTTAACAATTCTAAATATTCTGTGGCTTCACTTCTACTTATCTGATAATGTTCTGCAAGTTGTTCTATTAGTTTTGTGTCATACTTATCAGACTTTTTGCCTTTAACATACTTTGCAAAGGCTTTATTATTAGGAAGAAGATCATGATACAATTTATACGTGTCTCTGGGTTTGAGTTGTCCTATAGTATAGCACTGAAGTTCATTGACAAGATCCGTTAACTCCATTCTCATTGAAAGCCAACGATTCACAATAAATGGAGAGAACTTTTTTTGTTCTATGTCTGTCCATTTATCCCAAGCTTTCTTTTTGCTTGTTACTCCATTAATAAAGTCAAATATTGTTGCCATTATAAATTATATTTTTTTCGCCATTTAGCTTCAAAGTCCGGACCCATTCCCATTTCTAATATTATAGCATTTTCTGGAATACCAACCAATTTTTTTGCTGTTAATATGTCGTCGATGCTTTTACGCTTATACGTTTTAATTTTTGTTTTTGCATTGCTACGATTACTCGTTTTAAAAACAAGTGTAATAGTTCCTTTTAAGATTTTATCTGCCATACGCGTTTTATTATTGATTTGCTAATTCTAATTGATTCTCGTTAAATATATGTAATAGTCCAAATTCATCCATTTCTCCTACAATTCGAATATCTCCTTTAAGGGTTGTAAATACTCCTACAATTGTACATGGAAATGCATATCCTTTTGGTTTTACTGCTTTGTCTCCAACTTTAAATTTACTTTGCATTATATCCTTATATTTCATTCATAATATTAACAAACATAGCCATTATGTTTATTTCTTTGTCTACTACCGTTGCATCTTTAAATTGTGCTTCTGCAATAATCAATATAATCGCTGCAATGTGTCCTGTAGCAAACTCTTCTAAATTATCATATAAAAATGTATACATTGGCGTAAAGTCTTTTACTTTGCTATCTGCAATACATTTTCTAATCTTGTTAAAGGTTGCTTTTTTGTCTTTAGCTGTTTTAAGCATTTCCAACACTTCAGTCATATAATTTGCTTGAATTGCACTTGCTTTGTCTAATTGCAACATCCCATCTACTACAGAAGCTTGTGCAGCATTAATTGCTCGTCGTATATCTGGATATGATGCATTGATAATTGCAGCAATATCTTGTATGTCATATGTAACGCCTTTTTCTTCAAGAACAGTAACCAATCGTTTTGCTACGTCTGTTTTATTAGGTGGTGTTATTGCGAATGTCTGACATCTACTTTGTATTGGATCAATAATCTTTTCTACATAGTTACATGTTAATATGAATCTAGTAGTTTTGCTATATGTTTCCATTAGGTTACGAAGTGCAGCTTGAGCATTAGGTGTCAAGTAATCTGCTTCATCTAATATAACAATCTTCCAACGCTTAAATCCTACTGTTGATGCATATCGCTTAATCTTGTCTCGTACTGCGTCTACTGAGTTTTCGTCAGATGCATTAATATACATCATATCGGCGTCTACACTACCAGCAATAATTTTTGCTAAGGTTGTTTTACCGGTTCCAGCTGGACCAAAGAATAATAAATGTGGAACATCACCATTCTTAATGAATATCTTGACTTTGTCGACGATATGCTCATTACCAATATATCCATCCATTGTTTCTGGGCGGAAGGATTCTACCCATAATGTATTTTCTGTTACTCCAAACATAATTTATTTATTACCTGTTGATCCAAATCCATGTTCGCCTCGTTTAGTACCCGTTAGGCTTGTTACTGGATTCCATTCTATTCGTTCTACTTTGTTCATTACCAATTGACCGATTCGTTCTCCTTTTTGTAGAAACACTTGTTCTTTTCCATGATTAATCAAGATTACGCCAATTTCTCCTCTGTAATCTGCATCTATTGTTCCGGGACTATTTAATACGGTTATTCCTTTAGATAAAGCTAATCCACTACGAGGTCTAACCTGAATTTCATAGCCAATTGGAATTTCAACGGATAATCCTGTTTTAACTAACAATTTATCACCTGGATTGATAGTGGCATCATGATTAGATCTTATATCACATCCTGCAGCTGCTGCGGTTTCTGCTATAGGCAATTTAATGCCGGCGTCTTTTACTACTACGTTAACTTGCATATTAATTCTGTAATTGTACTAACCAGTAATTAGAATCAAAATCTGCACCTGTAAAGTCAATTCTAGATAAACCTTGACTTGATATATGCATTGTACCCTGATCGCCTTTATTAGCAACTAATACTTCTTTTAGCTTGTCTGCACTAAAACAAATCGGATCTAAATTTACAACGTCTGTTGTGCCTACATCAAAAGTAATGTTATCTGAATTAACGGTTGAATAGTTAATAATAAATTTAATAGCACCACTAACTACTTGCACGGCAAAATTCTTAGCATCTGGTAATGCGTTTTTTGCTTTGATAAATTTAGTTACAAACTCATCGTCAATTGGTAACGTTACCTCATATGGTGGTTCTGCGTTGATAGCGGGAACTGCAGGAATAACGGTCGTGTCTGCTAACATAAAGGTTGCTCTAGTGCTTCCTTCACTAATCTTCATAGCATAGTTTTTACCGGCAGCATCTTGCACATCAATATTGATGTTTTCGCCAACTGCAGACAACATTTTCATCAATGCTCCTGTATGATTGATTCCTAATTCTCCTTTCATAAACGGAGTCGTTTTCCATTGCAGTTTCCCAACCACAGTTTGATCCATGTCGATAAGTTCGCAACCTACCCCTGTTTCATTTTCTTTTAGTATTACCGCTTCGCAATTACCTGCAAGATAATAACGATTGATAAATGATTGTAATTTACTTTTTTCCATTGTGTAACCTATTTAAAATTTAAAAAATTTCTCGAATTGTTTAGCATCAGTGGTAGATATACTATCGCCACCAAATTTCTTGTATGTCTTTTTATATGTTGCATATACATTCATTGCGTTGTCTGGATCTGCAAACATTTCGTGTAATGATAATATGACATTGAATAATTCCTTAGGAATTGCAGTTTCTAATAACTCAACATGATTATGACTTAATTTATTAATGTCTTTTACAATTTCACAATATAGATGCGTATTATGCACTACCATTCTAGGCATACCTTCTTGTGAATATCTGTCTAATCCGGTTGCCGTCTGTCCACCTAAATATTCATAGTTAAAATCATTACATGCTGGACATCCTATACTACAAGGGACTTTTTTGCTTTTGTCAATAGTTATAACACCATCCTTACCTTGTTTAATATGAGTCTTTCTGCGATATTCTGCATTCTTTGGAAAATACAATTCTGTGAATGTCTGAGTCTTATAGTTTCCAGAATGAAGATATGTTCCAAATACCGGATATTGTCCTGGTGAAGATGAGTCAGACATTAATTGTATGCGATTGTCTGTCATTTTATTCAGTAACTCTTGTAATGTTGCTAGTATAAAGAAATCTGATATTTTACTTATTCCTAACAAATGAATATATTCTATATGTTTCTTTTCAAACTCTCTTTCTTGAAGCATTAATGCTATTACATACATGAAGTCTACTAATTTTTTAGGACCTCCTATACACCAACCTTTAAAATCAAAGTCTTTGAACTTGTGATACCATTCTTTATATTCTTCACTAAATGTACCTTGAATAACATTTAAAAATTTAGTCTTTCCACTCTGATTCTTTTCAAACCATTTAAAATTGTCAAATGATATATCCATGGAATCTTGGAAACGGTTTTCAAATGTAACTCTAGGTGGTATATCTAAGTTTGCCGCCACATCGCTATTAGCTTCTAACCAATGGAATATTTTTTCTCGTATCGTGCTATCCCATTTTAAAGCTCCAGTGGCAATTTGGAATCCTCCCGAGTCACCAAATACAAATGTACCATCATCTAACCCTAACTGATCTCTAAAGTCCATTTTCTTGTAATGGTGTCCTGCAGTTACCAGGAAGTATGGGTGTCTCCATTCTTCGGGGTATTCTTTAGCAAAGAATCGCATTGTAGTGCCATCTTCAAATTTAGTATCTTTTTTAAATGCAGATACCATACTACCTGCAGATAATGAAGGTATATATAAAAACTCTTTTCTATCCATTTTGCTCCTGTTCTAATAAATGTTTGCAATATGCTTCTTCATGCCACACATTGATTTCTTTGTCATAGTCGTTTGCTATGATATAACCTTCCATTTGTCGACCTAAATCAGAAACAATCGGAAATCTCATAGTTTGAAAATTATTTCCACGATCAATAACATGATCAAATGTCTTTAAGCAGTCATGTACGTCAAATGGTTGATATAACTTGTCTTTCGGAATAAATTCTGGAAATGATCTGAAATTTGGA